>Ga0302319_10014359_pt1 | contig 14780 bp, 15 predicted proteins | sample Bog_T0_2_FD_203319 | JGI IMG/M metagenome (GOLD analysis project Ga0302319, IMG submission 203319) | Peat permafrost microbial communities from Stordalen Mire near Abisko, Sweden - Bog_T0_2 | ecosystem: Environmental > Terrestrial > Soil > Wetlands > Peat | place: Sweden: Abisko, Stordalen Mire... | reverse complement strand
CGATCGCTTACACACCTGGAAGGGGTACCGGGAAATGTGGTACTTCGATAGCGATGGAGCGCGAGTGGAAGCCGGAACGCCGGGCGCAACGACGCAGTCCATGATTCCGCTTGCCCTCTATAGCCTGGACTATCCTCCGAGCCCGCTTATTTTGGTTGACTTTCGCGATGAGTGGAAGCCCAAAGCTTGGGAGATCCTTGGCCGGACCGTTGACTATACAGCTTTCGGAGTCCTTGGCTGGACTGGGTTCGGAAATTTAACGTATCTCGCCGCCCGAACGTCGTGGACCTTCTTCGAGCACCGCCATGGCGCGAACGTGGATCGCACGACTAGAGTCAGCGCTTATGCCGAACTGCGCCATAGTCTGTTTTTCGATAACACCATCGACCCGAAGCTGCGCGATGTCTTGGAGAAGCGTCTCGATCACCTGGCGATCAATCCTTTCGAGCGCGGCAAGAAAGAAGACGAGTTACAGATCCCGCGCCGGCAGTATGCGGCGCTGCTGGCCTGCGCGCGCGATCCGCGGGGTCTGCCTGCCTTGCTGGCGCGAGACCGCGGCAGTGAGATGGTCTCTATCATGCACGGTCCCGCGGCGCGCGCGTTTATGACTGTCGGAACAATCGCCACCCTCGGCATCTATCGCCATCGCGAACCGGACACGCCCGAAAATTTGGCCTTGCTCGACCGTCACCGGCGTCTCGAAGTCGATGAGGCCTATCTGCGCAAGGTGCTTTCTTCGAGTCCCCAGTTGGAAGTCGCCTGGAATCCGCTTGAGATCCAAGCCCACTTGAACGACATAGCCGAACTGAAGCCGCATGACCGGGAGTTGGATAGCGGCATCGCTACGCTGGTAGGACGGGTGTTCCAGCAGACTAAGGACGACGAGATCCGGCGGCGCTCCTTAGTCTGTCTCGCTGGTATGAACTCAAGCGGCGCGCGGCGCGAACTAGAGCGCGTTTCGGGCGATCAGGCAGTGCCGGCCGAACTGCGCACACTGAGCGTGGCATATCTGAAAGCACCGCCCCAGCCGCAGATTGCGCCTGCGGCCGCACCGCCCGCGGAGCAATCCAAATCGCCACTGGGTTTCAGCCCCGCTCAATGAATTGGGCCCGCCTCGGAATGGCGTTGCTGGTGGTGTGCTCCGCCGCCGCGGCCGACCGGCGGGTGGTGCTCATCAAAGTGGATGGCGTGCCGGCCGAACTGGTTCATGAACTCTTGCGCCAGCGCGATCCAAAAACCGGCCGCAGCCGACTCCCTTGGATGGAAGAGATATTCGTCAAGCAAGGCACGCGCGTGGAGAACTTCTTCGTGCGCGGCATCAGCCTGTCGGCGCCTTCGTGGGCGATGCTCGACACCGGATATCACCAGCGCATTCACGGCAATGTCGAATACGATCGCGTGACTTTACGATCCTACGACTATCTCAACTTCTTCCCTTTCTACTTCAGCAACGCGGACGGCCGTCAAGCCGACATGCCCGGCGTGCAGGTGCTGGACGCTTCCGGTGTTCCACTGATCATCGACCGCTTTCCATGGGAGCACCGCTATCAAAGTTTCCAGCTTTATCAGCGCGGGGTGCGGTGGAAGACTCTGCGGAGAAGCCTGGAAAACCGCTTTACGAAGCATTCCCCCAGGGATCTTCTGGACGAATGGCTGACCGGCTTCGAACTTGCCAGCAGCATCGACGAGCAGACTGAGCGTGAACTGATCGCCCATCTGGCCGACCCAAATTATCTGTATTTGGACTATTACACCGGAGACTTCGATCATGTCGCGCATTTGAACAACGATCGAGAGGCGCAGATAGCCGCCTTGCAGCGCATCGACGCATTAGCCGGCCGCGTTTGGACTGCCATCCGCAACAGTTCCATGGCCGATCGGACTGTGTTAGCGATTGTGTCCGATCACGGCATGAACTCCGCGGAAGGAATCTACAGCCAGGGTTACAGCCTGGTCGATTGGTTTCGCAGCGCCGAGGGCGGGGCGCATCACACGGCCACGAACCGCTACCCCATGGATGAATATAAGCTGCGCGGCTTGAACTTCATGGTTTCCGAAGTGATTACGCCCAGTCCCGAGGCGACTTACTTGAAAGGCGAATCGCAGCAATATCCAACTGCGTTTCTCGATCTGGATGGTAACGAGCGCGCCGCCGTTCAGCTTCGCAACAGCGGCTTAAACGCCCTGCACATCATGTTGACGCAGCTATCGCGTAAAGATCTGCCCGCGCCCCTGCGAGCCGCGGCGAGTGAGACGTTCTTCGATGTCTTGGACGCGCACCGGCAAAAGTGGCAGCAGTCTCTAGAGGCACTACAGGACGAGTTAGGCGCTCTGCATCGTTCTATCCAACGCGAGCGAGCCTACCAGGATAATCGTCCCAAACAGAAGTGGACCGCGGAGGAAGTGAATGAAGGTTTGCCGCAAATCGAGCACCGGAGGCTCGCCAAGTTGCTTTCCTGGGAACAGGACGAACGCTCCTATAGCGCTTACGCCAGGGTCGTATTGAATCTACTCGCCATGAAGCGGAGTCTTCTGGAGGCTTCGCCGATTCACATCGAAGACCTGATTCCCAAGCACTCGCTGGGCGAGCCCAACACCTTGCTCGATTTGCAGAACTACGTTGCCGGTCCGTCGCGGGAAGGTTTCGTCAAGGGTGTCAATGGAGTCTTGGATGAAGTGGAGAGTTTTCGCCACGTTAACTACTTTCCGGCCTTGCGTAAGATCGCCGTTCGTAACAACACTCAAAAGGGCATCGGACCGCGCCCGATCGATTTCATCGCCGCACGGGTGCCCGTTCCGGAAACCGAGGAGTCCGTCTGGATGTATGCGGATGACGACCATCAGGCGCTCGTCATGGGGCGCCGCAACGCTGGGGGCGATTTGGAATTGCGCTATCTGCCGGTCGCCCAATTGCATGGATTGCCCGACGGATCGGTAGCCTGGTCGGATGCGCGATTTAAGACCGGTCTTCCTCTGCGCGTTTGGGAGGATTCCGAATTACGGCTTCCTGATGGCATTGAGCGCGAGACCTGGCTCAGTGGCTGGCATACGGATCGCGAGTGGTTGAAGGCGGTGTATGGTATGCATTATTCGAACGGTGTAATCGGCATCTATGAGCAATTTGTGCGCGAACAACCGCTGGCTTGTTCTGATCCTAGCGCCAACGCGGGCGATGCAGATCTATTGAAGCGATTTGAAGCGCGCCGCCGCCGGTTGGTGGAGGCCGATATGCTGCTCTTGGCCAACGATCATTGGAACTTCAACGCGCGTAACTTCAACCCTGGCGGGAACCATGGATCCTTCTTTCACATCTCTACTCACTCGATCCTTATGTTTGCCGGAGGCGCGCAGATGGGTGTGCCGCAAGGCGCGGTGGTGGAGGAACCTTACGATAGTCTGAGCTTCGCGCCCACTTTACTGAAGTTGGCCGGCTACGACATTACAGGCTTGCCGGGGCCTGTAATTCCTTTTTAAAGCGTCGCCGATGTCACCATAATTTTACGTAACGCGCGTGCTAATTTCGACTCTAACAGAGCAGTCCCGATAACGCGCGTAGTCAGTCGCTTGCGTGATCCGTCATACAGATTTGGGGCCGCGCGCATGCATCTAAGTTCTCTCAATCCCGCCTCGCCCGAAGCAGCGTCCATTTTGGACCTGTGGAATGTCACGATGTGGATCTGCGGCTCCATCATGACTATAGTGACCGTGGCATTGCTGTACATCGTGTTTCGTTTCCGTGCGCGCAGCGCCGCTGAACCGGCGCAGGTAGCGGGTAACAAGCGGCTCGAAATCGCCTGGACTGTCGTGCCGCTGCTGCTGGTGTTGCTTCTATTTGTCCTCAGCATCCGCACCACCGGCGCGGTGTTCGATCATGCGCAACAGATACCGGACATCATCGTTACGGGGCATCAATGGTGGTGGGAAATTTATTATCCTGCGGCGAATGCGTATGCCGCTAATGAGGTACACATCCCGGTTGGACGGGACATTCTGGTGGGCGTGGAGGCGGCCGATGTCATTCACGATTTCTGGACTCCGCAATTGGGTCCCAAAGTAGACGCCATTCCCGGCCGTCGCAATTTGACCTGGATTCGGGCCGATCAAGCGGACACGTACCGCGGTTTTTGCGCGGAATTCTGCGGCAATCAGCACGCCTGGATGCAGTTTCGCGTAGTGGCGCAGGATGCGGGCGCCTATAACGGCTGGGTAGCCCGGCAGGCTCAGCCCGCCGCGCCGGTATCTGGTAAAGACGATGCCGCTTTGGGCAGCGTCCTCTTTCGCCGGCGGACGTGCGTTAACTGTCACAACATCAGTGGCTATAGCTCTCAGCAGCAGTATGCTCCCGATCTGACTCATGTCGCCAGCCGCAAGATGCTGGCCGGCGAGCGCCTGGAGAACACGCCTAAAAATCTTCGCGACTGGCTGCACGATCCGAACAGCATCAAGCCGGGTTGCGCAATGCCGAATCTGAAGCTATCGGACGAGGACTTGACACAGCTTACAGCCTACCTGGAGACCTTAAAGTGAGCACTACGGTGATGGCGCCGGCGCAAGAGGCCACGCGTTGGCTGAGTTGGATCGGCACGGTGGATCACAAGCGTATCGGCATCCTTTATATGCTCACGACGCTGTTTTTCTTCTGCCTGGGAGGCTTGGAAGCGCTCCTGATGCGCATCCAGTTGTCCTGGCCGGGCAACGGATTTCTGGGTCCGCAAGCCTACAACCAAGTGTTTACGATGCACGGAACCACCATGATCTTTCTGGTAGTTGTGCCGTTGCTGCTTGGGCTGGCGAATTACCTGGTACCGTTGATGATCGGCGCGCGCGACATGGCCCTGCCTCGCTTGAACGCCTTCAGCTATTGGGTGTTTCTGTTTGGCGGTATCCTGCTGTACCTCAGCTTCATGAGTGGTTTCGCGCCGGACGCCGGGTGGTTCAGTTATCCACCGCTCAGCGATCGCGGATTCTCCACTCAGCATGGTGTCGATTATTGGGCGCTGGCGCTGCTGGGCATTGGCGTAGGCACCATTGGAACCGCCATCAATCTGATTGTTACTATCTTGAATCTGCGCGCGCCCGGGCTGACGATTCGAAGGCTGCCGTTGTTCGTCTGGATGACTCTGATCAATTCGCTGCTCATCATTTTCGCGATTCCCGCGTTGAACTCGGCGCTGGTGATGCTATTAATGGACCGGCAGTTAAACTCGCATTTCTTTACGAATCTGGGCGGTGGATCGCCGGTGCTTTGGCAGCATTTCTTTTGGAGCTTCGGACACCCCGAAGTCTACATCATGGTGCTGCCGGCATTCGGCATTATCTCTGAAGTGATCCCCGTTTTTTCGCGCAAGCCGATCTTCGGATATGCCTTTGTGGCGGCTTCGACAGTGGCTATCGGGATACTCAGTTTGGGTGTTTGGGCGCACCACATGTTCGCCGTCGGGTTAGGCAAGCCTTGGGATTTTGCGTTCGGCGCATCTAGCTTGCTGATCGCGGTTCCCACCGGAGTCAAGGTGTTCAATTGGATCGCGACCATGTGGGGAGGCTCGCTACGCTTCACTACGTCCATGCTGTTCGCCATAGCCTTTCTTTTCAGCTTCACGATCGGCGGACTGAGCGGAGTCACTTTCGCGGCGTGGCCGCTGGATTTGCAGACCACCGACACTTACTACGTCGTGGCGCATATGCACTATGTGCTTTTCGGCGGCACGCTGTTTGCGGTGATGGCGGGACTTTACTACTGGTTCCCTAAGATCAGCGGGCGTCTGCTTTCAGAATCGCTCGGCAGGCTGAACTTAGCGCTGCTCTTCATTGGCTTCCACATGACATTTTTCATCCAGCACTTTTTGGGGCTCGATGGAATGCCGCGCCGAGTGTACACCTACCCGGATTTGCCGGGCTGGAAGTGGATGAACCTTACCTCCACCATTGGCGCATTCATCATGGGTCTTTCATTCCTGGTGCTGTTTTGGAATGTGATCGTCAGCCGGCGAAGCGGCAAAATTGCGGGCGACAATCCGTGGGACGCCTGGACGCTAGAATGGGCTACTTCGTCGCCTCCGCCGGAGCACAATTTCGATGCGGTCCCGCCGGTACATGGGCCGCGGCCGCTGTGGGATCTCGCCCATCCAGCAGGAGAGCGCGCATGAGGCGATTCAACACCGTAAAGCTCGCCACCGCGTTCTTTCTGGCGTCCGAAGCGGTCTTCTTTACCTTTCTGATTGCGCAGTTTGTCTTCTTCCGGGCGAACGTGCACGGGACGCAGTATGGAACGACGCCGCTGAATCCGCCGCGAACGCTGATCTTCACCATCTGTCTGCTGGCTAGCAGCGGAACCATCTGGATAGCCGAGCGGCGGCTGGAAGCGGCCCAACCCGCGGGGTTCCGGTTTTGGATGATGGTGACGATCGCTCTTGGCGCGGTGTTCATCGCGGGGCAAGCTTGGGAGTACGCGGGACTGCTTTCGAAGCTGGTTACGCCCGAGCGCGACCTCTTTGGAGCCAGCTTTTTCACTCTGACGGGCTTTCACGGATTCCACGTGATCTGCGGACTGATCGCGCTTTCCGTAGTGCTGATGATGGCTTTTAAGCGAGACCTGGGAGCTCGGGAGATCGCCGGAGTCGGCGCAGTATCGATGTACTGGCACTTCGTGGACGTGGTGTGGATCGTGATTTTCAGTTTGGTGTACTTAAGCGTATGGATCTGAATTGGGAGTGGAAACCTTCGGTTGTCGTGGGCTGCATAGCTCTGCTTGTGTTTTACGCTTGGGCGGTTAAGGGTCGCGTCTCCGGGCGATCTGCCGCATGGTTCGCCGGCGTGTCACTGATCTTTATAGCTCTGTGTTCGCCGCTCGACACACTCGCCGATAGCTATCTGTTCAGCGTCCACATGGCCAAGCACATTGCCTTCGTGCTGGTCGTTCCAGCTTTGCTGTTGATGGCCATGCCGGCCGAGCCGTTGGAGCGGGCACTGCGAATACCCGTGTTACGGACGTTGGAGCGCATCCTGAGAACGCCGGCCATCGCGTGGGCTGCCGGAGTTGGCGTGATGCTGTTCTGGCACATTCCCGCGCTATTCAACGCCGCGCTTAGTTATGAACCGCTGCACATCGTCGAGCATCTATCGCTACTGATAGGCGGAACGATTTACTGGTGGCCGATTCTGTCGCCGCTCCCCGAATCGCGTATCGCGCCAGTGCCGCAAGGGGTCGCTTACCTGTTCACGTCGTGCCTGGCCTGCACCGCCATGGGTATCGCGATCACGTTTGCACCGGGCCTGCTGTATCCCGCTTATCTGCCCGCAATCCGTGAGCAATTAGGCATTACCGCGCAAATGGATCAGCAGATCGGTGGCCTGCTGATGTGGGTGCCCGGCTGCCTGGTGTACCTGACTGCCATCATGGCTATGTTCGCCCGCTGGTATGGCGAGCAGCCTGAACCAGCAATGGAGACCTGATGGAACAAACTCCTCTACCGCCCGGTTGGAGCAAGCCGCTTCCGGAGCAGATGCCTCGGCCGTCCTATTGGCCGGCGATGCTTGCGTTCGCGATGAACCTGGCGTTGATCGGACCGGTGACTAACATGTGGCTGACGCTGGTGGGCGTAGTGCTGTTCGGCTTCGCGCTGGCGGGTTGGATTCGGGAGATGGCGCATGAGTGAACAAATGACCGAGGCGCGCCGGAAATTTCTGTCCCGGTTGAGCTTGGGAGCCGGAGGCATCATAAGCGCACTGATCGGGCTGCCGGTGTTGGGATTTCTAGTCGCTCCGCTCTTTGAGCGTGTGGGGCGCGAATGGCGCGGAGTGGGCGCAGTGGGTGATTTCGAGAAGGGGAAGACCACTGAAGTACGGTTCGAAGATGCCTCCCCTCTGGCGTGGGCCGGGGTCACCGGCAAAACGGGCGCCTGGCTGCGCCACCAGCCGGACGGCCAATTCGCAGCCTATGCCATTAATTGCACGCACCTGGGCTGTCCAGTAAGATGGCTGCCCGAGGCGGAGTTGTTCATGTGTCCTTGTCACGGAGGCGTTTACTACAGCGATGGCACTGTAGCTGCCGGACCGCCGCCGCGTCCGTTGGTGCGGTATCCGGTGCGGGTCCGCAATGGACTGGTGGAGATCTTAACCAGCCCCACTCCGATTACATGAGACTGACATGCGCTTTCTGAAGATTGCCTGGGAGTGGTTCGACGAGCGTACCGACGCTTCCAAGGTGATCGGTCCTATCCTGAAACATCCCGTGCCGCCCAACACCGGTTGGAAGTATGTCTTCGGTAGCGCTACACTGGTCGCGTTCCTGATCCAGGTGGTTACCGGCATAGCTCTCGCTACCGCTTACGTATCGAGCGCCGGTCAAGCGTACGAGTCTCTCAAATGGATCACCGACAAAGCATTTCTCGGCCACTTATTGCGCGGTATGCATTACTTCGGAGCGTCGGCAATGGTGCTGCTGGTGGGCATGCATATGATCCGCACGTTCCTGACCGGCTCGTACAAATTCCCGCGTGAGCTGAACTGGGTGGTCGGAGTATTTCTGCTGGGGCTTACCCTGCTGATGGGCTTCACGGGGCAACTGCTGCGGTGGGACCAGAACGGCGTTTGGTCCACCATCGTCGCGGCGGAACAGGCGGGGCGCGTGCCGCTATTAGGCCCGTGGATCGCGCGATTCCTGATGGGCGGGCAGACCGTCGGAGCCGCGACGTTAAGCCGATTTTTCGCCTATCACGTGTTCTTCATCCCGGCGCTGATCTTCGGTATGGTGGGACTGCACCTGGTGCTGGTGCTGCGGCATGGCATCTCCGAACCGCCTAAGCCTTCATTTCCAGTGAATCCGAAGACCTATCGCGCCTGGTACGAAGACATGCTGCACCAGGAGGGCGCGCCGTTCTGGCCGGATGCGGCGTGGCGCGATGCCATCGTTGGCGTATTGGTGGTGGCCTGCGTGATGCTTCTGGCGTGGTGGGTGGGTCCGCCGGAGTTGGGCACGCCGCCCGATCCGACGGTGATTCAGGCTTATCCGCGTCCCGATTGGTATCTGCTGTGGTATTTCGCGGTGCTGGCGCTTCTGCCGCATGGCAGTGAAGACTACGTAATTGTGGGCGCTCCGCTAGTGGCGGGCGTATGTCTGCTGGTGTTGCCGCTGGTGTTCAACAAGGGCGAGCGGGCGCCATCCCGGCGGCCGTGGGCGGTGGTGAGTATCATCGTGATCGTCAGCGCCGTGGGCGTGCTTTGGCTGGAAGGCGATCGCGCGCCGTGGTCGCCCGATTTCGATAATAAGGCGCTCCCGGCCACCGTGGTGCATGCCGCTGGACCCGATATCGCGAATGGAGCCCAACTGTTTCACGAGAAAGGCTGCGAGAATTGCCATAATGTTTCCGGATACGGAGGCCATCGCGGGCCGGACCTGAGCCACGTGGGGGACCGGTTGAGTGCACAGCAAATTGTGCTGCGCATATTGAATGGCGGAAATAATATGCCCGCTTATGCGAGCAGTATGAAGCCGGAAGATCTTAATGCGATCGTGGCCTTCCTGAAGTCCAGACGGGTGGGAGGGTAACGGTCGAGCTACCAATCCAGCACGGTCAAGATTGCCAGGTTGGCCCGCGCTTGGGGGAGTTCAACTGCGCGGCCACGGAAATGGTACAATTCGTACGAGCGGTACATCATGGCACATGTTAGTGTTTCGAAAGCGCGACAAGAGTTTCCCGACCTCGTAAATCGAGCGGCTTACGGTAAGGAGCGGATCGTCGTCTCCCGCCGCGGCAAGGATTTGGCGGCCGTCATTCCCATCGACGACCTGCGCCTCTTGGAACGTCTGGCCCAGGAAGAAATGAACCGCCTGGATCTTCAAGACGCCCGTGCGGCTCTGGTGGAAGCCGAAGAACATGGGACCGTTTCCCTCGAAGAAGTGAGAAAACGCTTCGGCCTTTAAGGTCGCCTCCGCAATATAAGGGCTAATGCCGGACCTGTGGGCGACATTCAGGCTGGAATTTGCTCCTGCCGCTATACGCGAACTTGAGAAGCTGGATCCCGGTGTCGGCCGCAAGGTTCTTTCCGATATAGAGAAACTGAAGATCGATCCGCGTCCGCGTGGCGTGGAGAAGTTGGAAACGAAGGAAAAGCTCTATCGCGTCTACGTGGGTCCCGGCAAGAACTATCGAGCCATTTACCAAATTCGAGATGGGATTCTTCTGGTTGTGGTAGTGAAGGTAGGAGACCGGAAAGACGTCTACCGTCGTCTAAAGTGAATCGCGAATACGTCCTCTGAAGGTTGTAACGGCTCTGCGTCGGCATACAATCGTAGGAATCTCAATCTGCCTGGACTTGTCCGCGACACCGTTTTATTTGAAAGGCAGCGGCCATCCCGAGGGCCGGCCGTTCCCCGTGGATCGTGAGCGACTTCGGATTGGTGGATGCTATCGCAACCGGCGTCGCGAGGATTCCAAGGTTGCCCGTCTTGGATACCACGGGCCGTCGGGACCCGAAATATTTCAAACTATGGACGGCGATCAACGAGAACCTGGAGCCCGGCGAGCGCCTGCCCGAAAGTCGAAACGGCCGAAGCCGGAGGTGGTGTATCGCGAAGCGGAGGGTGCACATAGATCAGGTGGTCCTGGATAATCTGACATGGGAGGCGAGCGCGGTTTCCGGTTGGAGTCAAGCAACGCGGTGCAGTGCTGCGCTCGTAACGACCATATGGGCTTTCCATTCCGTATGAGTACATGGGGATCGATCACGGCTACGAACCGGATTTCCTGGTCCGCTTGAACAACGGCTCGACCGTTGTCCTGCAGATCAAGGGATTCGAGGCCGACCAAGCCAAGGCCAAGCATGGCGCGGCGAATCGTTGGGTGGAGGCTGTGAACAACTGGGGTCAGTTGGGTAAGTGGGCCTTCCATCTTTGCCGCAACCCGCAGTTGCTAGGAAAAGAGATGGAATACCTGGCCCGGACAGCGAATCCATCGTAACGGAAGGACTTCGAACTTTCCCGCCATGCCAAATGGGAGATGACGCTCTAGTTCAAGCTGTGATGGAGAACCCGCAACAGCGGCTTCTCGACGACATCCTGGCGGGACGATGGGAGAATGTATCTATTGCGAGTGGTTGTGGCAGAGACCGAACAGCCGCCTTTGATAGTTGCGGTCTACCGGACCAGCAAGATTGAGAAGTATTGGAGAGCCGAATGAAAGTAGTTTACGATCCCGAAGTAGACGCGCTGACCGTGCTGCTCAGCGATGCGCCAGTGACGGGAAGCGATCAGGACAAGCCTGGCGTGATCCTGGACTACTACGCGGCGGGGAACATGGTGAGTTTCGAAATTCTGCACGCCTCCAAGCACATGGCGAACCCACTGTCGGTTGAGTTCGTCAGCATGCCGCAACTTCGCCGTCCTGCCTGATACCTCAACCTTCCAAAGACGTCCCCTGGTAAGCGGCTCGCATTCGATATCCTAGAGCCATGTCAACGAAGGTGACTCGAAGGCAGATAGCGGCCGGCATCATGGCGGGTACGGCGGCTTTAGCGCAGACTCCGGTTCCCCCCACGCCGCAAACGCCCGAAGACGAACTGAAAGCTATTCAGACCCAACTTCGAGCCAATTTCGAAACGCTCCGAAAAGTCGATGTCCCGCAGTCAACCGAACCAGCCTTTATCTTCCGGCCCTAAGACTCCCATGGCTCACGTTCCCGACGACGTTTACTTCCAGACCATACCCGAATTGAATCAGCGATTGAAAGACCGCGAGTTCAACGCCGTCGAACTGGCGCGGGCTTTTGCCACCCGCCTCGAAACCGTCGGCCCACGTTACAACGCCTTGGCCCTCTCGCTTCACCAGCAGGCCATCAAAGCCGCCAAGGATGTCGTCGACGAAATGAAGCGGGAGCGTTACCGCGGACCTCTACAGGGCATTCCCTTCGGCGCGAAGGATCTACTCTCCTACAAAGGTCAGCCCACCGCCTGGGGGGCGCGCCCTTACGCCGGGCAGGTCTTCGATTACACCGCTACCGTGCTGAACAAGCTGGCCAAAACAGGTTCGCTGCTGATCGGCAAACTGGCGATGGTGGAACTGGCCGGCGGTCCGTCCTACCGTTATGCCAGCGCGTCGATTACCGGGCCGGGCTTGAATCCGTGGGACCGCACACGCTGGTCCGGCGGATCGTCCAGCGGATCGGGCATTGCCGTTGCGGCAGGATTGGTTTCGTTCGCTCTTGGATCGGAAACATCCGGTTCCATCCTGACTCCGAGCGCGTTTTGCGGTGTCACTGGTCTGAGGCCGACGTATGGCCTGGTCAGCCGCTATGGCGCGATGCCGCTTTCCTGGACCATGGATAAGATCGGCCCGCTCTGCCGCACCGCGGACGATTGCGGTCATGTGTTACAAGTGATCGCGGGAGCCGACCACGACGATCCTGGTTCGGCCGGCAAAAGCTTCTACTATACGCCCGAATATTCGCGCAAGATGCAGGAGCTAAAAGTCGGCTTCGCGGCCATCGATTTCGAGGAATGGGTGGAGCCTTCCGCCAAACCCGATTTCGTCAAAGCTCTGGATGTGATTCGGGGCATGGGCCTACAACTCACACCTGCCAAGCTGCCCGATTTTCCTTACGGCCCCATGGTGAATACGATCATTTCCTCGGAAGGTTCTTCGGTTTTTGAGAAGCTGATCGCCAGTGGAGAGGTGAATCAACTGGCTGACCAAAAGCAGATCGCGGGATTGAAGGCCGGGCTGGAAATTCCCGCTAAGGATTATTTGAAGGCGATGCGGATTCGCGCGATCATGCAGCAGGCTTTCCGGGACTTGTTCGGCGAGATAGACGTGCTGGTCACTCCTACGCGCCTGGGTCCGGCGCCCAAGATTTCACAGCCGCTCGACCGTCCCGCCAGCGACCGTCCCCGGCCCAGCGATCGTGGTCTGACACAGTTGATTCCTGCTGCGAATCTGGCTGGTCTACCGGGGCTGTCGCTGCCTTGCGGGTTTGCGGAGGGCATGCCCATCGCGATCTCGCTGGTGGGGAATCCGTTTTCTGAGAATACTCTGTTGTCGATCGGGCGGGAGTTTCAGAAGGTCACGGATTGGCACCAGCGCCATCCGCCGGTCGAGTCCTAGAGCTATCATCTTTAAATGATCCGAGCTGTGCTCCTCCTCGCCTTGGCCGCTGTGCTCCTCGCCGACGACAAGTCCGATCTGCTCCAGCAAATGGACTCCCAAGGCGCGCACTATGGCGAAATTTCACGCAAGATCTGGGAGTTCGCCGAGGTCGGCTACAAGGAGAACAAGAGCGCGTCCCTGTTGGAATCGGAACTGCGCCAGGCGGGATTCGCAGTCGAAGAGAACATTGCCGGTATTCCCACCGCATTCAGCGCGGCCTGGGGACAAGGCCAGCCGGTGATTGCGATCCTGGGCGAATACGACGCTCTTCCATCGTTATCCCAGGATGTTGCTCCGGAAAGAAAGCCGCTCGTCGCCAATGGACCGGGACACGGATGCGGTCATAATCTGCTGGGCTCCGCTTCTTTATTCGCCGCGATTACGATCAAGGATTGGCTCGCGGCCAAGAAGATCCCAGGCACGATTCGTTACTACGGCACGCCTGCCGAAGAAGGGGGCGGCGGCAAGATCTATATGGCGCGAGCCGGCATCTTCCACGATGTTGACGTGGTCCTCACCTGGCATCCTGGCGATGGCAATGGCGCATCGGAGATGAGCACGCTGGCGATCCTCGCGGCCAAGTTCAAATTCTATGGCAAGCCCTCGCATGCGGCTGCCGCGCCGGAGCTGGGCCGTTCCGCGCTCGACGGCCTGATGGTGATGACTACCGCCATCGAATTTCTGCGCGAGCATGTCCCGGAATCCACGCGCATTCACTACATCATCACCAATGGCGGGGCGGCTCCGAATATCGTTCCCGAGTATGCGGAGCTCTACCTATACGCCCGCAACCCCAGCATGCCGGTGCTCGATGGCATCTGGGAGCGGATCGTTAAATGCGCGCAGGCCGGGGCTCTCGCCACTGAGACCCGCATGGAAATGGAGTTGATCGATAGCGCGTACAACATGCTCCCGAACGATGCGCTCGCCGCGCTAGCCGACAAGAACATGCGGCTGGCCGGTGGCGTCACCTACACCAAGGAAGAGGAGACATTCGCCGAATCGATTCGCAAGACGCTGCCGGTGGAGCACGCCCATCCCTTGGGAAGCCAGGAGCGAATTCAAACGCCGGTTGAAGGATATACCTCCGCTTCGACCGACGCCGGCGACGTGAGTTGGATGGTCCCGACAGCCGCCCTTACTACCGCTACCTTTGTGCCCGGCATTCCGCCGCATAGCTGGCAGGCTACCGCTTGCGCGGGATCGAGCATCGGGCGGAAAGGCATGGTGGTGGCGGCAAAGACTCTGGTACTAACCGCGGTGGATCTATACACCGACCCCGCCAAAGTCCAAGCCGCGAAAGCCAGCTTCGAGCAGCGCCGGGCCGGATACGAATATAAGTCGCGTATTCCCGCCGATCATAAGCCGCCTTTGAATTATCGCGATAGCAGCCGTTAGTGTAGTTGAAACTTCTCTCCGGAATAGGAGTCAACCGAGTAGCGATCCTGAGGCGCTACTCACAAATGAGCAGTCGAACCCTGTTGTTGATTATCGTGGTAATTTTGTTGTTGGGCGTGCTACCCACTTGGCCGTACAGCGCCGGGTGGGGCTACTATCCTAGCGGCGGCCTTGGCGTGCTGCTGCTAATAGTGGTGATTCTACTGATTATGGGGCGCATTTAGGGTTGATTGGTGAATAGCGC
>Ga0302319_10014355_pt1 | contig 14782 bp, 16 predicted proteins | sample Bog_T0_2_FD_203319 | JGI IMG/M metagenome (GOLD analysis project Ga0302319, IMG submission 203319) | Peat permafrost microbial communities from Stordalen Mire near Abisko, Sweden - Bog_T0_2 | ecosystem: Environmental > Terrestrial > Soil > Wetlands > Peat | place: Sweden: Abisko, Stordalen Mire... | reverse complement strand
GAGCCGAGACTGCCTCGAAGCGACGCTCGCAGTTCTTGTGAGCCTGTTGATCAATAACCGGCGCCTCACGGATTTCGAGCGGCGAGTTAATCAGCGCTTTACGAAGATACCAATCGCCATATCGACGAACCCGAAAGAGACCCTGCGGCGGTAATGAACCGGATGGAGCAGTTCCTCGACGCTTACCTCAAGCACCTCGAGGAGGCCAGCAAGGGCCGCATGAGCGAAATCCTGCAGGGCCCTGTGTTATCCTGATTATTCCCGAAAGATTAAAGTCATGCCCAAACTCAAGACACACAAAGGTGCGGCCAAACGGTTCAAAAAAACCGGGTCGGGGAAAGTGGTTCGGCAGCACGCATTCGCCCGCCACATTCTCACGTCCAAGTCGCGCAAACGCAAGAACAAGCTGCACACTTCAGTAGTTGCCGATCCTTCGGATCAGGCGAAGTTGCAGCGAATGATCCCCTACTAGACTGCGCTTCCGGTCAGTCCGCCGGAGTTAGTCCCGTAAGACGATCGGCGAGCAAACGGTGCCACCGCACGTGCCCGTGAGCCGCAAATAATCAATAAACCAATCAGGAGAAAAACGTGCCCAGAGTTAAACGTGGTACCAAGCGGTCCGACCGCCGCACAAGAACGCTTGCCCTTGCCAAGGGCTATTTCCTCACTAAGAGCAAACTGCACCGTTCCGCACAGGAAGCGGTAGAGCGCGCGCTCAAGTTCGCCTACACGGGCCGAAAGCAGAAGAAGCGGGAATACCGCTCGCTGTGGATCGTCCGTATCGGCGCCGCCGCCCGCGAAGCCGGTTTGACCTACAGCACACTGATTCACGGCCTGAAGCTGGCCGGCATCGATCTGGACCGCAAGGTTCTGGCGGAGACCGCGACGGCCGATGCGTCGCAGTTCACGCTGCTGATCGAACAGGCGAAGGCCGCTCTCGCGGCAGCCGCCGCAGCCGCACCGGCAGCCGCGAAGTAAATACATAAACCAATCCGGAGCTGAATCCATGGCGCCCACTACGAAGGAAAACGTCTCGACTACCCCGGCAGGCGATCCGCTTGATCACCTTGAAGAGCGGATCCAGAAGGCCGTCTCTCTGGTAGCGCGCCTGCGCGAGGAAAAGGACGCTGTGACGAAAGCCGCGGCGGCCGAAAAGGCCTCTCTCGAAAAGAACATCGATGCCCTCCGGGTTTCGCTCGAAGAAGTGCGGAACGCCAACGTCGCGTTCGCCAACGAACTGGACGCGATGCGGGAAGAAAAGCAACAGGTCCGCACACGGCTCGAAATCCTCCTCGAACACATCGACCAGGTTGCCGAATAACGCGGCGGAATAACCTTCCGCCCGACCGCTGCGCTGCCCCGTCACGGTGTCGGCGCAGCGTGCAGAATCAGGTAGGGCATTCGGATGTCGAAGCAGCCGATCCGCGTACACATCTTCAACCAGACCTACACTCTGCTCGCCGAAGGCGACGCTTCGGAAGTGGAGGAAGTGGCTGCGCAGATCGACGAGTTGATGACCAACATCGCCAATCACGCCGGGACCGGCGACTCCACCCGAGTAGCGGTTCTTGCCTGTCTCCATCTGGCGGATAAACTCCGCTCCACCGAAGCCCAACTGCGCCAACTGGAAGGCAAATCCGCGCGTATCGCCGGCGCGCTCGAAAGGGCGCTGGACCACGCGAACCTCGAAGGAGTCTGATATGCCCCCCGTGACACCAGTTCCCTATGACGCATTCCTCCTGATTTCCTTCGGCGGACCGGAGAAGCACGAGGACGTCATTCCGTTCCTCGAAAACGTGCTGCGCGGCAGAAATGTCCCGCGCGAGCGCCTACTCGAAGTGGCCGAGCACTATTATCATTTCGATGGCAGGAGTCCGATCAACCGGCAGTGCGAGGATCTTCTGGCCGTGCTGCGGACCGAATTCGCTTCGCACGGCTTAGCGATCCCCATCTACTGGGGAAATCGCAACTGGCATCCGTTCCTCAACGCCACTGTGGAACAAATGCGCGACGACGGCGTAAAACACGCTCTGGCGCTGGCCACTTCGGCCTACGGCTCTTATTCCGGCTGCCGGCAGTATCGCGAAGATCTCGACCGCGCCTGCGCCGCGATCCCCGGTGCGCCGGTGATCGATAAGATCCGGCCGTTTTCCGCACACCCGGGCTTCATCGCGGCCACAGCCGCGCGGGCGCGCGAGGCTCTCGACAAGCTGCCCGGCGCAGATGTGGTCTACACCGCCCACAGCGTACCGCTTTCCATGTCGCAGTCGAGCCCCTACGAGCAGCAACTCCGCGCCGCCTGCGCGAGCGTGCAGAGCCTCTCCGGCGCGGGTACCGGCACGCCTACCCTGGTCTTTCAGAGCCGCAGCGGGCCTCCGGGACAGCCATGGCTCGAACCGGACATCGGCGATTACATTCGCGCCACGGTGTCAAAGCGTTTGATTGTGGTGCCCATCGGTTTCCTTTCCGATCACATGGAAGTGCTTTACGATCTCGACACCGAGGCCGCCGATATCGCGCGCGAGCGAGGCATTGAATTCGAACGCGCGGGAACGGTCGGCACGCATCCGGCTTTCGTCAGTGCGATCCGCGAAATGGTGCAGGCAGCCATCGCCGGAGAAGGTTCTACCCCGTGTCCGCCCGATTGCTGCAAGGCGCCGCAAAGACCCGCGGCAGCAAGCGAAAGGTCGCATCCACAGTGAACGCCCGGCCGCAGCGCACTGCACTCGCGACCTGCGCATTCTTAGCCGTCGGCTGCCTGATCGCGCAGACGCCGCCGAAAAAAGCGACGACGAAAGCCTCCGGCAAAGTGCCGGTGTACGGCTACCAGGTCGTCCACGCCTACCCGCACGACCGCGGCGCCTTCACCGAAGGCCTCGAATTTCACGGCGGCTTTCTCTACGAAAGCACCGGCCTCAACCGCCGCTCGTCGCTGCGCAAGGTCCGGCTCGAAACCGGCGAAGTAGTCCAGCGCATTCCGATCTCCGATGAATACTTCGGCGAAGGCATCACCATAATTGGAGACCACATCGTTCAGCTGACCTACCAGACACAGGTCGGCTTCGTCTTTGGCCTGAACGATTTCCATCTGCAGCGCCAGTTCACCTACAAAGGCGAAGGCTGGTCGCTCACCCACAACGCCACCAACATCTACATGGACGACGGCACCGACGAAATCCGCGTCTGGGATCCGCAAACCCTTGCAGAACGCCGGCGCATCAAAGTGCGCGACAACGGACGGCCCGTCGCAAACCTGAACGAACTCGAGTGGGTGGAAGGCGAACTCTATGCCAACATCTGGCAGACGGATACGATCGCCCGCATTTCGCCGGTGACCGGCGACGTCACCGGATGGATCGACCTCACTGGTCTGCTCAGCCCGATGTATCGCAACCGTTCGGAAGACGTGCTCAACGGTATCGCCTACGATGCCGCGAATAAGCGGTTATTCGTCACCGGCAAGCTGTGGCCGAACCTGTTTGAAATCCGGCTCGTCCCGAAAAAATAGCTACTTGCCCACCCTGGTTTCCCCGGTAAGGTATCTGGCGAAAAACTCCGCCGCCGCTTCATACGCCTTGACCCAGTGCTCATGCACCAGAAACTCATGCACCTCATCGGGGAAGATCAGTTCCTCGAAATGCACCCCGCGTTCCCGCAGCTTTTCTTCCAGCAGCACCGTCTGTGAGAACACGACATTGCGATCGTCGTCCCCTTGAATCAGCAGCACCGGCGACTTCCACGTCGCCATAAAGGCCATGGGCGAAGACCGAAACGCCGTAATCGAAAGCGCCTGCCGTTTTACCGGCTCATATTCCGGCACGTAGTTCGAGATCTCCAGATTCCAGTCATGCACGCCATGCAGATCCACGCCCGCCGCAAAAACATTTGAAGCCTTCGCCAAACCCATCGCCGTCAAGTACCCGCCATATGACCCGCCCCAAAGCCCGATATGCGCCGCATCCACATCGGCGCGACCGCGCAAATACTTCCCGGCCGACAGCACATCGGCGAACTCGCTGCCACCGGTGGCGCCGTAATTCAGGGCTTCACGAAAGCGCTCGCCATAGCCCGTCCCGCTGCGATAATTCACGCTCAGCACTATGTAGCCCCGGCTCACCAGATATTGGTCAAATGCGTACGCCTGGCTGTAGTAACTCATATACTGCCAACCCAGCACCATCTGACGTCTCGACCCGCCGTGAAAAAACACCACAGCCGGATGCTTGCCCGCGCCCGCAGCAACCGGCCGGAACAATTGGGCATGAATGCGAATGCCATCGGCCGCCGTCAACTCCACCGGCTCCGGCGGCGCCAACCCATCCGGCGGAAAACCCGCGGGGATCTGGGCCGCCGTCAGGTCTTTCACGTTCCCGTTCTCAACAACGGCAATTCGCGCAAAACTCTTTGCATCGGAGCGCACGAAACCCGCACCGCCGCCCGCCAGCGCCACCGGCCGGGCCTCAATCCCCTGCCCCTTCGTTAACGCCGTTGCCGGCGCGCCCCCAACCGCGACGCTCCACAAATGCCTCCGATCGATATCGCCTTGGTTCGAAGAGAACAATACGCTCCCTCCATCCGCGGTCAGCATGGCGTTTTCGACTTCGAAATTCCCCGGCGTCAGAAGCGTCGCCGTTCCGCCGGACACAGGCAAGCCATACAAATGCAGCCAGCCATCTCCTTCCCACGGAAAAACGATCCGGCCCTCCCGGCTCCAGAGCAACTGCGCCGTTCCCGCCATCGGCCAGAACACGCTTCCCATCCCTTCGCGCGCGCGCCACACCTCCCTGCCCCTGCCCGACTTCGCATCCGCAATCCGTATCGCCCACGGCTGCCCCGTCCTCTTCGGCCCCCACGCCAGCGCATACCGCGATCCCGGCACGCGAATGAATGCGACCGCGGTCCCATCCGGCGACCACACCGGTGCCTGATCCAGATTCGCCCCCGCATCTACATACTCCACCGACTTCGCGCGAAAATCGTAAACGCCAATAAACGCATGATCCGAGCGATCGCTGACAAACGCCACCCGCGTGCTGTCCGGCGACCACGCCAGCGAACCAGCCGAACCCCTCTCGCGCGCGAGTGAAGCAGGCGACAAAGCACCCGGCAATCCAGCCGACCACAACTGCCCGCCCAGCACCCAAACCACCATCTTGCCATCCGGCGACACCGCCGGCCCATGCCCGCTGCCCACGCGCCGCGCGCCGCCCGTCACGGCCGCAATCCAGATTTCCTGATTCGGCGCTTCCACCTCATGCAGAGGATTCGGAATCTCGCCCTTGCCATTCGCACTCCCGCCGCGCGTGAATAAAACCTGCGCCGAATCCGGCGTCCACGCCAGATCGCTCAGCGACTGGCCGTCATCCAGCGTGAAAGCGGTAATCTTCACGGGCACGAAAGTCGGCGCGCGCGCGATCCAGATATTGCGCACCCCTTCGGCATTCATCACCCACGCAAACGCATCTCCGGAGGGCGATGCCGCAAGATCCGAGGGGAACGGCGCGCTCAGAATCTCCCGCAGCGAAAAAGCAGGCGCACACCACACCGGGAGGGCGATGGGCAGCCCCAGAACGGCCACGGCAAGAGCCCGCCTGAGCCAGCGGAAACAGCAAGTGAACAGGGGAGCCTTCGGTCGCACGTTATCCATCAGACTAGCAGCCACACAAACAGCCGCAACGACCGACGCCCTCCAGGCCCGGAATCGCGCTTCGTGGGGTATATTACAAGTCTGGTAGTTTCAGCGCCTTGGCCCAATTGCTCCCCACACCGCTGGCACGAGTTCCGTCCGGTTCGCCGGACGAATCCCTGCTTTGTGGCCGAACGGCGGAAGTTCAAAAGCTGGTGGAAAATTGCGAGGCGGGCCGGCTCACCGTAGTCTCGTCCGCTCCCGGCCTCGGCCTGTCTTGTCTGCTTCGTTCCGGGGTCGCGCCCGCCCTGAAGCGCGCGGGTTACGTTACCATCCTCTTTTCGGACTGGCAGGGGCGCGCCTTCGCCGCAAGGCTCCGGGAAGCCGTTCTGAAGGCCATTCATGAAGAGGTGGATGGCGGCTTCGTGGCGGGAGCCGAGCCCCTCAATGAACTCATCTCGAAAGCCCAGCGCCAGACCGGATGCCGCATCGCGATTCTGCTCGACCAGTTTGAAGACTATCTGCGCTGCCATGTCTCCACAGACATCTCCGACAGCTTCGATGCGGAGCTTTCGAACGCCATCGGCGGCCGTGTCGCAAGCTTCGTCGTCGCCATGCAGGAAGCGGCCGTCGAGTCGTTTCTCCGCCTGAGCCAGTATGTTCCGAATCTAATGGGTTACTCGCTCACCCTGGCCGGGCTCACGCCGGACGCGGCCGGTCAACTGGTGCGCAACCTCGCCGCCCGGTCGAAGATGCAGGTGGAGCCCGCCGCGGTGGAACAGCTGATCGCCGCACCCGCCGCGGCCGCCGGCTCGGGCGTGAATCCGCTCTTTCTGACCCTCGGCGTGGAAAACCTCATCGACAAGGAGCGGCGTCTCAAATCGACGACCCTTCATGCGTCGATCGTGGAAGCGAACGGCGGTGCGGACCGGCTGATACTGGATTCGATGGACTTGCTGCTGGATGCGATCAATTCCACGCACGCCGAGTTGTTGTTTCGCTGGGTCACGCTGCTGCGCGGAGAGGATGGCAGCCGCCTGCCGGTCAGCGAGCAGGCGCTGATCGAACACTCGGGCAAGTGGGACCGATTCGCTATGACGCTGATCGCACTGCTCACCAAAGAGGGCGTGCTGCGGACCATCGAATTACCCCTGGGCATACGCTACGAGTTCGCGCGGGTTTCCATGACGGCGATCGTGCAGGATTGGTGGCAAAGAAGAGAAACCGCGCTGATCGCGCGGCAACGGGCGGCCTTCCGGGTGCGCTCGATTTCGATCGCGGTAGGCTCGATCCTGGCGGCCTATGGAGTCTATCTGTTTCTGGTGGCGAAGAAAATCATTTGAGCGATCAGCGATCAGCCGTCAGCTTCTGAATCAACCCGGCAAGCATGCGCTTCACTTCGACAGTCCGTGGCGCAAGGTCCTCGTAGTCCGCAACCCCAATCAGCTCCAGGTCTTTGGCCAGCAGCAGATGGTATTCCAGTTCGCTGGCCGAACCCATGGCGATGGAGCAAAATCGGGCCAACTCAGCATCCCCGTTCCGGCCACAACCTTCGGCGAGATTCGCAGGAATCGACGCGCTGGCTCGGTGGAGCTGGCCAGTCAGCCCATACAGTTCGTCGCGAGGAAACGTTCTGGTAACGTGGCAAACCGCTAAAGTCAGCGAATGAGCAGACTGCCACACCTTGAGTTGGTGGAAATCCTTCATAAACGGAACACAAAAAAGCTGACCGCTGAAAGCTGACCGCTGAAAGCCGCTATAAAATGTAGCGTCCCGCTACATCTTATAGCGCCCCAGATCCTCTTCGTTCAGATTCTCCAGCCACCGCTTCAGTTCCTGATTCGCATTCACCTTGTCCGCCACGGCGCTCGTCGCTTTCGACGACTTCAGCACCGAATCGTCCACGTAAATCGGGCAATCGTGACGCAACGCAAGCGCGAGCGCGTCCGACGGACGCGAGTCCACCGAAATCAGCTCCCCGTTGCGTTCCACCCAGATGACGGCATAAAACGTATCCTCGCGCAGTTCGCTCACCACAACTTTGCGAATCCCCGCGTCGAGTCCCGTTAGCAGCGTCTTGATCAGATCGTGCGTCATCGGGCGCGGAGTCGAAACTTTCTCGATCTCCAGCGCGATGGCGTTCGCTTCGTAGATGCCGACCCAAATCGGCAGCACACTGCTGCTGCCCGAATCTTTGAGGATGACGATCGGCATATTCGTAATCGGGTCCATCATCAACCCACGGATCTTCATCTCGACTTCCATGACTTCATTACAGCACAGCAGTTCTCCGAGTTTCCGCCCGCTTGCCGCCGGTGGTACGGCCGAGGGCGACTGGACCCGCGGCGATAAGCCGCGGTCTCCCGAGGTCCACACGCTACAGACGTACGCCTTCTACGCCAAACGTCCTCTAAACCAACTCGCCCATGAGCGAATGCGGCCCCGCGCTGGTCACCCGCACCGTGACATACGTCCCCAGCAAATCCGTTCGCGGCGATACAAACGTCAGATTCCGATTGCGCGTAGTCCGCCCTACCCACTGGCCGGACGATTCATAGCGCCCCTCCACCAGCAGCTCTTCCGTTTCGCCCAGCAGTTCCACGTTCTGCCGCATCTGAATCGCGCGCTGCCGTTCCTGCAGAATCACGATGCGGCGAGTCTTCTCTTCTTCTGAAATCTGATTGCCCATCTCCAGCGCCGGCGTGTTCGGCCGCCGCGAATACTTGAAGCTGAAGATAGATTCGTACTTCACTTCTTCCAGCAGATCCAGCGTCTCTTCGAAATCGCGCTCCGCCTCACCCGGGAATCCCACAATGATGTCCGACGTGATCGCGATCGGACGCTTCGCCGCCCGCATCCACTCGATCCGCTCCATATACTGCTCTCGAGTGTAGAGCCGCTGCATCCCCGCCAGCACGCGCGAAGAGCCCGACTGCACCGGCAAATGCACGTGATTGCACAAATTCGGATTAGCGTCGATCGCCTCGATGATCGGCTTCACGAAATCGCGTGGATGCGAAGTGGTAAACCGTACGCGCTTGATTCCCGGCACCCGGCCCACCTGGTCCAGCAGCGTGGCAAAATCCCAGCCCGCGGGCGAAGGATCCCGATAGCTGTTGACGTTTTGCCCCAGCAACTGAATCTCGCTATAGCCCAGCCCCGCCAGCCGTTCCGCCTCTTCGAGCACGCTCGCGCCCGTGCGGCTGCGCTCCGGGCCGCGCGTGAATGGCACCACGCAGTAAGAGCACTTCTTGTCGCAGCCTTCGATAATGGTGATCCAGCCCCGATGAGGATTGTCGCGGCTCGTGAACGGCGTGTCGAATGTCTGGTCGGTATCGAGGCTCAGACCCGTGACGCGCCGGTTCCCCGCCTCCAGTTGCACCAGCATCTCGGGCAATCGCGTATAGCTGGCCGACCCCGCCACCAGGCTCACATGCGGCGCGCGCTCGAAAATCTTCTCGCCTTCCTGTTGCGCCACGCACCCGATCACCGCGAACACCTTACCCTTGCCACTCTTCTTAAAGTGCTGCAGTTTATTAAAAACCTTCTGTTCCGCCTTATCGCGGATGGAGCAGGTGTTGTAGAAAATGTAGTTCGCTTCTTCGGCGGTCGGAACCTGCGAGTAGCCCTCATGCAGCAGCGTGCCAACGACTTTTTCCGAGTCGTGAGCATTCATCTGGCAACCAAAAGTTTCGATGTAAAACGTTTTTTCCACTGTATCTATTGTGACTTATGGCGTGGCCTGTTGAGGCGTGGCGCACGAGTCCGGGCATATGGGTCAATCTGAGGACCACCAGGTCGGGCGGGACTGCATCCCGGCTGAGCGCTGAAAGCTGAGCGCCGATAGCTTGCACCGTGCATCCGCAAACCCAACAATGCTATTTTTGTATCATCTTGCACGTACGCCCTTTCGTCACGGAACTCGCCGACCTTCAAACGAGAATCCTCGAAATGGGCGGGCTTGTGGAATCGGCCATCGCCATCAGCCTGATGTGGCTCGTCGAAGGCCGGGAACCTCCCGCCCGCGAAACCTGGGACATCGAAAACCGCATCAACCAGCTCAACATTGAAATCGACGAGGTAGCCATCCGCCTCACCGCCCTGCACCAGCCGGTCGCCAAGGACTTACGCTTCCTCACCGCCGCCATCAAGATCAACAGCGATCTCGAACGCATGGGCGACCTTGTGGTCAACGTAGCCGAGCGCGCCTCTTCCCTGCTCCACAGTTCTCCGCCCAAACCCGGCATCGACATTCCGCGGATGTCGCAACTGGTGCAGTCCATGGTCCGCCGCAGTCTCGATGCCTTCGTGCAGCGCGACGAAGAAATGGCCCGCGCGGTCCTCGCCGCCGACGACGAGGTCGACGAGCTCAAGGACTCTATTTACCGCGAGTTGCTCCAAAAGGCCGACCTGGGGGCGTACCCCGTCCGTGCCGCCTTCGATCTGATCTTCGTAGCCCACAACCTGGAACGGATCGCCGACCACGCTACCAACATCGCAGAGGATGTTCTCTTCCTCGTCAAGGGTGTGGACGTTCGCCACCACAACGTCGCCTGAAAACGGGTTTTCTCTGCGCTTCCTCTGCGCCCTCTGCGTGAAATCCGGATGACGTAGCCCTGAGGGCCGCGACACCGCTCATCTTGTAATCATCAATTCATCGTTTCGTCATCGTTTCTACCCCCGAAGATTCCTATACTTGGCTTGAAGCTTACGCTGTCGGCGCCGAAGTCTGGCATCGGTCTCACCCGAATTAAGTCGGTGAAGACCGCCCGTGAGACCGTCGTCCCGGTCGGCGGCATGAGCTTTGTCGGCCCTTTATGCAAGGGTCAGATTACTCGGGAGAGAAACACAGAATGACTTCAGGAAAACGATGGTTGTGCCGCACTCTGGTCGCATTTGTCAGCGCCGGAGCGTTAATGCTTGCCCAAAACCAGGCCGTGAGCACCACGGAAACCACAAATCAGACGCAGAACATTGCATCGCTCAGAGCCATGATTGCCGCTCAGCAAAAGCAGCTCGACACGCTGAAGCAGGCCCTCGACAACCAACAAAAGGCATTAGATCAGGCAATCGCCGCCACCAGCACTCCGGCAACTGCGCCACTTCCGAATCGCGGCCAGGTAGCCAGCATCCTGCCCATTTTCCCCGCTGCTGCTCCCGCTACACTGGCGGCGATTCCAGCCGTTCCGGTTCCCCAGGCCACCGCCGCGTCCTCTACCAGCACGAATCCGTGCGAAGCTCCGGCGGAGACCAAAGTCCCTACCTACATCCGCATCGGTGACACCTGCATCATCCCGGTCGGTTTCATGGATCTCACCAGCGTTTGGCGCGGCAAGGACCTCGGTTCCAGCATCGGCACCAACTTCGCCAGCATTCCCTATAACAATGGCGTCGCTGGCCGGCTGAGCGAATTCCATTTCAGCCCGCAAAACTCGCGCCTCGGTTTCCGTATCGATGGCGATTGGAAAGGCACGCACTTCATCGGTTACAACGAGTTTGACTTCAACGGCACCAGCGGCGGCAACAATCTCACCGTCAGCAGCGGTTCGTTCGTGCCGCGCATCCGCCTTTTCTGGCTGGACGTCCGCAAGGGAGATGTGGAATTCCTCGCTGGCCAGAGCTGGAGCATGCTGACCCCGAACCGCAAGGGTCTCTCTGCGCTGCCGGGCGATCTTTTCTACTCGCAGGTCATCGATCTGAACTACCTCACAGGTCTCACATGGACCCGCCAGCCGGGCGTTCGCTTCATCTATCACCCGAACAAGCAGGTCGCCGTCGGCCTGTCGCTCGAAAATCCGGAACAGTACATGGGCGGCTCGTCGGGTGCGCCGTCGATCACCCTGCCCTCCGCTCTTTCCGCTCTCAGCGGCACGCAGCTCTCCAACAACACCAACACCAATGCGGTTCCGAATCTGACGCCGGATTTCATCGCCAAGATCGCGGTCGATCCCACCAGCCGCATCCACTTTGAAGTCGCCGGCCTCGAACGCAACTTCCGCACCTGGAACCCCAACACGAATACCTACTACAAGGCCATTGGCGCCGGTGCCTCGGCCAACGCGATCATTGGACTCTCCGACAGCTTCCGCCTGACCTCCACCAATTTCTGGAGCGATGGCGGTGGCCGCTACCTCTTCGGCCAGTCCCCCGACATGATCATCCGTTCGGATGGAAGCATCAGCCCGATTCACGCCGGCGGTTTCACCGAAGGCGCTGAAGCCAACATCAAGAACACCTTGCTCTATGGCTACTGGGGTGGCACCTACATCGGGCGCGACGTCGCGCTCGATGCCAACGGCACTTCGCTCATCGGCTACGGCTACAAGGGTTCCGCCAACTCCCAGAACCGCATGATCCAGGAAGCTACCGTCGGCTTCAACCAGACCATGTGGAAGAGCGCCCGCTACGGCGCGGTGAACTTTATGGGCCAGTACATGTATGAACTCCGCGCTCCCTGGTACTACTCGCTCAACGAAGCCGGCGGCAAGGGCACGCAGAACAGCACCATCTTCTTCAACGTGCGCTACACCCTCCCGGGCAGCATGCCCGCTTTCTAGGCCTGTCACCCAATACTAACGGAAGCTAAACAAATCGTAACGCAATTGAAACACTCGGGTGGCACACTCAACATGGGATTGACTTGGTTCATAATGACCGGGTTCAACCCACGAAGCGAGTGCCACCCTTTTTCAGAACTGTTTGAAAGAGGATAAGAATAAATGAAACGTATACTTTTTGCAGGGACAATGCTGTCTCTCCTGTGCGCGGGCCTCGCCCCCGCAGCCGACACCATCAACGCCGCGGGAGCGACCTTCCCGGCGCCGATCTATCAGAAGTGGTTCGAAGAGTACAAGGCCAAAACCGGTGTTCAGATCAACTACCAGCCCGTTGGTTCGGGCACGGGTATCAAACAACTGACCGAAGGTACCGTCGACTTCGGCGCCTCGGACGTACCCATGACCGATGCCCAGATCGCCGCCGCTTCCAAGAGCAAGCCGCTGCACTTCCCGACTGTTCTCGGCGCAGTAGTCCTGAGCTACAACGTCCCGGGTCTGACGGCGGGCCTCAAGTTCTCCGGCCCCACCGTCGCGGGCATGTTCATGGGCACCATCACCAAGTGGAATGACCCCAAAATCGTAGCCGATAACCCGGGCGTCAAGCTGCCTGCCACCGACCTCGTGGTGGTTCATCGTTCGGATGGCAGCGGCACGTCGTTCATCTTTACCGACTACCTCTCCAAGGTCAGCCCTGACTGGAAGTCCAAAGTCGGCGCAGCCGCTTCCGTGAGCTGGCCCACAGGCCTCGGCGGCAACGGCAATGCCGGCGTCGAAGGCTTCATCAAGCAGACCCCGGGCTCAATCGGCTATGTCGAACTGATCTATGCAATCCAGCAGAAAATGGCCTATGCAGACGTGAAGAACGCTGCCGGCAAGTTCGTCAAGCCCAGCTTTGAGAGCGTGACAGCGGCGGCTGCAGGCATGAAGGAAATGCCGGCCGACTTCCGCGTCTCGATTACCGACGCTCCGGGTGCGGGTGCCTATCCGATCTCCAGCTTCACCTGGCTGCTCATTCCGAGCCAGTTCGCCGATGCCAACAAGAAAAAGGTCATCACCGAATTCCTGACCTGGATGCTCGCCGAAGGACAGAAGGATGCCCAGGGCCTCAGCTATGCTCCTCTGCCCGCGGCCGTCGTGGCGAAGGAAAAGAAACAGATCGCGCTGATCAAGTAGTTCCGCCGAAAATACAAGCCATGTCACCCACCGCCGCCGCGCAGCCCCAATCTCCGATAAGCAGTCTTTCCCGCCGTCTGCGCGGCGGCGATGAGGTGGCTTGGCTCATTACTTTGCTGTTTGCAACATCTGTACTGGTTATTACCGCCTTGCTGATTGGGGAGCTCTGGATCGGCAGCGCGGCCGCCCGCGAAAAATTTGGCTTCGGGTTCATTACATCCCGCCTCTGGAATCCTGTCACCGACGAATTCGGCGCCTACCCCTTCCTCTACGGGACAATTGTTACTTCAGCCCTCGCATTGGCCATTTCCGTACCCATCGGCGTTGGCGCCGCAATATTCCTGGCCGAACTGGCCAATGGCAAATGGTCGGACGCCCTCACGTTTCTCGTCGAACTGCTGGCTTCGGTTCCGAGTGTTATTTACGGTCTCCTGGCAATCTTCACGATCGTCCCCATGATGCGGGAGTTCATCGGTCCCGCGCTCAAATCGGTCTTCGGCTTCCTCCCGCTGTTCCAGGGACCTGTCTACGGCGTCGGCTATCTCACGGCCAGTCTGGTCCTGTCGATCATGATCTTTCCTTACATTATTTCCGTTTCCCGCGAAGCCCTGCTGGCAGTGCCGCGCGAACAACGCGAAGCAGCCCTTGCACTCGGCGCGACCAAGTGGGAATCCACATGGCAGATCGTGGTGCCTTTCGCCCGCCTCGGCATCATCGGTTCCATTTTTCTGGCCTTCGCCCGCGCTTTGGGCGAGACCATGGCCGTCACCATGGTAATCGGCAACGACATGACTGTCCACACTTCACTGCTCGCGCCAGGAAACACGATCGCTGCCGTGCTCGCCAGCGAATTCAACGAGGCAACGGGGAAGTATTATCCGGCCGCGTTGATTGAACTCGGTCTCGTGCTCTTCCTTCTTACCCTGGTCCTCAACGGCCTCGCCCGTCTTCTCATCCTGGTAACTACGAATAAAGGATCGGCCCGCGCATGACCATCCGCAACATCTATCGCAAGAGCCTGAACAACGTCATGCTGACGTTGACCGGCATCTGCGCCTTCGTTACCGTCTCGACCCTGTTTGTGATCCTCGCCTACCTGGTCTACAACGGCGGCAAATCGGTTGATCTCGCATTCTTTACCCAACTCCCCAAAGGCGCCGGAGAAGAGGGTGGCGGCATGGCAAATGCAATCCTCGGCAGCGCCGAAATCGTCGCTATCGCCTCAGCAATCGGCATCCCGATCGGTTTCTTCACCGGAGTCTATCTCTCCGAATGGGGCGGTCCGGGTTTCTCATTTCTGGTTCGCTACATGTGCGACCTTCTGAACGGCGTGCCATCCATCGTGATCGGCATTTTCGCCTGGATCGTCGTGGTCAAACCCATGCATCAGTTCTCCGCGCTGGCCGGCGGCTTCGCCCTGAGCCTC
>Ga0302319_10014351_pt1 | contig 14784 bp, 16 predicted proteins | sample Bog_T0_2_FD_203319 | JGI IMG/M metagenome (GOLD analysis project Ga0302319, IMG submission 203319) | Peat permafrost microbial communities from Stordalen Mire near Abisko, Sweden - Bog_T0_2 | ecosystem: Environmental > Terrestrial > Soil > Wetlands > Peat | place: Sweden: Abisko, Stordalen Mire... | reverse complement strand
TTGCCCTTGCGGGAGCAATTTGGCTCAATAAACGCGCCGGGAAAATGGGGATGCGGTTACGAAATCGTGTCGGGCCGCAGAGAATGGAAACTTTATGGACCGGATGCAAACGGCAAGTATGGAACCCAAAATGGGGTGGGCTGTCTGGATGGCGTTTCACCTTACCTGAGCCTTTTCAATCCGGTCATCAGCGACTTTCGCGGGAATATCCTGGGCGAAGTGACCAACGGGGTCGTGACTTGGTTTGCATCGCGGCCAACGGGTTACGGTGCGGTGCCAGGCTATCGTCCTGTTGCTTTGGGCAGCGGTGCGGACATCGCGCATTCCTCAACTTGGCGGGGACGCTGGCCGGACATCACCGGCTATTACAACCTGGGCTTGAGATTATATGACCCGGTGGCGGGCATGTGGCTGTCCTACGACTCGGTGGTTGACCCACACAACCCGAACGGTTGTTCCGCGTTTGGCGGCGACCCCATCAACGGGTTTGACAGTGATGGGCGCTGTTCTAATCCAAACCAGCAGAATGCCAGTTATCAGGATACCTATAGTTTTTCAGCTTGGGCGAACGAGTGGAATCTTCCCGACTATGTAGTTCGAAAAGAAGACCCGATGCTTGTAGATCAAGTGCTGACTTCTGGCTATCCTGAGCCGCCGGGGGGATCGCTGGTTGACACAGTTCTGAATGGAAGCCACGACGCTGGTTATCCTGCCAGCACAACACCAGGAGGAGCGCCGAATATCAATGGCGACCCGCTTTGGATTGATGTGAATCAAGTGCAGGACAATGGCGGAACTATTGTTCAGAACCCGGAAATTGTGGACGCGATGCGTCAAGCCGGAGTGTCAGAATCCCAAATTGGAATATACCAAGCAAATCAGGCCGCAGAGGGTGAAGTTGTAATTCAGGGAGCCATACCATCCACAGCGATCAACACTGCTCCCATGATGTATATTACCCGAGCCGGACAAGGTTTGGGTATTGTGGGAGCAGCAGCGTCCGGTTGGAATCTTGGTCAATCAATAAACCGTAGCGTTGACCAGGGCACTCCGGCTCCGTTTGTCGCTCAGACCGTCCGAGAAGTGGGCGGTTGGGGTGGTGCGTGGGCAGGCTTCCAAGCGGGGGCGGGAATTGGGGCAGCGGCAGGAATTGAAACCGGGCCGGGCGCATTGCTAACCGGCTTGGGAGGGGGTGTCATCGGTGGAATCGCTGGTTACACTGGTGCAAACTGGATTGGAAACAAGATTGAAGGAAAATGACCAATGAGAGCGTTCAATAATAGCACAAGCGAGTTGAAACCGAATCCCGCAAAATGGATTGCGTTGTCAACATTCTCTGTTTTTTCGGCCTCTATGGGAGCCGTCCAAGCTGGGAACGCGAGGTGGTTGGTCGGAGGGGTGTTGATTGCATGGGGCATTCTCGGAGGGGTGACTTGCATGGTAGCTCTATTTTCCAAAAGAATGGTGTTGCGGCTGACCCCGGAGGGCTTTGGTTTTGGGACGTTGAGAAAACGTTACTTTTACCGCTGGTCTGACATTCTTGTTTTTGGCGTTGGCAGCATCGGCCAGAAACGAGTTTGTTTCACGCTCCGGGAATTTTATTCTGGCGAGGAAAAAATCCGGAGAATCAATCAGGGGACAATCGGGTTCGACCGTTTCTTGCCAGACACCTACGGCAAGAAGCCGATGGAATTGGCAAAGCTCATGGAAGACTGGCGGCACCGGCACGCACAACCACATTTTACTGAAAACTGAATGAAACACATCTTGCTGATTTTACTCTGCATCTTCTGCCGGGCGCAGACGATGGCGGCGGCTAACGACGTTCCGCCGGTAGTTATTGCGGGGCTTGATACTTACCGGACAAATGGCCTGCAAAGTGCGTATGAAATCTGGAGCAAAGGCACACTGGAAAGTGATAAGGCATCGCGGAACATGGTGCTGACAGGGTTAAGCCAGGTGGAATCCGCCTACGGGAAAATGATCGGCTACGACATCGTGAAGACCGTGCCGATAGGCTCTGTCGTGAGACGAGTTTACTTGGTCGTGCATTATGAAAAGGGGCCGGTTTACGCATATATGGACTGCTACAAGGCCGATGAAAAATGGCTTGTCACTGATTTATTGTTCCACACAAAAGCGAATCTAGTTTTTCCGCCGGCACTGCTGGGCGGTTGAGTGAGCCATGAAATTCTTTCCTTTAGCCGCCCTGCTGCTTTGCCCGTTGCTGGCGACGGCACAGCTTGCAGTGACCGTCACGCCGCCGAAGGTAGTCGGACAAAAAGCCGTGGTGCAGCTAAAGATGAAAAACGGTTTGAGCGACGCGGTGAAGTCAGCGCGTGCCGTGTGCTTCCTACTTGATGACCAGGGCAAGATGGTCGGGCAGTCAACGAAGTGGGTAATCGGCCAGAACCACGCCAGCCTTGAATCCAAAGCCGAGACGACGTTCAACTTTGTGGTGACGAGTCCGCAGCCGTGGACGACCACGAATCTTACGGCCAAGATCTCATTCAGCCGGGTCGTATTGGACGGCGGCAAGCTGGCCGACGTGAAGCAGGATGTCAGCGTGACGACAACAGAAGCGAAGTGAAATTTATCCTATCAGCCGTTTGAGGAAACCAGCCATCTTCTTTGCCATCCCCGGCCCCGGCTCCATCTGGAGGTGAAGTCCCCTGACTGAAAGGCGGTGGGTGTCCGGGCACGGCGGTGTTATGGAAGGGAGCGCGTTGGGCGCAACGATCCCAAACTTGCGGCTGCGAAACACGGCCTTGCCGCTCGACCAGAACTCTGCGGTGAGCAGTTGTGCTTGTTCCGGGGGATTGGTGGTAACTGGCACAATGACGTAGCTGAACCAGAACTGCGAGCCGGACACATACATCGGCTCGGTAAGCTCTGCCACCTGTCGGCCATCCACTTCAATGAGCCATCCAGCGGCAATCGCCGACTCTGAATCTTCAACGGGAACCAGTTGGCCATGCGTCATGGTGTATTCACGTTCTGGCATGTCGGGAACGGCGTCAAATCCCAAAATGACCGTCTCGGATTTTTTACAGGACGCTATTCTCCTTGCCAGGGCAAGAGGCAGCCGTAACACGTCATGTTCGCGGTGACGACATCGAGGCAAATCAACCCTATTCCAGCCGGTTCAAGGTGAGTCATTGCTGCCGGAAAACCGGCGCGTCACAAACGGTTGATTTTCGGCATCCTTCGGCCTCTTTCGGGAATTTTCCGCCATGACACTTACCCCGCCTTTTGGCGGTCAGCCGGGCCGCTCGATGCCGAGCGCAACGGCAGCTTGAAGAAAATCCCAGGCACGCGCCAAACGGCGACGGTGGAAACGTCGCAAGGTTGCTCATCCTTTAGCCGCCAGACGCGCCGGGGAAAAATCAAAAGTGTACTCATCCGCTTCCTGTGGTTGCGCCAGTGTATCCTGCGGTGCTCGTTGTCAAGGTAGTATGGCTTCCGGCACCCCTGCCGCCCGTGCGCCGTCGCCATCTCCACCTGTGACAACTGCGCTTCTCGGATGGTCGCAGACCAAAAAGGAAGCGTATGAAAAGAACATCGAAAATCGAATTGGTGACGATCCGGCAGCATCATCTTGGGCTGACGGGAATCGTTTACTCGGAAGGTTACGCCTATGCGGTGCGGTTTGCGCCGAACACGGCCGTAACGGAAAGCCTCATTCGGAAGTTGTGGAAGGAAAGCCGCACGAGCTTCCATCCCTACAACGACACGACCGACGAAATCATCTATCATCGGTTTGGACGCTAAACGCGTCGGGGAAGCGCCGCAAGGTTGCTTCCCTTTTAGCCGTTCAACACATCGGAGAAAAATCAATGGCCGTGCGCCCGGCTCGCTGTCGGTCATGCCGGATGCTTCCCTTTCCGCACACAAGAGCAGTTATATGCAATGCCGCCTCATGTGCCGGTATCCGCTCTGCGGAACCTCCGGCGCACGAGCCTCCGCCGTCTCATCGTTGAATCGTTCGACGGCCCGGTTCATCGAATATAACTGCGTCTTGTGTCCGTGTCGGCGACGGCGCTGTCACGCTGACTGCTGCCCACCGTCCCCCGGTGGCACTTGGCTCCCGCCGCGTGGCAGTCAGCGCGCCAGCTTGTCGGCATCCGTCCCGCCCGCCGCTCGCCCGGCACACTGGAAAATATCGCAATCTGAATCAAACCTTGCTCGATGAAATGTCGCAACGGCGACGGACAAAAAATCGTTGGGCGCATCAAGCGTTGCCAATGTCAGGTTCAGTCAAGGTAGCTACCATGTTTACAGTTGTTATAAAAAGACAAGGAAGGGGGACGGGGACGACCGGGGCGCTCCGCGCCCCGGCCATCCCCATCCCCCGTTCCATTGCCTGAATGTTCCGCCAACAGGAGCCAGGGCGCAAGCCCGCTGGAAATCGGCCAGGGAGAGAATCAAACGAACCTTCGACCGCAGAACCGGCGAGCTATCTGGCTCGCTGTCGGGTTCTGCTCATTTTACCTCGAAGCGACACTTAATGGGCGACGGGTGAAAAATCACTGGATGAACTGGCAGTCGCCGGAGTCGCGCCGGACGGTTGCCGGTGGTTCGTTTGTTCCTTGCCGCGTGCGAGTGTCGCGGGTTTTCCTTTTTGCTTTTAGGGTGGACTGCTGGCCTGTCGGGGTGGCGTCCGAACCTTTGCGGCTGCGTGTGGCTGGCGAACGTCGCTGGCCTGCTTATTAGGCACTCTGGCCGCCGTGCCGGGCTGCATGGCGATGCTGGCGCATCGCCTGTTCTTTTCCGCTGTCAGGACGCCTTGCTTGCTTGAGTGTCGCGCAGGAATGAGTCCAGAAACCGAAGCACCAATTTTTGCTTCTCACGCGGCAGTTGCCGAATCGCCTGCAATCGGTGTTCGAGTTGTGAGGGAGGCCCGGACTTGCGCAGGGGCTTGGCGGCATGACCGAGCAGATCGTCCACGGAAGTGTTGAGAACCTCGGCAGCTTTTTTGACAAACTCGGCCGTCGGGTTCGTGGCTTTCCGTTCGTAGTAAGCGAGCATGGCGGGAGAAATGCCGAGCATCTCCGCCAGTTGCGGCTGTGTCAGTCCGAGCGATTTTCGTAGCGTTGCCAGTCGCGCCCCAAAGGATGGAGCCGGTTTGTTGGTTGGCCTTCCTGCCATGTCACCAGCATACGGGTTAATCTCGATCTTCATCATGAATATGAAAATAAGCTTGCAGACATATTGAACTATACTTCAATATGCCTGTCATGGTTCAACGCCACAAGAAAACTCGCAAAACAAACTTGACGGCTTCCAAGAAAAAGCAGCGGCACAAGGCCGTCCACCCGGCGAAGGAGGCAGCGGTCTGGAGCGAGTTGTGGGACTGCCACTACCGGCTCATGGCGGTGGTGAGTCTTCTGGAATCCTGCGGCGACCCGCTGGAGGGCTGGCAGGTCAGCAGCGCCGGGACGCTGGCAGGCGAGCAAGCGCGCCGCATGGAAACGCTGATGAACGAGCTAACGACCCCACGATGAAAACTTCAATGAAACCCAAACCGGCAGGTGGACGGCAGGCGGTCAGCCGGGTGGAGTGCATAGACGGTTTGCAGGACTGTCTGGAAACCATCGCCACGCTGGCCGACCTGCTGGAAGCCGCCGGACGGGAAGGTGCACTCCTGGACACCAGCACCATCAATCACACCGGCAAACTCATCTTGCTGGAAGTGGCCAAGGCGGACGGGTGGCTGGACAAGCTGGAGGAGGCGCGTTGATTTATGAAACCGAAAACTTCACCGAAACCAAAACCACCCACTGCGAAGCCTGAACCGGACTGGCTGGGCTGGCAGGACGAGATGAGCGGCCATTGTCGGCGGCTGGACACGCTGGCCGAAGTGCTGAACGTTGCGGGACCGGCGCTGGAGCCGCCCGTCATCGAAGGCATCGGCGACCTGCTGGGCCGGGAAATCAAGGCGGTGAAAGGGTTGCTCGAAAAACTGAAGGAGGTGCGTTGATTTATGAAAACCGGCTTCCTTGTCATCCACCGGACGCCGCTCGATGAGCGCGTGTTGAGTTGCACGTTTGGCAATTATCCGTGGGACGGGTGGGAACAGCGGGCACTGGCGGCGGGCGTGTCCAAGGCGCTGGCGGGCCTTGGGCGGCTGACCATGCGCGAGGCGTATCAGCACGGCTGGTCGGACAAGCTCAAATCGCTCTGCGGCTGGCGGGACGACGGCGGGCGCATGATTAGGCTCGCGCTGCGTTCGCCCAGGACGGCGGAAAAACGCTGGCAACGGCTGCTCGACACCGACGGCTATCGTGGTGAATGGAAAGACGGCCAGTGGATCTCCCGGCCATGAAGGTGGACTTCGATAACATCAAGCGGACGACCGACCTTGTGCGCGTGGTGGAGTCCTACGGCATCGCGCTCAAAAAAACCGGCAAAGACCATGTCGGCCTCTGTCCGTTCCACGACGACCACAAACCCTCGCTGCGCGTGACCGGCGACAAAGGCTTGTTTCGTTGTCCCGCCTGTGGGGCAAGCGGCAACGTCATTCAGTTCGTGGCCAGGAAAGAAGGGCTGACCGACCGCGAAGCGGCGTTGAAGCTGTTAAGCCAGGTGCCGGGCGTTAAAGTCGCGGCCCACGTCGAAGCACCACCGGCCACGCCGCCGCCGACTGCCAGCGTGCCGTTGAATCCGGCGGCGTTGTTGCAACGAGTCGTCACGTTCTACGCCAAGACGCTGCATAAAGACCGGGCGGGACTGGATTATTTGAAAAGCCGCCACTTGAGCGACCCGACGCTGCTGGCGAGCTTTCAGACGGGCTATTGCAACGGGACGCTGCCGGGCGTGCTGCCGCCGTCCGGTGAAATCGTGGAGGCTTTGAAAACTTTGGGTGTGTTGAACGCCCGTGGCCAGGAACACTTTCGCGGTTGCGTCACCATCCCGGTCCTCGACAGCCAGGGCAACGTCTGCGGCATCTATGGGCGGCGCGTCACGGAGGCGGAACCGCGTCACCTTTACCTGCCCGGCCCGCACCGCGGCGTGTTCAATCACCATGCTGCCCGGACAAATAAAACCGTGTTCATCGCCGAGGCGATTTTGGACGCCATGAGCCTGTGGCAATCGGGCTTCAAAAACGTGATTGCCCTTTACGGCGCGCAGGGGTGGACGGCAGACCATGAGCAGCTTTTGCGCGAGGGCGCGACCCGCGAGGCGTGGCTGTGCCTGGACAACGACGAGGCCGGAAGGAACGGCACGGAACGGCTGAAAGAAAAACTCGCGGCCCTGAATGTGGCCAGCGTGGTCGTGCCGTGGCCCGAAGGCGTGAAAGACGCGAACGAATTTTTTGCCAGCCGAGGCCCGCAGGAGTTTGAAAGACTTCTGGCAGGCATCCGGCCCGCCGAGAGTGCGCCGGTACAAAGTGAAACCACCGCCAAACTTGGCGGGGAGGAAGTGACGGCGACCGCCGAGGGCGTGAGCGTGCGTTACGGCACGCGGCATTATCAGTTGCGGGGCATTGAGCGACCGAGTCCGGCCCGGTTGCGGGCGACCGTCAAGGCCATCAGCGCCGAGCCAAGCCAGCTTGGCCGCTTTCACATAGACACGGTGGATTTTTACCTTAGCCGTTCGCGGCGGGCGTTCATTTTGGAAACGGCGCGCCTGTTCCACGAGGCGGCGGAAGTCATCGAAAGCGATTTGAACCGGCTGACCGAACGGCTGGAGCAGCACACCCAGGAGAGCCAGGGCGTCGAGGTCAAGGCCGTGGTGAGCGAGCCGGACAAGGCCGAGGCGTTGAAGCTGGGCCGGAATCCCGATCTGGCGGGCGAGATTTTGCGGGACGTGGAAAAGCTCGGCCTGGTGGGCGAGGAAACCAACAAGCTCATGGGCTACCTGGTGATGACCAGCCGGAAGATGGACGACCCGCTGGCGCTGCTCCTCCTGTCGGGCAGCGGCGCCGGCAAATCGCTGTTGCAGGACGTGCTGTTGAAACTCTGCCCGGACGAGGACTTGATAAAACTCACGTCGCTGTCCGACCGGGCCTTGTTTTACAAGGACGCCGACTCGCTGAAAAACAAGGTGCTGGCGGTCGAGGAAGTGGCCGGGGCGGAAGGCGCGCACTACGCCATCCGTAACCTCATCTCGGCGAAAAAACTGGTCATTGAAACGACGGTCAAAAATCCCATGACCGGCCAGTTGACGACGCAGGTCAACACGGTGAACGGCCCGACGGCGGTGTTCCAGACGACGACCAGGCCCGACTTGGACGCCGAGACGCGCAGCCGGTTTATCGTGACGAGCGTGGACGAATCACTGGCGCAGACGAAGGCGATTTTGGAGGCGCAACGGAACAGCCACACGCTCGACGGGTTGCGGCGCAGGAAACAGCGCGAGGCCATCATCCAGCGGCAGCACGCCTTTCAACGGCTGTTGCGGCCGTTGACGGTGGTCAATCCTTTTGAGCCGTTGCTGACGTATGCCGATGACCGGCTGGCCGTGCGCCGCGACCAGCCGAAATATCTGAATCTCATTTTAGCCGTCACGTTCCTGCATCAGATGCAGCGCGACGTGAAGCACGACGAGCTTTGCGGCGACTATCTTGAAACCACACTGGCCGACATTGCCATTGCCAACGAACTGGCGACCGAACTGTTTGGGCAAACGTTGACGGAACTGTCGCGCCCCGGACAGGAGTTGTTGCGGCTGGTGTTCGATTATGTGACCAGCCAGGCCGCCCGGCAGAAGTCGGAAGCCCTCGCCGTGACGTTCAGCCGCCGCGAGCTGCGCGAGGCGCTCAAGTGGAGCGAGTATCAGTTGCGGACGTATCTGGACGAGCTGGCGCAACTGGAATACGTGCTGCCGCTGGCGGGCAAGCAAGGCCAGCCGTTTCGTTACCGGCTGTTATACGACGGCCAGGGCGAAGGCGGGCAACGGTTTTTAACCGGCCTCAAATCGGTGGAACAGTTGCGGCAGGAAGCCAGGCGCATCGGTTTGGCCACCGGCGAAACTTCGAGCACCCCCGGCCAGCTTCGAGGGCAGAAAGAGCCACTTCGAGGCGAAAAAATGGACTTCGAGGACACTTCGTTGAACCGTTCCCACGAAGTGAAAACGCCACCGCAGGCCGGTAAAGCAAGGGCAGCGCGCAACGGCGCGACCACTTCGAGCGTTTTGCCACAGAAAACATATCCGGTGAACGGAACCGAAAGGAGCCTGACAAATGTATAGTGAATCACTGCAAAAACTGCTGGCCGAGTTCGTGGAGGCGCACCGGGTGCGCCACATGGCCGCAGCCACCATTGACGGACGGCGGCGCGCAATGGAGGTGTTCTTTCAACGTCTGGCCGAGACCGGCGTGGAGGACATTCGCGCCGTGACGCGCCAGCACGTCCGCGACCATCAAAGCTGGCTGATGAGCCAGGAGAAATACTGCATCCACACGGTTCACCTGCACATGATTGGGATACGCCGCCTGTTCGAGCATCTGGAAAACACCGACGCCATTTTGCTCAATCCGTGCGTGGGGTTGCGGTTGCCGAAGCTGCCCGACCGGCTGCCCCGCAACGTGCTGACGCTGTCGGAGGTCAAGGCGGTGTTGAAGCAGCCCGACACGCAGACGGCCCGGGGCATCCGCGACCGGGCCTTGCTGGAAATGTTTTACTCGACGGGCTTGCGCGTGGGGGAAATGGCCGCGTTGACCGTCCACGACGTTGACCCGCGAAACGGACTGGTGCGAGTCAACAAGGGCAAGGGCGGCAAAGACCGCGTGGTGCCAATGGGCGGGACGGCCTGCCAGTATGCGCTGGAATATCTCAAGGAAGTGCGTTCCAAATGGACGGCGGACAACCGCGAGGAGCGCGCCTTCTGGCTGGCGAGCGTTCGCCCTCATCGGCCCATCGCCCGGCAACTGATTATGGTCATGGTAAAGGACTACGGCCAGGCCGCTGGACTGGCCAAGCGAATCACGTCGCACACCTGGCGGCACACCTGCGCGACCCACATGATCGCCAACGGCAGCGACGTGCATTATGTGCAACGGTTGCTTGGCCACCGCCAGTTGGAGACGACGCAGATTTACACGCGCGTAGCCGCCGCCGACTTGAAAGCGGCCTATCGAACGGCGGGGCCGAAAACCGAAACCACCACCGCCCCCTTGCCGGTGAACGCCCGCGTGCGTCCGCCTTACGTCTATAAAGCCAAAACGCCCGCCCCCGTTCCAGCGGAGGCGAGCCAGGGAAAGGAACCATGACCATTGACACTTCATTGCCACATTACGACGTGCTGGCCGACCGGCACACGCAACACCTGCAACTGCTCAACTTCGCCCCTGGCACCATCAAAACCAACCAGGGCACGCTGCGGCAGTTCAAACGCTATCTGGAGGAGGCGCAAGTGACCGACTTGCAGGCCGTCAGCGCCGCGACGGTGAACGACTTCTTTGCCTGGCTCATGGTGCAGCCGTCCATCCGGGGCACGCCACGCACGCCCGGCACGCATAACCGCTGCCTGAGCGCCCTCAAGGGCTTCTTTGCGTTTTTGGCCGAGGAAAACTATCTGGCGCGCAGCCCGATCAAAGACCTGCGTTACGCCCAGGAGCCGGACTACCTGCCCCGGAACGTGCTGACGGTGCAGGAGTCGCGGAAAATCATGCGCCAGCCCGACCTGCAAACCGTCATCGGCTATCGTGACCGCACCATCCTGGAAGTGCTGTATGCCACCGGCATCCGCAAGGCCGAACTGATGAACCTCACCGTCGAGAATGTGAACGGCGAGGAGGGAACGTTGCGCATCAATGGCGGCAAGGGGGCCAAAGACCGCATTGTGCCGCTGACGAAGCTGGCCTGCTCGTTTTTGGAAAACTACATCAAGGGCGTGCGCCCCGAACTCATCGGCCAGAACCAGACCAACCGGCTGTTCCTGTCCGCCCGCCACCGGCCAATGGGCAAGAACACGCCGAGTCATCTGGTGGAAAAATACGCGAAGCAGGCCAATGTCAAAAAGCACGTCACCTGCCATCTGTGGCGGCATACCGTGGCCACGCACCTGGTGCAGAACAAGGCCAATCTCCGGCATGTGCAGGAAATCTTGGGCCACCGGCTGCTGACCACCACCGAGCGTTATCTGCACCTGACCATCGCCGACTTGAAGGCGGCCCACCACAAGTATCACCCCCGCGAAGCCGACGCCAAATAGCGTTGTCGGCCCGGCCAAAATCAGGCACAGTTGCGTCCGCATGGGCGCGTGTTTTCCATCAGAAATGCGGCGGCTTTGGTTCCTAGCCGTCCTGCTTTGCTTGTGGCCGTTCGCGGCCCAAGCCATCACTCGCACGCCGTTTTCGCTGGCTCCAGAGCCGCCCCAAAAGCCCTCGTTTTCGTCACGGCTGGAAAAAGACGTTCCGCGTCAGAATGGCCCGTCATTGTTGATAATCCTCCATGTCAGCCCGGACGGGCGGATTGGGCTTTTTTGCGGTGGCGATCCCATCAACGGGTTTGATAGTGACGGGCGCTGCATTGAAGGGGCAGCCACGGCTGCGGACAATCTGATTTATGGCACTGCCAATCTAGCGAACAACGCTTTGTGCACCTTGAGCTATGCCGTGGCCTCGCCCTTCGCGCCGGACTGGGCGTATCAGACTTATGGAGGCAACGTGCAGAACTTCGCCAACACCGTCACGGGGACGGCGCAGTTTGGCTACAATGTGGCGGCCACGGCCACTTATGGGGCGATCAGCCCGTTTGCGCCGGATTTTGCCTACAACAATTACGGCGGCAACGTGCAGCAATTCATGGGGCAGGCCCCGGCGCTCTATGGCGGCGACAATCAATCAACCGCCTACCAAATCGGCTACGGCACGGTGACAGCGGCAGCCACGCTTTTGGGCGGCGAGGAGGGAGATGCGGGCAACTTGGGGACTGTAAGCGGTCCAATCACTGACAGCAGCGTGATTACCGATCCAGCACGGCTGTTGCCTGCGCCAGTGGTACCCGAAGCGCCCGTCAATGTTCTGCCATCCTCGGGCAGCACATTTGTTGTTAGTCCCGGTGGGGATATTATCGTTGTGCCGGAAGGTGCAAGTGGCCCGGTGCCGAATATAAACCCAAGTGGAAATACGACGGGTTTTGGTTATACTGGTGGTTCTGGTGGCCCTGGACTCGACTCGCGGGTATCCAGTGTCCGCATCATGGATCCGACACTGCCAGCCGGTCCGTCTCCAGGTTATCCAGCAGGATATGTCAATTACATGAATGCGAGCGGCCAAAGCGTCAATCCATTTACCGGCCAGACTATAGCACCAAGCAATCCGCTCTGGCACATTCCGCTCACTCCGCCTTGATTCAAATTATATGCCACAACAAAACTTCAATGTGCTACACCCTCTGAAGGGAACTCAATTGAGCTCAGTTGAGTTTGTTCAGGATTACGTTCAGCTTCGCTTTGATGGTCCTTGTTTGACCGCCATCACTCCTCCCCGTGTTCACCGTTTGAATGAAGCTTTTGAATGGGGAATGCCGGAATATCGCAATTTGCTTTGCGAGCGGATTGGGAAATTGGTCAGCCGAGCATTTACGATTGAAGGGCAAGAAATCAGAATCGAATTTGAAGATGGCCCGTCAATTGCTATTTCACTCAAACCAGACGATCATCGGGCATCAGAGGTGGCTATATTCAACAATCCTCCTAATCCAATGTGCGTTTGGACTTAAACTTGAACTACGAACCAACCGAGGACCCTTGGTGCCAACGAAAATCGTTCAACAGTCATCGCATTAGTTCACGCATCAACCGGTGGTTAACCATGCCATGAAGTTTTTCCTTTTAGCTGCCCTGCTGCTTTGTCCGGTGCTGGCGACGGCGCAACTTGCGGTGACAGTCATGCCGCCGAAGGTGGTCGGACAAAAAGCCGTGGTGCAGCTAAAGATGAAAAACGATTTGGGCGACGCGGTGAAGTCAGCGCGTGCCGTGTGCTTCCTACTGGATGACCAGGGCAAGATGGTCGGGCAGTCAACGAAGTGGGTTGTCGGCCAGAACCACGCCAGCCTTGAACCCAAAGCCGAGGCGACATTCAACTTTGTGGTGACGAGTCCGCAGCCGTTCACGACCACGAACCTCACCGCCAAGGTGAGCTTCAGCCGGGTGATATTGGACGGCGACAAACTGGCGGACGTGACGAAGGCCGTCAGCGTGACGACACCTTGAAGCGAACCGATTTTTACAGGACGCTATTCTCCTTGCCAGGGCAAGAGGCGGGCATAACACGCCACGTTCGCGGTGACGACATCGAGGCAGATCAACCTTATTCCAACCGGTTCAAGGTGAATCATTGCTGCCGGAAAACCGGCGCGTCACAAGCCGTTGATTTTCGGCATTCTTCGGCCTCTTTCGGGAATTTTCAACCATGACACTTACCCCGCCTTTTGGCGGTCAACCAGGCCGCTCGATGCCCGACGTAACGGCAGCTTGAAAAAAATCCGTGGCACGCATCAAACGGCGACGGTGGAAAAGTCGCAAGGTTGCTCATCTTTTAGCCGCTAAACGCGCCGGGGAAAGTTGCGCCTGGCTCGCGGCGGTCATGCCGGATGCTGCCCGCCCCGGACACAAGAGATGTTATCTGCAAAGCCGCCTCATGCGCCGGTATCCGCTCCGCAGAACCTCCGGCGCACGAGTCTCCGCCGTCTCCTTAAATCCGACGGCCCGGTTCATTGAAGATAACATCGTCTTGTGTCCGTGTCGGCGACGGCGCTATCACGCTGACTGCTGCCCACCGTCCCCCGGTGGCACTTGGCTCCCGCCGCGTGGCAGTCAGCGCGCCAGCTTGTCGGCATCCGTCACGCCCGCCGCTCGACCGGCGCACGGCAAAAAGTTGGTGTTGGAATCAAACTTTGCTCGATGAAAGGTCGCAGCCGCGACGGACGAAAAATCGTTGCGCGTCTCAAACGTCGCCGGAATCCTATTCGTTCAGCCGCCCGAACTCATCCCGCCAGCCGGTGGCTTTCTCCAGTTCTTCCTGAGCGCCACGAGGCGCAATGCCTGCCGCTCGCCGCTTCCGTTCATGGCGCAGCCGGTTGCGCTCCGCTTGGGCCATGAAACTGGCCGTTAATTTTTTTGCCCGTTGTTCCTGCAAAGGCCGCCGCATCTTCGCTTGAAAGGTTTGGATGCGTTTATCCGGTTTGTTCATCACCGTCAACTTGCCGCTGGCAATGTGGTCAATCAGCCGCCGCCAAGACGGTTCACTGCGATACTCGCAGCCGCAATCAGCGGCAATGCCGGTCAGGGCCAGCCAGTCAATTTCGTCGAGTTTGAGCGATTGCCGTTTCATGGTCAGAAAGTGGAAAGGTAGCTACCATGTTCTCAGTTGTTACAAATAGACAAGGAAAGGGGACGGGGACGACCGGGGCGCTCCGCGCCCCGGCCATCCCCATCCCCCGTTCCGTTGCCTGAATGTTCCGCCAACAGGAGCCAGGGCGCAAGCTTGCTGGAAATCGGCTAGGGAGAGAATCAAACGAACCTTCGACCGCAGAACCGGCGAGCTATCTGGCTCGCTGTCGGGTTCTGCTCATTTTACCTCGAAGCGACACTCAATGGGCGACGGGTGAAAAATCACTGGATGAACTGGTAGTCGCCGGAGTCGCGCCGGACGGTTGCCGGTGGTTCGTTCGTTCCTTGCCGCGTGCGAGTGTCGCGGGTTTTCCTTTTTGCTTTTAGGGTGGACTGCTGGCCTGTCGGGGTGGCATCCGAACCTTTGCGGCTGCGTGTGGCTGGCGAACGTCGCTGGCCTGCTTATTAGGCACTCTGGCCGCCGTGCCGGGCTGCATGGCGATG
>Ga0302319_10014350_pt1 | contig 14785 bp, 15 predicted proteins | sample Bog_T0_2_FD_203319 | JGI IMG/M metagenome (GOLD analysis project Ga0302319, IMG submission 203319) | Peat permafrost microbial communities from Stordalen Mire near Abisko, Sweden - Bog_T0_2 | ecosystem: Environmental > Terrestrial > Soil > Wetlands > Peat | place: Sweden: Abisko, Stordalen Mire... | reverse complement strand
GGGTGACAACGTGGCGGTGGAAGTGGAATTGATCACGCCCATCGCGATGGATAAGGGGTTGCGCTTCGCCATTCGCGAAGGCGGCCGCACCGTCGGCGCTGGCACTGTGACGGAGATTATTTCGTAGAGTTAGTCTGGAAACGAAAAAAGGAAAATTATGCCGCGAGAAATCATTCAGTTCCAGTGCAGCGAATGCAAAAATCGGAACTACAGCAAAACCAAAAATAAGCGCACCACCACCGAGCGGATTGAACTCAAAAAGTTCTGTCCGTTCTGCCGCAAGCATCATCCTCATCGGGAGACCAAGTAGCGCTTGGCGCTTTTTGTTACGCTAGAAAAGACGGCTCGAATAGGGGCATAGGCTAACGGTAAACCAGCGGTCTCCAAAACCGCCTTTGGGGGTTCAAATCCCTCTGCCCCTGCCAAACTTCGTCTCACTTCAGCGGAACATTTCCCGTAAGAAATTCCTCGGATAGGATACCTGTGTAAAACAATGGAACTCACCGCGATACCGCAAGAAACAAAGAACTATATCGAAGAAGTCCAAGCTGAAATGAAGCGCGTCACCTGGCCCAGTTGGAAACAGGTGCGTGCCACAACCGGCGTGGTCATTGCCGCGGTTTTCCTGTTTGCTGCCTATTTTTTCGTCGTTGACTCCATCTGTAGTCGCGCGATTAATTTCGTGATTCACAAGTTTACAAGGTAGATCTTAGTCCTGGACGGGAACCAAAGAAAATGTCAGATGATCAATTCGACGGGAAACGGACGCGCTACCTTCTTGATGGCGAAGAGGGCCACGGGAGCCCCGACGCAACCGAAATCCATCATGACGAACATGATGAAGCCGACCCGTTAGAAGAGGACGAAGGCGTGCACACCGAAGAAATCCATGGCGAAGAAGAAACGCACCCCGCACCAGTCGCGGCGGAAGAGGCGCCGTCTGCTCCTGTTCCAGCCGAGCAGCCGTTAGGGCCAGAGAAGCACTGGTACATCATTCACGCGTATTCCGGTTTTGAACAGAAAGTCGCTGAATCGTTGCGCACCCGCTCCCAGGCCTTTGGCTTCGATTCACGCGTCGGTCAGATTCTGATCCCTACCGAAGAGGTTGTCGAACTTCGCAACGGTAAAAAAGTAACCAGCAAACGGCTGCTTTATCCGGGTTATGTTCTCGTCGAAATGGAAATGGACGACGAACTCTGGCATGCGGTCAAATCAACCCCGCGCGTCACTGGTTTCGTGGGTGGTGGAACGAAGCCCGTACCGCTCACCGCCGATGAAGTCAATTCCGTTTTGTACCGTCAGCAGACAAGCAAGGAACGTCCGCGGCCGAAGATGAGTTTCGAAAAGGGCGAAATGGTCAAGATCACCGACGGCCCCTTCACCAACTTCTCCGGCAAAATTGACGAAGTCAATTCCGAACGCGACACCCTGCGCGTCATGGTTACGATTTTTGGACGCTCGACTCCGGTTGAGTTGGAATTTTTACAGGTCGAAAAAATATAAGGATTGTTTGAGATATGGCTAAGAAAGTTACTGCGGAAGTAAAACTGCAAATCCCCGCTGGCAAAGCGACCCCTGCTCCTCCTGTGGGTACCGCGCTCGGTCCGCAAGGCGTTAACATCATGGAGTTCTGCAAGGCCTTCAATGCGAAGACCTCGGCGAAAGATCAGGAAGGCTTGATCATTCCCGTTGTGATCACCATCTACTCCGATCGCTCCTTCACCTTCATTACCAAAACTCCGCCCGTCGCGATTTTGGTCAAACGCGCCGTCAATCTTGCCAAGGGTTCCGCTGAACCGAACAAGACAAAGGTCGGTAAGATCACCATCAAGCAGATAGAAGAGATCGCTAAGATCAAAATGCCTGACTTGAATTGCTTTACTGTCGAAGCCGCTATGGAGCAAGTCAAAGGCGCTTGTAAGAGCATGGGCGTTGACGTCGTCGTCTAAAAAACGAAAACACGCAAAATTGTTTTAAGGAAAAACGAGGCCGCTTAGGCCTCGTTTTTTTGCGCGTATGTGCTCAGATCCTTCCGATCACCCCTTTCCACTATTGCGCTAACCCCCATACTCCGCTATTCTGTGAATGTAGTTCAGCAGTATCTTAGCCAGCACAGTGTTTCTGCTTGGCACTTCCAAACAGTTCACCCCGCCTCGCTGGCGTAATTCAAAAACTTTGTCACTGTAGACAGTTATTGTTTTGAGGAATAGAGCTGTGTCTCTATTTCGTAACTGGTGCTTCGTTCGCGCCCCCCTTGGTCATTTCATTTTTCAAACGACTCTTAAGGAGAGATCACAAATGAAGCGTAATTTCTTGAAATTGGTTGCCATTGCTGGCGTTTTGGTTGGTGGAAGCTTGTCTGCCTCTGCCGCGGAACGCCTGTCCGTGAACGTTCCCTTCTCGTTCGTTTTGGCCGGTCTTGAGTTTCAGCCCGGTCACTACACCATTGACGAGAGCAGCAGCGGTCTTTTAACCGTTACTGGCGAGGGCCGCGGTGCGGTCGTCGTTACCATCCCTACTGAGCTCAGCAAGTCAAATGCCGTAAGCTCAGTACGTTTCGTCACCGATGGTCATGAATATCATCTGGTCGCTGTCCAACTGGATAGCGAAAACAGCCGCGCCGTTGATTCGCAGGTCTATCGCGAGCACAAGCTCTCGATCGGTTCTCGCTAATTAGTCGCCAAGCTAATTCATAAAAGGGCGCCGAGTGTTGTCTGCTCGGCGCCTTTATTTTTCCCCCTACTTGCGCTAATCTAAGAGTCGCTAGTGGTACACGCCGGCTCCCAAGAGTCGCCCGTGTTGAAAAGGGAACCTGGTGCGAATCCAGGACTGCCCCGCAGCGGTAAGCAGGAACGAAAGCCCAAACATCACTGTCCATACCTGGATGGGAAGAAGGGCGAGTAGCAAAGAAATTTGAGCCTGCAAGTCCGAAGACCTGCCCTGGCCCGCAGCCAATAGTTGCGGAACTTCGATCGTTGCCTCGAGGGAGGGCCAACAGGTGTTCAAACATCTTCTATTCACGTGTGCCTTGGCAGCCGCCAGCAGCACACTTCTTGCTTCAGACTCCGCAACCGTTTCCGGCACTGTCTTCGACGGCTCCGGCGCAATTGTCAAAGACGCAAAAATCATCTTGCATCGAACCAACGGCTCAGCTGTCGTCAACGTACTTTCCGACAACGCCGGCCATTTCACTTTCCCCTACTTACTGGCCGGCGATTACCTTCTCGAAGCCAGCGCGCCCGGCCTCACCTTGCGCGAACCCCAAGAAGTTCATCTCGTCAGTGGCGAGCGCAAAGAACTCCGGCTCGACTTACAGATCTCCGCGCTCACAACTCTCATCAGCGTTACCAGCAGCGGCGTACCGCAACCCGTCGATCAAGTCTCTAAGTCACTCTCCGATGTCAATGTAAGTGAGTCGCAACAACGCGGCCTCATCTCCGTCGGCGACGCTCTCCAATTCGTCCCCGGCTTGCAAGTCAGCACGCAAGGCGGTCCCGGCGCCTTCACCAGCATTCAAACCCGCGGCCTACGTGTCACCGACACCGCCGTCTTGATCGACGGCTTCCCCTTCCGCGACCCCACCAGCATTCAAGACGAAGCCAGTGCCTACATTGGCAATCTCTTCCTGGTCGATAGCTCCCACATCGAAGTCCTGCGCGGCTCCGGCTCTTCGCTCTACGGCTCGAACGCCATGTCCGGCACGGTAAACATTCTTACCGACAGCGGCGGCGGCCCGTTCCACGGCGACCTCGACGTACAAGGCGGCGGCTTGGGACTCTTCCGCGGTCTCGCGAAAGTCGCCGGCAGCGCTTGGCACAAACGCATCAACTATTCCGCCGGCCTCTCGAACCTCAGCGTCACCGAAGGCATAGCCGATGCCGGTGCCGCGCGCGATTGGAGCGGGCAGGGAAGCGTCGAAATTCTTCTGCGCCCTAACATGCGCGCCTCCGCCACCGTCTTTGGCAATCAAGGTTATCTGCAATTGATGGACAGTCCCTCTCCATCGCTCGACGCGCCCACCTCCGGCATCATTCCCGTAAACGGCCAGACGTTTATCACCAGCTTGGGCGATCCCGATTACGGCGAATATTCCCACTTTGTCAACTCACTGTTCCGCTTCGAACACGACGTCAACTCGCGCTTTTCTTACCGCATTGGTTACGGCATCGTTGATTCAACCCGCCATTACACCAACGGCCCCAGTGGCGTGAACAACGAATACACCTACCAGCCCGCCTTCAACACCGCCGACAAGTATTCCGGCCGCGTCGATACTCTGCAAGCCCGCCTGAACTACCTGCTCGGCTCGCACCAAACCATCACCGCCGGCTTCGAGTTTCAGCGCGAAAACTACGGTAACTTAGCGACAGACCAGAACCCCGACATAACTCAACGCACCAACGACAACACCATCGCTCGCCAACAAACAACCGCCGTCTTCGCACAGGATGAAATTCGCCTGCTTGCCAATCGCCTGCAGATTCTCCTGTCCGGCCGCTTCACGCAATTCTCCCTCAACGAACCGAGCTTCATCGGCGCCGCCGTTTCGCCTTATGCCGCCGTCGCCCTTCCATCTCTTCCCAAAGCCTTCACCGGCGACGCCGCTCTCTCTTACTTCTTCAAACGCAGTTCCACCAAACTGCGCGCGCATTTCGGGAACAGCTTTCGCATGCCTTCTCTCTACGAACGCTTCGGTGGTTACTTCTACGGCGGCATTTACACTCCTCTAGGCGATCCGCGTCTCCCCGCCGAGCGTGCCGTCTCCTTCGATACCGGCTTCGATCAGTACCTTTTCCATGAACACGTAAAAGTCAGCACCAGTTATTTCTATTCGCACCTGCAACAAATCATCGGCTATGCGAATCTTCCACCCACTTACATCGATCCCTACGGCCGCTATAGCGGCTATTACCCCTTGCCGGGCGGCATCGCTCGCGGCTTGGAACTCAGTGCCGACGTTCATCCCACTCGCAAAACCAATATCAAAGGATCTTACGTCTACACCAACGCCCGCGATCGCGTGTCGCAGTATTACACCGGCACCGCCATCGACCCCGTCCAAACGCCCCGCATCTCTCCCCAAATGTTCACTGTCGTGGCCACCCGGCAATTGAGCAAACGGATTGACATGGCCCTCGATCTCGTTGCGGGCAGCAGCTATCTTTATCCAATCTACGGTTACGATTCCTCATTCAACTACCAACCATTCGCCTACCGTTTCGCCGGCCCCAAATTATTAGGCCTTTCCGCCGGTTACAGTCTGCCCATAAACGATCGCCTCACCGTGCGCTTCTACGGTCGGCTATCCAACACCCTGAACCAGAACTATTACGCGGATGGCTTCCAAACTCCAGGCCGCTGGGCCATCGGCGGCGCAAAGTTAAGCTTCTAAAGGCGAAATCCCTAGTCTTTACGTTGCAAAGCACTTGCCCCTCCCGTATACTGAGCGAGAGGGGCGAACTGCTTCCAATGGCTTTTGCGCAGCGAGCGAGAGAATTTAACGAACCGATCCCGATTGATAGTCGGGCCGCCGACAACCTACGTTTCATCCGTGACACCATGGAACGCGCGGCATCGTTCACCGCTGTTCCCGGTTGGGGCGGCGTCGCCATGGGTCTCAGCGCCTTGGCCACCGGCGTCGTAGCTTTGCGCATGCCGGCGCATCAACAATTTTGGGCGTGGCTCATCGAAGCTGTGGTCGCCCTGACAATCGGCTGTTTTGCGGTTCGTATGAAATCGCGGCGTCTCGCGCTTCCGCTCAGTTCACGTCCCGCGCAACGCGCGCTGCTCAGTTTTGTACCGCCCTTGCTGGTCGGTGCCGTCTTAACAGTGGTTCTTTATCGAGCCGACATGCTCGTCGTTTTGCCCGGCCTCTGGCTTCTCCTCTACGGAGCTGCCGTCGTCACGGGTGGTGCTTTTTCTGTCAGAATCGTCCCGGTCATGGGCCTTTGTTTCATGTTGCTCGGCGGCGTTTCGCTGCTGCTGCCGGTCGTCTCCGGCAATATTTATTTAATGTTGGGTTTTGGAGTGATGCATATTTTGTTCGGAACTTTGATTGCGAGGAGGCACGGTGGGTAGATCAGCCATTGCAAGATCACTCGAGGCGCCGCCGGCGAAAGCCCGCGCGTCTAAAATCGCCAAACAAGGCGCGCCCGCGCAAACGGTGGAGACCACTCTCCCCAATCTCGACCGCATTATCCATGAGCACATGCGCCTGGGTATTGTGAGCGCGTTGGCGGTGAACGATTCTCTAACGTTTAATGAACTAAAAAAACTGTTGCAGACCAGCGATGGCAACTTGAGCGTGCACGCCCGCCGTCTCGAAGAAGCCGAATACGTCACCTGCACCAAAAGCTTCGAAGGCCGCATGCCTAAAAGCGAATACAGTCTCACGCCGCAAGGCCGCGAAGCATTTGAACGCTATCTGAACCACATGGAAGCGCTGATTCAAGCCGCTCGCGAGAAATAGGATATTCTACCCACACCATGGAGCGTCGCGAATTGCTCGCCGCCTTAACTGCCTCTACTTTGCTTGGAAACGAAGCCCGCGCCGCAGGGGCACAAAACACTTTTCTTGAAATCAAAACCTGGCGCTGCCACAACAGTCAGGAAAATCAGGCCGCCCGCCTGAATGATTACCTAAGCGCTGGCCTCGCCCCAGCATTGGAGCGCGCAGGGTCCAAACTCGCTGGCGCTTTTTCGAATGTCATCGGCCCCGATGGTCCGTATCTCTTGACTATCAGCGAATTCGCCTCGCTCGCTGCCATGCAAGATGCTTTGCGTCTTGTCTCCGCGGATGCCGATCATCGCAAAGAACTCCGCAAACTCAGTGCCGATGGCGGCTTACCGTTCGTGCGTGTCGAAAGCAGCCTGCTGCGCAGTTTTGACGGCATGCCATCGATCACTTTTCCCGACCCCGCTGAAAAACGTCCGCCCCGCATCTTCGAACTGCGTACTTACGAATCGCAATCGTTTGTCGCGCTGAATACTAAAATCGGCATGTTCAATACTGGCGAGATGCAAATCTTCCAGCGCCTCGGTCTGCGCCCGGTCTTCTTCGGCGAAACCATCGTCGGCCCGCGCCAGCCCAACTTGATGTACATGCTTTCCTATGACGATCTCGCCGCCCACGATAAGCTCTGGCACGATTTCGCCTCGGACCCCGAATGGCGCAAGCTCAGCGCCAAGCCCGAATTGAAGGATTCCGAGATCGTCGCCAACATCAGCAACGTCATCCTCCGCCCCTTGACTTTCTCCCCCCTCCGCTAGTATAGTTATTACATAGGTAACAACATGAACCTCCGCATCCGCAAATTCGGCAATTCTCTGGGCGTTATTCTCCCAAAGGAAGTCATCAGCCGTCTCCAAACGAGTGATGGTCAGTCCGTTTTTCTCATGAACGCGCCTGATGGTTCTTACCGCCTTACACCCTACGACCCTACCTTCGAAGCCAAGATGAACAAGGCCGAAGACATTATCGGTCGGTATCGCAACACTTTGAAGGCACTGGCTGAGTGAAAGAGCCTGCTTGGATCGACCTTCGCGATGCGCTGGCGATCCACGAGCGGCTGCTCGCTCTATATGGCGGTCCAGAAGGAGTTCGGGATGAGGGTCTTTTGGAATCGACCCTCGCCCGCCCCAAACAGCTCCTTGCTTATGGCGACAACCCAGATTTAACCGATCTGAGCGCCGCCCTGACCGCCGGTAATGTTTGGAATCACCCATTTATCGACGGCAACAAGCGCACAGGCTTCCTGCTTGGGGTCCTTTTTCTGGAACTAAATGGCATTGATTTTTCAGCTAGCGAAACCGACGCCACCGTCGCTGTCCGTTCCTTAGCTAGCCATCAACTGGACGAGGCTGGCTACAAGAATTGGCTTCAGGCAAACGTCACGCCTTCGGTTCCAAGCGCAGCGAAGCCCAAAAGCAGTCCGAAGCACCGATCTACCAGTCACCGAACCGCCCGTTAATCGCCGTTTCTTCACTTTTTTTTCAAAAGATTCTTGCTATTGGCCCTTGGTGTGCTATTCTACGAAAAGCGTTTGAAAGTCAATTTGGGAGGCGCGGGCTTGTTTATCAGCCTGAGCCGTTTGTACCAGTCAAAATTATGAGCCAAAAGCCCGGTAAGAAGTATGAAGCCGCGGCGAAGCAAGTAGAGGCTAAGCCTTATCTTGTCTCCGATGCCGTGCCGCTCGTTCAAAAGATTAAGTTTACAAAGTTCGACGAAACCGTAGAAGTGCATATGCGCCTCGGCGTCGATCCAAAACATGCCGACCAAATGGTGCGCGGCACCGTCGTGTTGCCCAACGGCCTCGGCAAGTCTAAAAAAGTATTGGTGATAGCCTCTGGCGATAAGCTTCGCGAAGCCCAAGAAGCCGGCGCGGACATTGTTGGAGGTGAAGAACTTGTTACGAAAATCCAAACAGAAAACTGGACAGATTATGACGCGGTGATTTCTACCCCCGACATGATGCGCTCCGTTGGACGTTTAGGAAAAGTTCTCGGTCCTCGCGGCTTGATGCCGAACCCTAAGACGGGGACCGTCACCACAGATATCAAAAATGCCGTGCTCGAAATCAAAGCCGGTAAGGTGGAATTTCGCGTCGATAAGACGGGCGTCATTCACGCTCCGGTCGGCAAAGTCAGCTTCTCCACGCCGAAGCTGCTCGAAAACACCAACAGTTTGATTCAGGCCGTTCTCAAAGCCAAGCCCTCCGCGGCCAAAGGCAAATACGTGAAGAGCGCTACGCTGTGCTCCACCATGGGCCCCGGTGTGCAGTTAGACGTCACACCATTTAATGCAAAGGCAGTTGTTTAAGACAACAGCAGTCCAGAGGCCAGCATGAAAAACAAAAACGACAAGAAAAAAGATCTCGAACAACTGAAGAAAACTCTCGCGGAAAACAAAAATATCTTCGTCACCAGCTACGAGAAGATGACCGTGAAGCAGGATTTCGAACTTCGTAAAAGCATCCGTGCCGCGGGTGGCAATTATTCGGTTGTTAAGAACAATCTGGCGGACAAAGCCTCCGAAGGCACCTCTTCGCATGACGTGCTCGGTCAACTCAAAGGCATGACGTCGCTTGCCTACACCGCGAAAGATCCGGTGGCCCTGGCCAAAGCGCTGCAGAAGTACGCTAAAGAAAATTCGCAGTTCACTTTCAAGGCTGGCATCGTGGAAGGCCGCGTCATTGATATCAAAGCCATCAGTGATCTGGCCAACATGCCGCCGAAGGAAGAAATCTACGCGAAGTTGCTGTTCTTGATCAATGCCACGGCTACCCGCCTTGTCACAAGCATGAACGGTGTGGGACGTAACCTGGCAATCGTTCTGGATCAAGGAACGAAGGAAAACAAGTTTAAGCAGTAAGAGTTTTGGCGGGAAATCCGCCGGCAACTGAAATTTTTAATTGAGGAATCGGGAGTTAAGAACATGGCGGATATCAACGCAATTGCAGAACAAATCCAGGGTTTGACCCTGTTGGAAGCATCGCAACTGGTTAAGTTGCTCGAAGAAAAGCTCGGCGTCTCCGCAGCTGCCGCGTCGGTGGCCGTTGCGGCTCCGGCGGGTGGTGGTGCGGCGGCGGCTGCTCCGGCTGAAGAGAAGACTGAGTTCACGGTTATTCTCACCGCTGCTGGCGCCAACAAGATCAACGTCATCAAGGCTGTTCGTGAAGTCACCAGCCTCGGCTTGAAAGAAGCTAAGGATCTGGTGGACGGCGCGCCCAAGAGCATCAAGGAAGGCGTCAACAAGGACGAAGCCGAAACCATTCGAAAGAAGTTCACCGAAGCGGGCGCAACCGTCGAAGTGAAGTAGTTTATTTTCAATGGATTGCAGCGTTCCGCTCATTGTTTTGCGGAAGCTGAAGGGGAAGTTGAAATGGGGTCTGGCCGTGCCGGATGGTGCGGCTGGACCTTATTGTGCTAGGATTTAATTGACGTCGAGCCAGAAAGTTCCAGAAGCAAGATCCTGTCAGTTGATCCCCCGCAGACCTGTCTTAGGCCAGCGGGGCTTTCGCATGTTTACTTTTCGTTTCTTCCCGTTCGCAAAGATTCAGTGGCCGGAAGGCGCTGTTTCTCACCCGTTTTTTCAGCCAGCTTCTACACAAAGAGTATCGTCATTCCTCGTCGATCTCAATACCTTTTCTTCCGGCGCGAAAAGTTTTTTCAGTTTCGCGCAAGCCTATGCGGGCCGATCGTTTGGTCTCCCGCTAATCTTCGCGGCTCGGTAGTGCCGCGCGTCCCGTTTAGCTTTTTTGCTGAATGTCGTCTTTTGTCATCGGTTTCCTAAAAGGACAAGCCTAAGATGCCCAACGTGTCAAACGGATCTCTCCGCCAGAGAGTTGATTTTTCGAAGATCAAGACTTCGATTCCGATTCCTAACCTCATTGAGGTTCAGAAGCGTTCCTACGAGCGTTTTCTGCAAATGGAATTGTTACCGAAAGAGCGTGAAGACGCAGGTCTGCAAAGCGTCTTCAGTTCCGTATTCCCCATTTCCGACTTTCGTGGCCTCAGCCAACTCGAATTTGTCGATTATTCGATCGGTAACTGGGAATGCAAATGCGGAAACCTCAAAGGTCTTCACCACCTGCGTACCATCTGCCGCAATCCCAATTGCGGTGCCGAAATTCGTACCGATCCCTTCCATGCCGGCGATGTGCTCTGCCATAAGTGCGGCACCTTCAACAAAAACATCGTCACTTTCTGTAACCGTTGCGGCGACCCCGTAGCGTTGCAGTTGAAATATGACGTACCTGAGTGCGAAGAACGCGGCATGACTTATGCGGCTCCGCTCAAGGTAACCATCCGTCTTACCGTCTACGATAAAGACCCCGAGACCGGCACTAAAACCGTCCGCGACATCAAGGAACAGGAAGTCTTCTTCGGCGAAATTCCGCTGATGACCGAAAACGGTACCTTTATCATCAACGGTACCGAGCGCGTCATCGTATCCCAATTGCACCGTTCGCCCGGCGTGTTCTTCGAGCGCGTTCAAACCCAAGGCTACTTCCTCGGCAAGATCATTCCTTATCGCGGCAGCTGGGTTGAATTCGAATACGACAACAAAAATCTGTTGTATGTCCGCATCGATCGCAAACGCAAATTCTACGGCACCGTGTTCCTCCGTGCTCTCGGCCTCAAAACCGATTCCGACATTATCCGCGCCTTCTACAAGCTCAGCAACATCACGCTGAAGAACGGCAAGATCATGTGGGCTGTCAACGAAAGCCTCATCGGCATGAAGTTGTCGCACGCCATCGCCACCAAGTCCGAGCAGGTGGTCCCGCAGGGCCGCAAGATCACCAATTCGGTCTACCGCGAAATTCAAAAGGCCAAAATTGAGCATGTAGAAGTGGCTGTTAACGATCTCGAAGGCGCGTACGTAGCCTCCGACGTCATTGACATGTCAACTGGCGAAGTTCTAGTCGAAGCCAACCATGAACTCACGTCCACCACTCTCGGTACGCTCGCCGAAGCGGGTATCACCAACTTCGACATCTTCTTCCCCGAGCGCGATGAAGCGGGCAACGTTATCTCTGCCACCTTGCGCAAAGACGCCGTTAAAACTCAGAATGACGCGCTGCTCGAAATCTACCGCAAGTTGCGCCCCGGCGATCCGCCCACCCTCGACACGGCCACTCAGCTGTTCCAGGGCATGTTCTTCGATGCGCGCAAATATGATTTCTCGCGCGTAGGCCGCATGAAGTTCAACATTAAGTTGTACGACCGCGCCGATGCCGCATCGCTCGACAAACGTACGCTTGATCAAAAAGACTTCATCGATACAATTCTCTATCTGTTGAAGTTGCGCCGCGGTATTGGCGCTGTTGACGATATCGATCACTTGGGTAACCGCCGCGTCCGCGCCGTTGGTGAGCTCCTGGAAAACCAGTTCCGCATCGGCTTGGTCCGTATGGAACGCGCCATCAAAGAAAAGATGTCGGTCTACCAGGAAATGTCCACGGCTATGCCGCATGACTTGGTCAACGCCAAACCTGTCATGGCCGCGATTCGCGAATTCTTCGGCTCCAGTCAGCTATCGCAGTTCATGGATCAAACCAATCCACTGTCGGAGATTACGCACAAGCGTCGTCTTTCGGCTCTTGGACCAGGCGGTTTGTCTCGTGAACGCGCCGGCTTCGAAGTCCGCGACGTTCACCCCACTCACTACGGCCGTATCTGCCCGATTGAAACGCCGGAAGGTCCGAACATCGGACTCATCTCGTCTCTGTCGTGCTTTGCGCGTATCAACGAATACGGCTTCATCGAAAGCCCCTACCGCCGTGTACGCGAAGGCGTTCTGGTGGATGAAGTTCGCATTCTGAACCCCGGCGACACCGAATTTAAGGTCGGCGCTGTGGTTGCTCGCGAACTGGTTGACAAGGCCAATCACTCGGTGGCAGGCAAGAAGCAAATCGCCGAAACCGAAGCGCATTCCGATTACCTCTCCGCTTGGGAAGAAGACAAGTACATCGTCGCCCAGGCGAACGTGGCTATCGACGCTAAAGGACGCATCGTTGAAGATCTGGTGAACGCTCGCCAAGCCGGCAACTTCGTTCTCAAGCATCGCGACGAAATCGAATACATGGACGTGAGTCCGAAGCAGTTGGTCTCTGTGGCCGCCAGTTTGATCCCGTTCCTTGAGAACGACGATGCGAACCGCGCGCTCATGGGTTCTAACATGCAACGCCAAGCCGTGCCGCTGCTTCGCGCCGAAGCGCCTTTTGTGGGAACCGGTATGGAACGCGTCACTGCACGCGATTCCGGCGCCGTTGTGATCTGCAAACGTTCAGGCGTGGTCGATTCAGTGGATAGCGAACGCATCATTGTCCGTGTCGAAGGTGGCGCGCACGAAGGTCAGATGTCGCGCGAAGTTGGCGCCGATATCTATCAGCTCACTAAGTTCAAACGCTCGAACCAAAATACTTGCATCAGCCAGAAGCCGATTGTCTCGCAAGGGCAAAGGGTGAAGAAGGGCGATGTGCTGGCCGACGGGCCTTGTACCGAAGCCGGTGAGTTGGCTCTGGGTCGTAACGTTCTCGTGGCCTTTATGCCATGGCGCGGCTACAACTTCGAAGACGCCATCGTCGTCAGCGAAAAGCTGGTCAAGGAAGATTACTACACCTCAATTCACATCGAAGAGTTCGAAATTGAGGCGCGCGACACCAAGCTGGGGCCAGAGGAAATCACTCGCGATATTCCAAACATCGCGGAATCGTTCCTCAAAAACCTCGACGAAAGCGGCATCATCCGCATCGGCGCAACCGTGAAGCCGGGCGACATTCTGGTGGGTAAAGTAACGCCCAAGGGCGAAACCCAACTCACTCCGGAAGAAAAATTGCTCCGCGCGATCTTCGGCGAAAAGGCCGGCGACGTCAAAGACGCCTCGCTCTATTGCCCGCCGGGTATTGAAGGCACCATCGTCGATTGCAAGGTGTTTTCACGTAAGGGCGCTGAGTTGGATGAACGTTCAAAGCAGATTCTTACGCTGCAGGAAGAGCGCTTACACCGCAACCTGGAAGACGAAAAGCGTATTCTGAGCGACGAACGCGCCAAACGTTTAGAAGAGTTGCTGCGCGGCAAAGAATTGCTGGCCGATCTTCACGACGAAAAGACCAATAAGAAGTTGCTTTCCAAAGAAACGCCGCTTGACCGCGACGTGTTGGAAAAGCTGCGCGCTCGCGATCTAAAGCGCATGCGCCTTTCCACGAAAGACATTCGCTTAAACGAGCAAATTGACGAAGTCGAAGAAATGACCTCGCGTCAGATTGCCGTTCTCGAAAAGATCACCGAAGAACGCATCGCCAAGCTTCGTAAGGGCGATGAATTGCCGCCCGGCGTCATCAAGCTGGTGAAGGTCTACATCGCCATGAAGCGCAAGCTTTCCGTGGGTGACAAGATGGCCGGACGCCACGGCAACAAGGGTGTCATCGCGCGCATCGTTCCGGAAGAGGATATGCCGTATTTGCCGGATGGAACTCCGGTAGAAATCGTGCTCAATCCGTTGGGTGTGCCTTCCCGTATGAACGTGGGGCAGATTCTCGAAACGCACCTTGGCTGGGCGGCTCAAAAATTGGGCCTGCACTTCGCTACGCCGGTGTTTGACGGCGCTACGGAAAAAGATATCAAGGCGCGCTTGGTGGAAGCCGGATTGCCGACTTCGGGCAAGATCACGCTTTGGGATGGGATGACCGGTGCCCAGTTCGAACAGCCGGTGACCGTGGGTCAGATCTACATGCTGAAGCTGAGCCACTTGGTTGACGACAAGATTCACGCCCGTTCTATCGGACCGTACTCGTTGATCACGCAACAGCCGCTCGGCGGTAAGGCGCAGTTCGGCGGACAGCGGTTCGGCGAAATGGAAGTCTGGGCGCTCGAAGCTTACGGCGCTGCTTACATCTTGCAGGAATTGCTAACGGCCAAATCGGACGACGTTTACGGACGCGCCAAGATTTACGAAGCCATTGTAAAGGGCGAAGCCGCCGCCGAACCCGGCGTACCGGAATCGTTCAATGTTTTGATCCGCGAATTGCAAAGCTTATGTCTCGATGTGGAGCTGATGAAAAAGCCCCGCGAGATTCAGGATATGGCACATGCCGCGGATTAACTAGCTAAATGCTTAGGTGAGCGGGGCGCATTGTGGCGCCCCACGCCCCGCTCACTTTGTTTGGAAACGGGCCCGTGCTGAAAGTTAACTAAGGACTATTCATGTATCGTTCCTCTCCGTACGAAAGAGCCAATCTCATTGCCGACTTCGATTCGATTCGAATCAGCTTAGCCTCTC
>Ga0302319_10014347_pt1 | contig 14788 bp, 10 predicted proteins | sample Bog_T0_2_FD_203319 | JGI IMG/M metagenome (GOLD analysis project Ga0302319, IMG submission 203319) | Peat permafrost microbial communities from Stordalen Mire near Abisko, Sweden - Bog_T0_2 | ecosystem: Environmental > Terrestrial > Soil > Wetlands > Peat | place: Sweden: Abisko, Stordalen Mire... | reverse complement strand
GGCTCTTCGACGGATCTCAAGGACCGAGCGGTAAGTGCGTTTCGCGAAGGTCGGCTGGCGGAGGCCGAAAAGGCCTTGCGTGCCCTGATAGCTAAGCCCCCCCGCGACGCCGCCGCGCTCGGGTTCCTGGCGATTGTCCTGGATCATCAGGCCCGCTATCCGGAAGCGGAACGCTATTACAATGAGGCGCTCGCGCTGACGCCAGGTTCGGTCTCCCTGCTCAACAACCTCGGCAATCACTACGCTTCAGCCGGCGACAAGGATCGCGCGCGCCGGCAGTTCCAGCGCGTCATCGCACTGTATGCCGGGCATCCCAACGCAAACCTCCAACTGGCCCGGATTGCCGTGGAGCGCAAGCAGGGCCGGGAGGCGCTGGACTACCTCGCGCACGTGCACGGGCAAGCCGCAGGGATCGCCCTGCTTCGCGCGGAGGCGCTGTACTGGGCCGGACAATCACAGGAGTCAGAAGCCGCGATTGAGATTCTTGCAAAGGCATCCTCCGGCGACGCTCCATCTCTATTCGCCCTCGGCTTGGCACTGGCGCGAATGGAGAAGTACGACCGCGCCGAACAGATGTTCTCGCAGGTGCTGGAGCAAGACCCCAGTGATGCGGACGCTCTTTATAACCTGGGTCTGGCCGCCGCCAGAGCAGGTCATCTGGAACGTAGTCGCGGCGCCCTGGAGACTGCACTGAAGACCCACCCGGGCGACGTCGCGATTCTGGCCAAATTGGGCCGTGTTTACGCGAGTGAGGGGAACTATCCGCAGGCTGTTCTGCTGCTCTCGGAGGCGCGCAAGCAGTCTCCTCGCGATCCCGAGGTGCTGCTTGCGCTAGCGCGAAGCCTGGACGCGGCAGGCCACTCCCGCGACGCGGTCCTCGCCTACGACGACTACCTAGCACTCAGGCCGGACGACGAAACCGCGCGTTTGGATCGCGCGCTTGACTACGCCGAAACCGGCAAGCTGGCCGAAGCCGTCACAGAGACGAAACGTCACATCTCCCGTTTTCCGGCGCGCGCCGACGGCTATTACCGGCTCGCCCTCATCACCGAGCGACGCGATCCGGCCGCTGCACTCCTTCTACTCAACCGTGCTCTCGTCCTGGAGCCGGGCCTGATATCTGCGCGCTATGATCGCGGGATTCTACTGCACAAGATGGCGCGCCCGGCCGATGCGGTGAAGGACCTCGAGCTGGCAGCCGCGGCCGAGCCGGACCAGCCTGGAATTCTCTCCGAGCTGGGAAAGGTGTATCTCGAGCTGCAGCGTCCCAAGGACGCTGAAACCGTGCTCCGCCGGGCAGCGCGATCGGCGCCGGACGATCGCGGCGTCCTCCTGCACCTTGGACGTGCATTGTCGGAAGTTGGCAAAGACGAAGAATCGCGCACGGTGCTCGCCCGGTTGGACAGCCTCGGCCCGGAGAAGCCGGCTCCAGACCGGCAGGCCAGCGTAACCGGCACACTCGGCCTGCCTCCGGCGCAGCGCTTGGCACGTTTCATCGCCTCCCTGGAGCGCGAGGTACAGAGAAAGCCGGGCGACGCCTCCTTGCGCCTCCAGTTGGCAAACGCGCTGTTTGCCGCAGGTAGACGCGAAGACGCCGCAGTGGCGGCGCGCGCGATCGAAGATCCGGATCCGGCTACTCGCATTGAGGTGGCGAAGCTCGTGCAGCGCGCCTCCTCCGCCGAGGCCGCGCTGCTAGAACTGGACCGCGCTTCCAACGACGGGCGCCAGGAGACATTTCACGTCCTTCGCGCGGAACTGCTCGAAGCATCTGGCCGGCGCGCTGAAGCACGCCGGGAGCTCGACGGCGGCCGCGAGGCCATTGCGCGGACTCCGGAACTGGTTTTGCGTGCCGCGGTGCTGGAGTTTAAATGGAGCGACTACGTGTCGGCTGCGGAGATGGCGGATCACGCGATCCAGTCGAAGGCCTCGCTGCTGGTTAAAGCAGCGGCGCTCAACCGCCTCGGCAAGGTCGCTGAAGCTGCGGTAATACTGCGCGATGCTGAATCGCGCTGGCCGGAGTGGGGCCGGACTTTCCTGTTGCATGGCGCGTTGCTGGCTTGGCGCGGCGAGCGGAGCGAGGCGGCCCGGATGCTAGGCGCCGCACAGGCGCTGGGCGAAAGCGCCCCCGGTCTTTCCCGCTGTCTCGTGAAACCCGGCGACTGCTCCGCGCCGGCCCAGGAGGCATCGACCAAGGCGATCGGTGCCGAAGCGAATGATCCCCTTTCGCAGGCAACGCAATGATCGCGCACCTCCGCCGAACAACTGCGTTAGGCCCGGGACGCCAAATGAAACGGGACGAAGCCGGGGCCCCGAGTTGTGGGAACCGAGCGTATTGCCCGTCGTGGAGGTTGCCGCTATGATTCCCCAATCCGTGCTTCGCGCTATTCCAATCCTGCTCCTGCTGGCGGCGGTCTACGCGGAGGCGCCTCCGGACGCTCTTCGGCTCGCGGATTCAGCGCGTGCGCGGATGGCCGACCAGAATTACCCCGAGGCCGCGCGCGACTACGAAGCGCTCTTGAAATTGCGTCCCCGGGATCCCGAAGCACGCTTCGCATTGGGAGTCTGTTATACCCAGATGGACCGGCTCGGCGAGGCCGCCGCGGAATTGCGCCGGTACGTTGCTTTGCAGCCCCGGTCCGCGGAGGGCAGGGCAGCGCTGGGCTCGGTCCTGATGGCCCAAGGGCTGGCTGAGGATGCGCGGCCACAGCTCGAAATCGCGCTGCGGCTCGATCCAGCGCAGGCCGATGCCGCCAAGGATCTGGCGCGGTGTTACAACCTCTCGGGCGAGCCCGCCAAGGCAGTGGCCGTGCTGCGGCCTGTGGTGTCGATCTCCTCGGCCGACAATGAGGCTCGATATTTGCTCGCGGCAGCGCTGTTGAACTCCGGCGATGCGGCGGCGGCGGCGCGCGAACTGGATCGAATGCTGGCAACCGATCCGAGGAGTCCAGCCGACATCTACAACCTCTCCGCGCGGGCGCAGCAGAAGCTTGGGAACCTTCCTGGGGCCATCGCTCTCTGTGAGCGTGGCATGCGCCTTTACCCCTACGCGGCGCCACTGGAGGCCGTCTACCTCGGACTCCCACCGGAGACCCTGGCAAAGCGCATTGAAACGAGGCTGGATGCGCTGAACAGTGCCAAAACGGCCGATGCCGGGGAGATGCTCGCTCTTGCGCGCATTATCATGGACTGGATTCAGACCGCCAAACAGATACCCGGCACCGCCGAGGAACTGGCGCAGCGAGCCGTTAGCCTTCAACCCCTAGATCCATGGACGCGTTTCCACTACGCGCGCGCCTTGGGCTGCGTCCGCAAGTACGCCGAAGCAACCGCTGCGCTCGAAGCGGCGCTCGCCATGCATCCTGACGGCGAGCTGCAGGTTTTGATCTATACGCGCTTGGCCTCGCTCGAGCAGATGCAATCTCACCCCGATCGAGCGCGGGAGGCATTTCTTGCCGCGATGGCGATCAACCGCAAGCTGCCCAAACCCAACCCGGATGCGGCCTGCGAGTTTGCGAGATTTCTGCGTGAACAAGCACTGTCCGCGGAGGCGAAGGCGGTTGTTGAAGAAGCTCTACTCTGGGCTCCGTTCGACGTCCCCGCGCGGCTCGAGAGAGCAAAGTTCCTGGCCGACGACAACCGCTGGAACGAAGTAATCCGGGAAGCCACATTCGTGGTCCGCAACTCGGAAGACGAGGAACTCCTGCACTCCGCGCACTACCTGCTTGCCCGCGCATATCGTCAGGCGGGCGACGACGTGCATGCCAGGGCCGAGCAGTCGTGGTTGGAATCCCAAAAGAAGATGAGATGACCACGAGGTGGCTCTAACCTCTAATGAGCCAGGGAGCGCTTCAGTTTCCGCGCAGTCGTAAATGACCCAGGCCTTCCGCGTGAGGCACAGCGCCTGAAGTGCCGGAAGCGACAGCAACTGCAGCTGATCCGGCCGCGGGCACATCGCCCTCCTCCCGCACGGTAAGTACCTGATCCGCCCTGATGTTCGCGAGCACCTGCCGGATGCCACTCGGCCAGGTGATTTCGACTCTCGTTTCCGTGGCCGCACCGAGTCCGAAGTGCACGCGCTTGTCGCTGGACGTGCTGAAGCCGGTAGCTGTGGTCGCGTGATTCCATTGCGGCCCACCGGCATTAGGAGTGAGCTTCACACGCGCCCCGAGCCCGTCACGATTGCTCTTGGTCCCTTGCAGGTTGAGGATCAGCCAGTGATTCGCGCCGGGCGAGCGGTTCATCCAGATCTCCGGTTTGGCGTTCTGCACAACGACGACCGCGTCGATCTTGCCGTCGCTATTGAAATCTCCGAACGCGACTCCGCGGTGCGCGGCTGGCGCCTGGAAGCTCGGCCCGGCCTCCTTGCTCACATCCGCGAAGCGCGGGAACCCACCAGATGCGCCCAGATTGCGCAACACAAGATTCGGTTGCTTCGCCGGCATATGATCGATTTCGTCGGAGTTATCCAGGATCGAGGCGCAGGTGGCGAACAGATCCTTGTTGCCGTCGTTATCGAAATCGTAGATCCCGTTGCCCCAGGCGGTCCGTCCCGCAGTGGCGCGCGCCACGCCGGACGAACTGGTGATGTCGGCGAAGTCACGGCCGCGGTTGCGGAAGAGGGGGAAAGTATCGCCCACCATGGCAACGACGAATATGTCGGGCCGCCCATCATTATCCACGTCACGGAAATCGGTGCCCATGCCCGCGATGGATTTGCCATTCTCGTTGTAGGCCACGCCGCTCAGGATAGCCATTTCGCTGAACGTGCCATCGCGGTTGTTGTGGAGCAGGAAGTTGCGGAAGGTGTCGTTCGAGATGAACAGGTCCGTGTAGCCGTCATTGTCATAGTCGGCAAACGCCACACCCATGCCCTTTCCAACCAGCTTGTCAATGCCCGATTTCACAGATACGTCGGTGAACGTGCCATCCCCATTGTTGTGATAGAGAATGTTGGGCTGCCCGGCATAGCTGTTCGGCGAGCAGTACGCCCGGATCTCGCCGACTTTGCAGGGCGGCTCGGTTTCTATGCTCCAGTTGACGTAGTTGATCACGATCAGGTCCAACAGACCGTCGTTGTCGTAATCAAACCAGCCTGCGCTGATGCCCCAGGTCTTCCCCAACTTCGGGTGGACCCCGGCCACTCCGGCCTTCGCCGTCACGTCGGTGAACGTCCCGTCACCGTTGTTGTGGAAGAGCTGGTTGTGGTTGACGCTGGCGATGTAGAGGTCCTCGTAGCCGTCGTTGTCGTAATCGCCCGCCGCGACGCCCATACCGTAGCCGGCTCCCTGCAGCCCGGCCTTTTCGGTGACGTCCGTAAAAGTGCCGTCTCCGTTATTGCGGTACAGCCGGTTGTGATAAGCCGGGTCGGACTTGTCCATTTCTGGGAGCTTCGCGCCGTTCACGAAATAGATGTCCGGCAGTCCGTCGTTATTGTAGTCGAACACCGCCACGCCTGCCAGCATCGTCTCCACCTGATGCTTCTGCGGCGTCACGCTGTTATGCATCTGATATGTGATGCCACTGCGCTCAACGACGTTATCGAAAACGATCTTCGGCGCGTTCTGTGAGGGCAGCAGCCAGGCGGCAGCCAATCCCGCGAGCATCAAGAGAAAGATCAGGCGCATGCTCAGTGAAGTTCCTCGATCATCATGATCTGGTCAAAGTGCCGCCGGGACTACGCCGACACCCATGTTTCCTTCATGGCGCGCACGAACGGGCCTTCGAGGTTGAGGCGGTTCACCAGTCGGGCACTTCCCGGTCCGAGGGGTCGTACTCAGCACCAGTTTACCCCCCTCGGCGATCTCTCCGTACCGGAACCAAGCGTGATCCAATTGCCGAGTGTTAACGGTGGCGCCGCCACGTATGGGTTGCGCGCCTGGGCGACAGTACAATGGCAAAGCACTGCGGCCTCGATCACAAGACAATAGCCGGGCGGCGCGCGGAGATCTGTCCGACTTCGGATATTCCGAAGTCGATCAAGCGCACAGGCACAGATGGCCGGCCAATCAACCTGGCGAACATGGACAAATGCGACACGCCTCGTGGCGTGCAGGGATCGCTATGACTCCGGAGTTTCCGGAGTAGGGCAGAGCTTTGCCAGCCACATGGCTATCGTTTTGTTTTCGACTTGGCGGGTGGCACTGGCACGCGTGACCGCGCGTGTCGCCATCTCCGGAATTTCCGAAGATAGACTCTCCCGCAACTTGCGAACAGTGACCCTATCGACGCCGACGTGGAGAAGCGATTCGGCGACTGTAGCATGAGACGTCACGTAGGGTGCTTCAGCAGCCCCTCCGCCAGCGGCTTCCAATCGATTGAGGCGTCTAAGCTGGCATCGAACCCCGATAGCCGATGTCATCATGCCCTGGATCATGGGCGAGTCCTGCTTGAACGCTACCCGGAGGAGCGGCCACGCAAGCGCAAAAAACGTAAGCGTCGACGATAAGACGATAGCGGAGTGGCGTGCAAATATCTGGTCAACTGCGGAAATTGTGCAGTCGACCAGGCATAAAGCTGCCGATGACGGTGGACGCCGAAGTCCTGGCTGGGGGATCGTCACCAGCATGAAGGGGACCTCAATCCCTCGATAACGGGGACGGTTGCGGTTGCGGCTTGCGCGCTTGGCGAAGAGGACGACCGCAACGACACAGTTACAGCAGCGCCGCATCAAGGGATGGCCGGCACGCCCCACGTGGCACGCGCCTTCGCCAGAAAGGCATCCAAATCACCGATGCCGATCATCACGGGACGGCCGCGACGCCGCGGAATCAGGATAGCCCGCGACTCGTGCGCAAAGTGCAGTCGTACTTTGGTTCCATTGAACAGGGTCCACGCCCCCGCGCTGTAACCCATGCCGCCCTCGCCATGCTCCCGGTAAGCGGGCCGCCACGCCGGACTCTCGGCAAGATCGATGATCTTCATGGCGCTGAGCAGCAACTCCGATTTCGGATAGAAATCATGATCCAGCGGCCTGTCGATGTACAATCCATCGGCGGCAACGCGCCAGGGCGTGGTGTGCGGCGTCGTCGTTATCATGATCGCCGCATACGCCAGCCCCAGCCCGGCGATTAGGAGCGCGACGAGCGCGATTCTCATTTGCTTGCGCCGGCCTACCGCGTCAATACGATTCACTGGAGAATCAAGCGGGCGAAATAAGGGCTCCACGGAGACGAAGATAGCGCGAGCGATGGTGCGATCCAACCCTAATGAAGCAGAAAGTCTCGCTTCGGCCCGGACGTGCGATGCCGCCCACCGTGAACTGGACCTCGGAAATCCACATCAAACGGCCCGATCATGCGCCGTTTCGTTCAACACATCGTTGACCTTGATCTATCTGGGTGCAACCCCTGCACCTGCACCCCTCCGGCACCCCTGCAACCACTTGGATATCCGGTTTGCGTAACCATTGGTTTTTCAATGACATGGCGGCGCCTGCAACTGCATGCACCCAGGGGGTGCACCTCCGGATTTTACCTCGTAGCTGGCCGTTTCCAGCGCGGGGCGGCATCGGCAGAAAATGAACGCGGAACCAGGTCCCAAAAGCCTCCTATAATCAGGCAATTAGATATAAAAGCTCACCTGTTACCATAGTGTCAATTCTGCCACTTTGCCGGTAGTTTAGCTTCGATCAGGGCCGCTAGAATCACCAGGCCGTTGCCGTCGTCCATCGCGTCACCAATGCCGCTTCGAAGTGCTTCGCGACAACCTCGTCAACCGTCGTGGACATGTCGAAGGTCTGCACGGAATAGTCGCGCACGCCCGTCGAAAGGCCGCCCGTTTCTGGGCGGCCGCTTGGAGTTTTGCTTTGTCGCGCTTACTCGGTTTTGTAAGTGCGCTCGTGCCCCTTTTGCCGGGACGATCCAATGTTCAGACCCATCTTCTTCCGAAGGCCCCCGCTCAGAAAGCCAAGGATGGAGTTGCGTTTCCAGCCGGTCGCTTCGGCGAGCTCTGAAAGGGACGCGCCGCTCTCGCGGCGGAGCAGGTCGAGGATAACGCCCTTTTTCGTGCGCTTGCCCAGCGTGGCCGTCGACTCCGCGTGCGGGGTCTCTTCCGCCACAGTTTTCTTCGCCGTGCTCTTGGCCGTGGCGGTCGCTCTGGTGGGCGCTTCCTTCGCGTCTGTGCTGGCCGTGGGCGCGTCCTTCTTCCGGCTGGCACTCCTCTTCGAGGCTGGCTTCTTCGACGCGTTGTGCGCGCCCTGTTGCGCAACGTCAGCGGCTCCGGTGCTCTTGGCGTTCTCTTTGGTTTTCATCTTGCGGATGGTCCTTCCTGCGCGGTTAACCCGCGCATGAACATCCATCACTCCGGGTGCCCCGAAAGGCAACTTCAACGCGGCCGCAGACCACGGCGGAGAACTTGCGCGCGAGCGGTTTGGGTCATGCCGGCCATCTGCCACGCCGGGCGATTGCAGGCACCCAGCAGGCCCACGCTCGCCGGTCGAACTGACTAGTAGGTTGTGCCGGCCCGAGTGACCGCACGCTATGCCATCTTCGGAATTTCCGAAGATAGCTCTAGCTTTTCCGGTACACGGATGCCGTTGTGGCATCGCCTCCGACGGGTTTTGCAATTGCGCGGTTGCTCATTGCCGCCCACTTGAGCTGTGGTCGGCGCCGGCTCGGGCGCAGGTTCTGGATTCTCAGACAGCGCGGGCTCCGAAAGCGGCGTGGGCCGCGGAGGAACCATCAGCTTAGGTCGGTGCTTCCGTGGTTCGTCGCCTTAAACCGGCCGACGGTGATTTAATCAACTGGTGGAATTCACCAGTTGCGCGAGCTTTTCGCGCCATCCAGATACGATCTGATCGGAGGCGCGCACGTGCGCTGCAATCTCGCTGTCGCCCATTGCTGCCGACTTGAGTTGTCGTCGGTGCAGGCGGGGGCTCAAGAGCGGAAACTAGCGTGGGCTTCGCTCGCGATGCCGGCGGAAGTGGGTCGGCTTAGCGCGGCGTTTCCCGATGACGTTCGCCACGATCACCGTACGGCCATCAGTGTACATGCGTTTCTGCTCGGGTTTGTTGAAAACGGGAGCGAGGTGATCTGTTTCACTTTCGGAATCCGAAAGTGCTCACAGTTTCCACCGCCATCAACTGGGGAATTTCCCCACTCTGCGTATGCGTCGGCCGTGCAATCATATGCGGGTCGCGCACCCGCAGTTGACCTGTGCACCACACCAGCGACAACGGGCCCCGTCGCCGGCTCCTTGTAAACGACCACGTCCACCGTTGGCTGGAGTGCTCTACGCCCAGACTGGCTGCGGATGTGTCGTCGCACCTGGCGTGGACCGAAACGTGCCCCACCTTTCCAAGCCGTCCTGGATGCTGTGATCGTTCTCTACACCACGTGTCAAATCGCGAATTGGGGTGTTGCCCTCCCGTCGCGCCTGCAACCACTGGCAGTACGCTATGGGGTTCTTACACTCGCCTCGGTTAGCTACGCCTGATGGAGACTCCCATTCCGATTGCGGGGTTTCGAATTCAGAGTTAACGGTTTGTGTTTCAACTAGATACAGAGGATGTGCGGGGTTTGCGGGGTTTGCGTTCCCGCCAATTCCCTCTGCTACCCTCACGCTTTATCCACACACTCTCCCCCCGCGTTGAGATGAGAGAAACCCCGCAAACCCCGCAAATTCTCTGCAAGTCACTGAAAGCCATGATGTTAGTCATCATTCCGTAACCCCGCAGATTCGTCTGCATCCTTTGAAAGCAAGGCCGTGAGGTTTCCGGCAACATGCCATCGCTGGACTTTGGTGTGGTTGTCAGGCCGGCCGCGTTCGATTCGAAGATCGAGATCACCAAAATGCGTACCGCACCTGCGGGCAAGGGCTTTACCCGTCCGGCGGACCAACGAGCCCCGACTCGAATCAGAGCGCTCATCAGGATGGCCGATATCATCGGGGAACGAGTCACTCAGAACGCCCCGCTCGTGCTCAGCGCGATTTACGACATCTGCGACAGTGAACTCCAGATCTCCGAATGTAATTGCCAGGGCGCGCAAAAACTGATCCCACTGTGCACTTTCTTCGTCAGCCTGCTGCTGTACTGCGTCGAGATTCCCGAGGAAGCCCTCGACGCCGGCGTGCTGGAGAATTCCCGCGGCCTGGCGAGCCCAGGTGTTGAAGCTGCCAAACGGTGGCACGTGTCCTTTCGGTTGGCCGGCCGCCCACCATGCCCGGACTATCGTGAACAGCGCCGCTACCAGCTCGCCGCGGCTCTCGCGAACCCAATCCAGGAGCTCTTGGTCGGTCCGTTTAAATCCAATGCGTTTCGCCGGATTTGCAACCTTCGCATCCAAACGAATGCGGACGGCACGGCGCGCCATCTCCGCGCCGAGTGAGATGTTGTTCCCCGTCGCGATCCAGGTGGACACGCTGGGCAGGCGCACGTCTTCACTCCGGCCGAGGACGCGGTCCTCCCAATAGGAGCTTGTGAGCACTGCGGACAGGGAGGGTGAGCGGAGCGTTCCGTCGACATTATCGAGGATCGTGATGGCGCTGCCCCGTTCCAAAATTGAGGTCATCCTTTTGCGAAATTCTTCCTCAGCCGAAGGCGCTGAGCACACGGTCCCCTCGCTTCCAGTAATCAGGGTGTACGCCACCAGACTGAGCAGCGTCTTGCCTGAGCCCCACTTCGGAGCGTCGATCAGGGCCAGCGGAGCATTCATGCGGAACGTCACTCGCAGGATCGGGGTCAGCAGGAGTCCGAAGAAGTTTGCTCTATCAGCGACCGATTCGAATGGGAACTCCTCGATCACTTCGAGTAGCACGTGCACCGCGGCCCTTATCTTTTCCGGACTTGGATTGTCCGGGATGTGCGCCAAATGGAATCCTGGCGTGGGGGCATAGTATGCACGAGTTGCCGGATCGTAACCGGGCTCGAGCCGAAGCGTGCCATCGCGGTGCAGGATCGGGATCTGCGTCAATACTCCGAGGGCGGGGAACTTGCCCTCGTTGGAGGTCAGTACGTCGAGGGTCAGATCCTGGGGAGGGGAAACTGCCTTCATGCCGCTTTTGGCTGCTACGACGAACCTGGCCACTCTGGCCAGGCGGCCCCGCATCATCGGTTCGTTCGCGCGCATGATGACGGGTCGACCGTCCTCATCGGGATGGATCATAACCAGCTGGCCGCCACGCCGGAAAACGACCGGCGGTTCGTTCGCCGCTTCCAGCGCTGCAATGGCGTCAGCGGCGATCTCATCCAGCGGACGATCGTTGGTCACGATAGTTGGCCGCGGGTCGTCACTCTGCTGATCTGAACTGTTCTGTTGCTGCCGTGCTCTGGCCTCTTGTATGGCCCGGGAGAAGTGGTTGTAGTTGAGTTTGGAGCCGAGTGCGGCCTTCAGGTCTTGATAAATCACCGCGACCTCGGTTTCCGAAAGCGCCGCGATAAGACCGATCCGGCCGTAGACGAGCTTGACGTCGCCGGTGGCCCGGACTTTGGCAATGAGGAAGTCAACGGGCGAATGCACGCTCGCTTGGTCATCGTGACGGGGGCTGTGGTTCTGGTCGTCGTCCTCGAGCGTCGTCCCCCGCCGCTGAGGGTTGGGGACGGTCTGGTCGCCGGCGCTTGCCTGTTGAGGAGGCATCCCAACGCCTACTTCCGTCACTTGTTGATCTTGAGTCTCGTTTCGGTCTGCTCCCTCTGACGAAGTGCCCCCCTGGCGAGCCCTGGCAATGGTCCGCTCCAAGTACTTCTGGTAAGCATGCCCATGGCGTTCTTGTTTGGGGCCGGGGAATCGAGTGCGATGGACCATAATCAGATTCGCTATGTGCTGGTCGGTGAGTCCGCATGTCACTGCTATGCTGGCGATCGCCAGGTCGTACCCACTGCAGGACTGGTCCTTCAAGTCCCCCCTCTGGTGGCTCCATGTCGGTGCGAACAGCGGATGGTTTTCGATGAGCGCTTTCAACAAGGAGTCAAGGACTTGCGACGCGGTGTCCAAAGCGATGTTGACGACTCTGCCACCGTCGACCGCGAGTGCTGCTGCAGTGGAGACGGCACGGCGCTCATCAAGGTGCGGGAGAAGTTCGTCGAGATCACTTGGATCAAATCGAGCCGGACCTTCGTGAATGAGTCGGACCGGCTTGGGGTCGTTTGGATCTTTCCAATTCACGCAGCCGGGCAGTCGCAGGACCTTCGCCACGTCGCAATAATCCACGGCACCAGTCCAGCCGTGACCGGAAGCGATCCCATGGAGCGCGTTATGAAAACGGCGGCCTAAAGATTCCAACAGGGTCTTTTCCTCCGCTGTCTGGGTTAGAAAAGGCTCTTTGAACAGGATCGCCGGATAGATGCCGTGGCCAGAGTGGATCAACAACGAGGTCTTCAGCGGCGCGAAGCGGTTGTCGAACTCCGTAACCACCGAGATGGCATCCTCGACCGTCGGGCACAACGTCTCCGGCGGTTTCTTCCGGCCCGGACCACGCGCGTCAATATCCGAGAAAATACCGATCGCCGCGCGCAACTTCGCCATACTCCCCCGCTGGGAACAGGCACCCTCTGGGAGCTCGTGCAGGTGAATATGCAGATACACGTCATGTTGGCTCTTCGCGAGTTCTGCAGCACGGCGTGTAATGGCACCGGCGTCTTTGGAGGCGAACGTTGCGCGGCCCGGGAGACTGAAGAGGCCCAGCCTGGCGTCGGCCATCTGAAGCAGCGCATCGTCGTAGAGTTGCAGGAAGCGCGCGGTGTCCGGCAGGTGGATCAGCGAGCAATTCTCAGCGGCTTTGGGGTTCTGCACTTGCTGAACAGCGTGATCGGGAGTGACAGGCTGCATCATTGGATCCGGTCGCTCTCCGGGAGATTCAGCCGAAGAAGTGGCATACGGAGTCGGAATCCCGGCCAGACCTGGGTGACCAAGACTTGCCGTACGCATTCAGAAGAGTGAACCGGCCAGAACTCGTTCGGCGCGGCTGGCCTAAAGCGGGATTCGGCGCCCGGATGAGCTTTGAACCAGTCTCGGTCCTCCCCTGTGATCCTATCGATCGCGGCGGCGATTTCCGGCGGCGGCTGAATCACTTTTGGAGCCTTGGCATCCCGCTGCGTTTCGGAGCGTGACTTCTTCCTTTTCATCGGTTTTACGCTGCCTCCTGCAGCCCGGCGTAGGACTCGAACCCCGCGTCACGGAACGCGGCGCGGAGACGAACCATCCGCCGGTAAATAGTTGCGCGAGAGATATTGAGGATCGTGCCGGCATCCGCGGGCGTTTCGTCTTCGGCGAGCAGGCGCGCCACCGAAACCAGTTCGGGAGGGAGCCGATCAAGCACGCGCTTCAGGTCGATGGCCAGGATCTGGAGTTCCGACGCCGGCCGGGTCTGGCGCCCGGTCTGGATGCCGTACATGTCGGAGGAGACCGTCGTAATCCGCTCGACGGTGCCGGCGCCATCGCCGGTTTCGACCGGCTCGTTCAGCGACCTCGTGCAGACGCGACGATCGCGTTTCTGAGCGAATGCCATCCCTATTACGGCCGCGGCCTCATGTCTGACAATGAGGGCGGCCCATGTCCGAGCGGAAGCTCGGCCTAAGTCACGTTTGGGCGCTCGTGCGACGATGGCGAGCAGGAGCGACTGTTCCACGTCCTCTTGTTGGTAGACGGGCGAGTTAAGCCTGTGCGAAACGCGCGCGGCGACGTGGCGTGCGTCCGCGATGATTCTCGCGTCAATCACGTGAGCCTCCGACGTCCGTCACTGCGATCTCGACCTCGCCGAAAATCGGGGTGGAGTCCCGGACCTCAAGGCGCACGATCATTCCGTCGCGCAGCCTGTCGAGGAGCAGCATTAGGTGGTGCACGGCCGGCCGGGCCGCAATCTCATCCAGCGAGTGGGTTGGCGCGTTGTCTTGGCCCGCTCCGAACCGCAACGTCCTGACGATGTGCGGAGGTGGATCGAGCACCGGTTCGGCGGCGCGCACGACGAGGTGTTCGATTCGTCCGAAATAGATTGCGCGGAGGATCTCGACGAGTCTAATCCGGGCTGGGGAAAGCTGAATCGTCGCCGATGTCGATCCCACCTGCGTTCTGGACCTCACTTGCCCACCTCGATGCCGGCCTCTCCGCCACTAGGTCGGGATGCTAGCCAGGCATTGAGATCCTCGATCGAGTAGCGCACGAGGGCGCCAACCTTCTTATAGCGAGGGCCCTTTCCGAGGTATCGCCAGTGGCGCACCGTGCCCAACGAGACGTCGAAGAACTGAGCCACGAAATGCTCGTTCTGACAATAGGAAGTGCTTGCAGCCGTTGAATTTTGTTTTGCTGTGTTGTCCCGCATGACTATTCCAAGCTTGCGGGGGCGGAAGTCGCAACTCATCGCAGTTGAGTCTGAGTTTGAGTCTGAGTTTCAAGATGGGCGAGCCTGTGCAGGCAGAGGAGATCCGCGCCTTTTCCGGGACGTGGCAATACAGATCCTACGATCGCGGAAGTCCTGGATGCTGCGCGCGCAGGCGGGGCGTTGGACGCGGGCGCGACGCAGCCGGCCCGGAGGGGCCAGTGAAGCGCTGCATTGTCTGAGGATTACGATTGGAAATCCAAGGCTGGAGCCAAAAGACGTCGATCCAACGTGCACGCCCATGATCGAGTCGCACACAAAGATCTTCGCGCGCCAGTGGCCTGCGCCGCAGTATTGAGCAGCTCAGTTCACTGAATGTCCGAACCCGCCGGAAGATGCTTACTTGTGACGAGTCCGGCCACGGCGCTGGGGTCTCTCCAGGTGTCGGTAGTAAGTCAACTTGTCCGCTTTTATTCACACGTGATCTGTCCGCATCAGTCGACAAGGCCCGAAGTTCCTCTACTGCTGGCGCTTCGGG
>Ga0302319_10014346_pt1 | contig 14788 bp, 12 predicted proteins | sample Bog_T0_2_FD_203319 | JGI IMG/M metagenome (GOLD analysis project Ga0302319, IMG submission 203319) | Peat permafrost microbial communities from Stordalen Mire near Abisko, Sweden - Bog_T0_2 | ecosystem: Environmental > Terrestrial > Soil > Wetlands > Peat | place: Sweden: Abisko, Stordalen Mire... | reverse complement strand
AGCGGGCATCGAAGCTGCCGGATTGCGGGCCTCGGAGGCCGGCGATGGTTTTCATCGAGGGATTTGGCTCATCCTTGTAGACCAGCCGATAACCTCCCTGCTCGATGCCGGCAAGATCGGCGCGCGGTGCGATCTTGTCGACACGGTCGTGGAGGAAGGTTGCCCAGTCGTAGGGAACAACGGCCTTCAAGTCCTTAACCAACTCATCGAAGTTATACGTTACGATCAACGGCCCGGTATTGCCGCCCTTGGCGAGGAAGATTTTCTGGAAGTCGTCGAGCGATTTTTTGTTGCCGGTGAGCTTGCGGATGAGCGTGTCGGCGTCAAGCCAGAGCAGCACGCCTTCCGCGTAGTAGGCCTGGCCGCGGACGAGGTTGGACCATGCGGGCGACGGCCTGCGCAGGATGCTGGATGCGACTGCTGTGTCTTCCGTGGAGCGCCACTCACGCCCCGGCGTGGCATCGAGCGTGGCCGCGGTGGAGGCCAGAAGATCGCGATACTGGGCCGCGGATTCGAGACCCGAGCGAGCTGCCAGAACCTCGCCGAGGTACTGCGTCATGCCTTCGTAGACCCATAGCAGCGCACCCTGCTGCGGGGTTGCGAAATCGGGCTGGTAGAGCCCCTCGGGGCGGCGATATTTGCCATTCCATGAGTGCGTGAACTCGTGGGGCAAAAGGTCGGAATTATCGAGTTGATGGCCATCGTCCGCAAAGCCCTTTTCACCCACGCCATTGTCTGAGGATAGACCGTGCTCCAGGCCCTCCCCGCCGGCCACATCGGAAAGAGTCAGCAGGAAATGGTAGCTGCTGTAGTGGTGCGAGGCGTAGAGCGCATCGGCTTCGCGCACCAGGTTGCCGAGTTCTGCCAGTAGCGCGGGGCGAAGGTTTGCATCCTCGGGCGCGTCGGAGACCACGTCGATATAGTGCTTTGGCGTAATGGTGGGCGCCAGGGCAAACTCGCGGAAGTTGAGGCCCGTGATGACGGGCGAATCTTCAAGCTGCTCGATGGTGGTTGCGGCGAACAGAGTGGTGGCGCCTGCCACCGGTACAGGCCAGGAGCCGGTGCCGATGGGTGTGAGCGCCGTGCCGATGCCCCAGCCGGCAGGCACCTTGACCGAGGGCTGGATGGCAATGTCGCGGACCGGAGTTTTGGCTGGATAGAGAAGCAACTTCTCCCACTCCAGTACGGCCAGCTCTTGAGAAACGCGCGAGGTAACGATGCAATCGAGATGGGCGTGGAGTGTGGCAACTCCTTGAGGAATCGTCAGGTGGTACTGGTAGAGGTCGACATCGTCGCGTCGCCAGTCGAGGGTCTGGCCGTTGGCGGTGAAGACAACCCCCGTGATGGCTTCGACGGGACCGGTTGGGCGGTGATTGCCGGGGATCCACTGAGGCGTGGTGAGTGTGAGCGGGCCTGGAGTGACGGGGAGGTCGACTTCCGCGTGATAGAGCTTGCGCGGGGCATCCGTGAGGTCGGCCACGATCTGGATCGGGGGCTTTTGCGCGAGAGTGGGAATCGGGGCCACGGAGACCAGAGCGAGCAAGGGAAGCAGTGCGAGCCTCGATTGCCTTTTTGAGAAGGATCGATCCATGACACGAAGGATAAATCAAAATTCATTCTGGGATCCCCTTTGAGAAATCAAAATTGCGCAGCTTACTTGCGCTTGTACCCATTTTGGGTACATGATAGGCTTGATATGTGCGAATCATTGCGCGAAGCACTTTGACGCAGTTCCTCGATGGACTGGAGGGGCATAAGGACCACCGTGCTGTGAAGTCCGCACTCGAGTCATGGTTTCAGGAAGTTCGTCGCGCCAACTGGCAAAATTCATCGGACATTAAGCGATGTTATGCACATGCGAGTATCGTAGGAGCCGACCGTGTGGTCTTCCATATCAAAGGGAATTCATACCGGCTGGTTGTGGCGGTGAACTACCAACGAAGCACAGTATTCGTGAAATGGCTGGGAAGCCACCGGGACTACGATTCCATCGATGCGAGGACGATTCAGTATGCACCTGAAACCGATAAAGACTGAAGCCGATCACGAGGCTGCATTGCGCGCCATCGAGCGCTTGTGGGACGCGGAAGAAGGCACACCCGAGGCAGACTCTCTGGAGATTCTCACAACCCTGGTGGAAGCATACGAAGAAGATCGCTTCCCCATGGATATGCCCGATCCGATTGAGGCCATTAAGTTTCGGCTTGAGCAGCAAGGGGAAGACCAGAAAACCCTGATTGGCATTATCGGCAATCGTACTCGAGTCTACGAAGTTCTCCGGCGGGACCGTGCCCTGTCCCTGACCATGATTCGGCGATTAAATCGCCATCTCAAAATTCCAGCTGAAGTCCTTATCCGACCAATTCGGATCAGAAAGAAGAAGCAGGCTGCCTGACGCTACCTCCTGGGCAGCCCTCCTACACGCTTTCCTGATGATCCCTTTATATCCGGCATGTTAGAAACAATAGAACAGGACGATGGCGGAGCCTACTCCAGAGAACGAGTAAGATGGATTATTCCCAGTTCTTTGCGTGCATTTCGTCACAGGATCGCTGAATTTTGGCAAGAAAGCTTTGATTGAACCCATGAGTGCCGGCCATCAGGTGGAACTGCAATCGCTTTTCGGAGACTATGTGCTTGACCGGGCCTTCGACGAGATGCGCGAAGGCAACGGAGACGTGCGCGCCCACTACCGCGCGCTCGCCGAGACGCTGGCCGGATTGCAGCCCGAAGAGCTGCAGCGGCGCAAGCAGTCCGCGGACCTGTCTTTCCTCAACCAGGGCATTACCTTCACCGTTTACGGCCGCGATGAAGGGACGGAACGCATTTTTCCCTACGATCTGCTGCCGCGGCTGATCACCTCGGCCGAGTGGGACCGCATTGAGCGCGGGCTTACGCAGCGCATTACGGCACTCAACCTTTTTTTGCGCGATGTCTACTCGGACGCAAAGATACTGAACGACAAGATCATTCCCCGCGATCTGGTATACAGTTGCAAGCATTATCGCCGCCAGATGCGCGGGCTTCAGGTGCCGCGCAACGTATACATAGCCGTCGTCGGCTCCGACCTGCTGCGGCTCGATTCCGGCGAGTTCGTCGTGCTTGAAGACAATCTGCGCGTTCCCTCCGGGGTGAGCTACATGCTCACCAACCGCAGGGTCATGAAGCGCACCTTTCCGCAGATGTTCTCGAGCTACGGCGTGCGGCCCATCGAGCATTATCCGCAACTGCTGCTGGCCACGCTGCGTTCACTGGCGCCCGAGGGCCGGCCGGAGCCGAATATCGTCCTGCTCACGCCGGGGGTGTTCAACTCGGCTTACTTTGAGCATACGTATCTCGCTCGCCAGATGGGCATTGACCTCGTGGAAGGCCGCGATCTGGTGACCCACGACAACGTCGTCTATATGCGCACCACAGACGGCCTGAAGCGCGTGGATGTGATCTACCGCCGCGTGGATGACGACTTCAGCGACCCGCTCGTGTTTCGCGCCGACTCATCCCTAGGCTGTCCGGGACTGTTCAATGCCTATCGCGCCGGCAACGTTACCGTGTCCAACGCGTTTGGAACCGGTCTGGCCGATGACAAGGCAGTCTATGCCTATGTTCCGCGCATGATCAAGTATTACCTCGACGAAGATCCGATTCTGCCCAATGTCGAAACCTACCTGCTGAGCGAGGAGAAGGATCGCAAGCATGCGCTCGCCAATCTGGACAAGCTGGTGGTGAAGGCCGTCGGCGAGAGCGGCGGATACGGGATGCTGATCGGCCCGCAATCCACCGCACACCAACGCGAAGAGTTTGCCCGGCAGATTGAAGCCAATCCGCGCAACTATATTGCCCAGCCGACGCTGGCATTTTCCCGCGCGCCTTGCCTCATCGGGGATCAGCTTGAACCGCGCCATGTGGATTTGCGCCCCTATGTTCTGTTCGGCGACAAGATCAACATCGTGCCCGGAGGCTTGACGCGCGTCGCGCTTGAAAAAGGATCGCTGGTCGTCAACTCATCGCAGGGCGGCGGCAGCAAAGATACATGGGTGCTGGAATAGCGGGAAACCGGACGGGGAAAAATTAGGAGACGAGGGGAGAAACAACGATGCTATCGCGCGTGGCGGACAGCCTCTACTGGATGAGCCGCTATCTTGAGCGGGCGGAGAACACCGTGCGCCAGCTTGATGTGACTATGACTCTGATGCTGGACTCCGGCGGCGTCAATGCCGAAGAGCGCTGGTCGCGTATGGTTGCCGCTCTCGGCAATCCCGAGGGCCTGGACTGGGACGGCGATCTGGACTCGATGGCGCGCAAGTTGATCTTCGATAGCCTGTGCACGTCCTCGGTGACCTACTGCATCAACGGCGCGCGAGAAAATGCGCGCCAGGTCCGCGAAGAAATTTCAACCGAGCAGTGGCAGCGGCTCAACCGGCTTTACCATCAAATCCATTCGCCGATGGCGCAAACCCAGTTCAGCTCCAGCATCAGCGATGTGCTCTTGACGACCCTTGACGGCATCCATCTGTTCCAGGGTGTGGGAGATACAACCATGATTCACGGCCAGGGATGGCAGTTCATTCGCTTGGGCCGGCATCTGGAGCGCGCCTACGCAACTGCGACGATGCTTGAGGTGTATCAGCCGGAACTTTTTCATTCCCCGGGGGGCGAGGCCACGGGCCACCAGTACCTGGAGTTGGTGGGCTTGCTGCGCTGTTGCACGGCCTTTGAAGCCTATTGCCAGGTCTACACGGCTGACGTTGCCGCAGACCGCATTCTTGAGTTTGTCCTGCTCAATCGCGACTTCCCTCATGCTATCCGCTACTGTGTCGACAGCATCCGCACGGCTATCCAAGATATTGAACATACTGGCGGGCGGCGCTCGCCGGTTGAGTTGAACGCGAGCGTCGGCAGGCTTCATGCCATGCTGGGATTCACGACCATTCGTGAGGTTCTGGATGGAGACCCGGCCGCATTTCTGCACCGGATTCGCCAGCAATGCCTGGCCATTCACGAACTGATTTACCGCTATTACGTGCAGTATTCCATTCAGTCGGCGCTGGCGGCTTAAAAACAGCTTTCAGCTTTCAGCCATCAGCACTCAGCTTGTTAGTACTTGACTTACTTGAAGCGCAATGCGACTGACTCAATACAGTTGAAAATAGCCAATACCCACTAGCTGAAAGCTGAGAGCCGAGAGCTGAAAGCTCTGGAAGGCAAGTATGAACTTTTATTCGATCCGGCATCTAACTCGCTTCCGCTACTCCCGGCCCGTGAGCGAGAGCATCATGGAGACGCGCATGCACCCGCGCTCCGACGCCAGCCAGCATTGCCTCGCCTTCTCGCTCTCCGTGAGCCCGCGATGCCGCGTCTTCAGCTATCGCGATCATCTGGGAAACAACGTGCAGCACTTCGACATTCCCGGAGAGCACAATCAACTGGTCATCGTCGCCGAGTCCGTTGTAGAGCAGCTCGGCATGAGCGACGTGCCAAGCTTTCTCTCGCCCGATGCCTGGGGCGCGCTCGACGAACTGATCGATACCGGCGACTACTGGGAGATGCTTTTGCCCAGCACGTTCGCCATAGAAACTCCAGCCGTAACGTTGTTGGCCAAGCAGATGGAATTTTCCCGGCGCGACGATCCGCTGATGCTGGCCTATGAGTTGAATCAGCGTCTCTTCAATTATTTTGAATACGTGCCGCAGCACACTCGCGCCGACTCGCCCATCGACGAGGCAATCGTCAGCGGCAAGGGCGTCTGCCAGGACTTCGCCCACACCATGATTGCGCTGCTGCGCCATGTGCGCATTCCCGCGCGTTATGTCTCCGGCTATCTATACCGCAGCCGGGAAGATCACGACCGCTCCACGCCGGACGCGACCCATGCCTGGGTCGAGGCTCTGCTGCCGCATCTGGGCTGGGTGGGCTTCGATCCGACGAACAATCTCGTCGCTCATCACCGGCATATTCGCACCGCCGTGGGGCGCGATTACGCGGATGTTCCCCCGACGCACGGCATCTTCCGCGGCAAGACGGGCAGCGAACTCTACGTTGCCGTTCAGGTGACTGGTAGCGATCACGCGCCGGACCTCGATCGCAACCTGCCGATACCCGAGGACTGGAGTGTGCTGGTCGAACGGGCCCAGCAACCGCCCGATCTCCCGACGCCTCTTATCGATATTCAGCAGATGCAGCAGCAGCAATAAAGCAGAGATGAGAATAGACGGCTGACATACCAACACCACTCGCCTTGCTGCCGCGGCAGCATCAAGTTGCAAATGAAAACCGCATAAGAAATCCCACTTAGCAATTGCGTAGTTATTGGGCGGCGGCTTTTCATCGAACAAAGGTACTGATGGCGACTATTCAGCCCGGTGTTAGACTGTAGCCACCGGAGAGGCAAAATAGAGATCACAGTTCAGGAGCCTTGCTCTGGGCAATTCCGGGCGATTGCAGAGGTCTCTGATGTCAGAATCAAAAGCCGAGAATCCTTACATAACTGCCCGCCATGACGAACCGGAGATGGCCGCACAAGAGCGGAACCGCGCCTGGTGGCAAGCGCTTCCCATGACCTACGAAGGTTGGGACAAGTCCGACAGGACAACGACGCGCGAAGTGGCGACAAAGAAATTCCTCGAGGGCAATCCCTGGCTCGATCGGCAGTTCTTTACGCGCTTTGCCGGCAAGAGAGTGTTGGAAATCGGATGCGGCTCCGGTGCCGCATCCTGTCTTTTTGCGGAGGGTGGAGCCAAAGTAACTTCGATCGACCTGACCCCGGCTGCCGTGGAGATGACCCGGCAAAATTCCGCCGGCCTGGATGTGGAAGTTTTTGAAATGGACGCAGAGGCCCAGCAGTTTCCGGATGCTACCTTCGATTACGTATTCTCGTGGGGCGTGCTGCACCACTCATCCAATGCGGATAAAGCCTTTGCAGAGGTGCGCCGCGTTTTGAAGCCCGGCGGCAGCGGTCTGCTCATGGTCTACAACCGTCTGAGCCTGCGTTATTACCTGAAGGGTCTTAAGTGGCTCGTGCTGCGAGGACGCATGTTTCGCGGCGATTCTTTTGCCAGCGTACAGCGTTTCTTCACTGACGGATACTACCATCGCCATTTCACTCCGCGCGAATTCCAGCTTGCGCTTCGCGGATTGAATGTTACGCGCATCAGCATCTCCCATATGGCGCATAGGATGATTCCCGGCACGCCCGCGTGGCTGGATCGATTCCTCAAGCGGAAATATGGCTGGCTGCTGATCGCTGAGTTCACACGCCCGTAGTTTGCTTTACTTCCCCTTTTTCCCGGGGAGGATTGCAGTTATTTTGTCGAAGAATCCAGCCTTTGCCGGTGCTGGCGTCTGCGCCGACGCTGCGGGCTTTGCTGCGGCGGCTGGCGGCGACGTTACCGGCGGCGCAGGCGCTGCCTCCGGTGGAGGCGCAGCCGCGGCAGGCTTTTCTGCCGGTGCCGGCGCGGCCTTTTCCGCGGGCGCAGTCGGCTCCGCAGTCGGCTTGGCAGTTGAACCGCCGACTACTTGCGCGTTCTTGATTGTCGGGGGCGGTCCGCCACTCAGCCCATTCTGCACCAAGATCGAGATGCGGCGATTGGATGGGTCGTAAGGGTTGTCCTTCATGCGCAGCATTTGGTCGGCGTAACCGCGCACCTGAGCAACCTGGTCGGAGCGTACTCCATCCTGCTGCAACAGCCTGCGCGCGGAGTTGGCGCGGTCGGCGGAGAGCTCCCAGTTGCTGTAACTGTTGTCAGTCGAGTACGGCGTGGCGTCCGTGTGGCCCTCAATGAGCATATGGTTGGGCAGGGTTTTCAACTCCCCGGCGAGCAGGGCAAGCAACTCTTGCCCACTCTCACTCAGCTTGGCGCTGCCGCTTTGATAGAAGGTTCCGTTCTTGTCTTCGATCAGCTCGATGCGCAGCCCTTCTGGAGTCACGGTAATCTCGATCTGCTTGGAGAGCTTCTCCAGCTCCTTCTTGGACTTGATCTCATCTTCCAGCTTCTTCTTCAACTGCTCCAGCAGCTTTTTATTCTCCGGGTCAAGCACAACCTCAATCCCGGCTCCAGTCATGTTTGTGCCGAGCAGATTGGCGGTGCCTTTGGGATCGTTGAAGTATCCAGCGACGGCCTTCTTTACTTTTTCGCTTGAGCCCATCAGCCACAGCACGATAAACAGCGCCATCATCGCGGTGACAAAGTCGGCATAGGCCACCTTCCACGCGCCGCCGTGGTGGGCGGCGTGGCCGCCTTTCTTCTTGATCACGATTATGGGCGCTACGGGATTACTCATGTCGGTCGTCTATCCTTTGCCATATTCCAATGTTTGTTGGGGGCTTATGCGGCCGCGGCATCCGCGCCCACGCCCTTGCAGTTTTTCTCCATCTCATCAAACGATGGCCGCGAATGAGCCGGTATGGCGCGCCGCGCAACTTCGACTGCGATCATGGGAGCTGCGCCCTTGAGAAACGCCAGCATCAGCACGCGCAGCACATGCAGGTATTCGTTGTGGTCGTCCGCGGCTTTGCGCATATTTGCGCTCAACGGCCCAACGAACCCGTAACAAAGCAGGATGCCGAGAAACGTTCCCACCAGCGCCGCCGCAACGTGCTTGCCGATCTCTTCCGGCGGGCCTCCAAGTGCCCCCATGGTAATGACCACGCCCAGCACAGCGGCCACGATTCCCAGGCCCGGCAGCGCATCGGCCATGGTGTTCAACGCGTCGATGGGCTGCACCGTGGCATGGTGATGTACTTCCATATCCAGCTCCATCATCTGGTCCATGTCGAACGGTTCCACGCCGCCGGTGATGGCGGTGCGCAGAGTGTCGCAGACAAAATCCATCGAGTGGTGGTCCTTGAGGAACTCCGGATAGTTTTTAAAGATCGAGCTCTCTTTCGGCTTTTCTACGTCCATTTCGACGGAGAGCAGGCCCTCTTTGCGCACCTTGTTCAGGAATTGAAACATCATCTTCAGCGTGCTCAGATAGCGCTTCTTGTCAAAGGGCGAACCCTTGAATGCGCCCATCAACCCGGCAACAATCGCCTTGACAATGCGAAGGGGGTTTGCAATCAGCAGCGTGCCGATGGCCGCGCCAGCAATGATGAGCAATTCCGCGGGTTGAACAAGGACAGCCATCTGTCCTTTTTCCATCAGGAATCCGCCCAGAACTGCTCCGATGACTACAACAATGCCGATGATGGCGAACATGATTCTCCCTCTGCGGCGTTTAAGCTATCGCTCTGCCGTTCGTTGGATGATGAAATGAATAGTGTTTCTGCCGCAAAATCGGCTGGTACCCGCACAGGCGCCGCGGTTACGGAGTTTCCTCCCGCGCCGATGCTGGTTTCCATCGCCGCGCATGCTCGTTCGAGCAGTTGGTCGAGCGTTTCGTGAACTCCCAGCCGCACCTGCGCCACGCCAATGCTCACCGTGAGCGAGACGCGGTCACCCCACCAGCGGAAGTCCGCGGTTCGGGCCAATCCGGCAAGGTTGCGCGCGTGCGCGGCCAGCATCTCCAACGTGCGCTCATGCGCCACGATCAGGAACTCGTCCTCGCCCCAGCGGCCCATTGCCTCGCCTGGCCTCAGGCCCCGCGATAGAACATGATGCACTTTCTCAAACATCTCGTGGCAGGCTGCCAGGCCGTGCGTCCTGTGCATCTCAGCGGCCTGGTCGATGCTGATCCGCACCACTCCGAAGGGCAAGCCGCCGCGCTTGAATTCGTCCAGAGCAATCCGCAGCCGCTCTTCAATTTCAGCGGCTTCTTCATGAATGTCTTTGCTCCCGAAGGCGGATCCATGCGGCAATGCATCCACGCTTTCCGCGGGATGAAAGAACGAGGCTTCTCCAATGGGGTCGCCTAACTTGTTGCATAGTACCGCAGCCCGGTTGATCACTTGCACTTCATGGCCGAGTTTGTGAAACGGGTGAGCCTTGGAGGTATGTTCCGTCTCCGGAACAATGTGCACTGAGCCGCTCCGGTGAAGGCAGCGCAGCGGTTCGGGGGTTGGGCGGCCAACCAATTCAGCGCTGGAGTAGCCCATGATCGCCTGAGCCGGCTGATTCCAATACACAACCTCGCCATCGTTGCTGAAGACGGCAACTCCGTCCAGCAGACAATCCATCACAGACTCGAGCAGTTCGATTCGGTCAGTCACATGCTTCCCTCGTATTACCCATCTTCTGTTTTGCCCATCTTCTCCAAAATGTTCTGGTCGAAAACGAATGGGGCAAAATTCCGTCGAGTTCGGATGCCGGGCTGTGTGAAGCCGGGCGTGCGACTCTTGCCATTTCCCTCTCTTGAGCTATGCAGGGAACGGTTCAAGCTAAGTTATCGGCAGAATGGTTTAGAACTTGACGGGAATGGGTGCCTGGGGGAGCGTGGGGGAGATGGGTTCCTGTGGAATTCCGCCCTTCGGCGCTCGCTTGTCACGCACGCCGAATTGGGAAATGCGGGCCTAGCGCAGATTAGGAAATGGGGTAGACCTGAGTGTTGCGATTTTCCCACCCTTTCCGCAGAAAAAAGCGAAAAGGATGGGGCACGGAAGTCTACAGTAAATCCAAAAGCGTTTCTTATATTACCTGCCGGCGGCCGTCGTGGCATCCACGGCCACCTTCATCACGCCGGAGTTCTCAAAGAAGCGGACGAAACTCGCTGAAATGGGACTGGCAGAAAGCGGGCTAGTCGAAAGGGGTTCGACAGCCGCGCCGTTAACTGGGAGCAAACGGCCGGCCAGAGAACTCGGCCCCGAAAGGCCGGCCATGCGCATCTCGCCCGAGCCCTGGGCATCAAGCAGTAGTGTGCCCAACTTGCGGGCCAGCTCCAGCGGAAAACTCTCCGCGACAAAAACCAGATTGCCGCGCGTTGTAATCGCAACCGGCCCTTCACTTGTCGAATAAATGGTTTCTGTGTCGCCGTTGTCCGCATGGGCCGTGCCGGCAGCCGCAGCGTCCAGCTTCACGCCGGAGTACTTGCGTCCCAGGCTGTCGGCATACATCCGGGCAAACGCCTCGGCGGCCCGCGCATTCTTCCACGCGGAAAGGTAAAAGAAGGCCAGAGACTTTGTGCTGCTCTGCTCCGCCGCGCTCTTGGCGCCGCGCAACTGGCCGGCCCAGTAGATGCCGCCATTCCATGCTGGAGTGAGATCGGCAGCGGCCTTGTCGCCGCTGAATATCTCGGCAAGGATATGCAGATCGAGCTGGCCAATCTGGCCAATGTCGTAGGGCTTGTAGGCCGCATCGACTAGTGGGTGAATATTCGGCATCAGCGGCACCGGCGGCAGGGAGCGCTTCTCATACTCGCGCGGGTTCATGATCTCCCAGCTCGATGTGGGCGGCTTATCCAGTGCACCGGCAAAGGCCGCCTTCTGTCCCTGGTCCATCCAGATGTCCTGCTCAAAACTCAGCCCCTCGCGATAGGGAAACAGCATCGACTCACTGAGCAGTTTCGGAGCCCGCGCCATCACCGGAGAATCGTCGCCGGCCATCTGATCCTTGAGCAGGTTCATCACCTCCGGGTCCTTCACCAGGCTCTTGCCCAGCGGCTTCAGCACGTAGTCCATCATCACCGCGGTCGCCTGCCCTTCGGCAATCGCGTCCCGAGCCGTGTCCATCTCATCTTTAGCCAGGTGATCCTGGTCCTGGGCGGGGTTGGTCGAAACATCTTCCGGCGTCTGGTCGTTCCACTTTTCAAGATCGGAGTGCTGGTCCTGCAGCGCATGCGTGAGCTCATGCGCCAGCACCGGCTTCTGCTCGTCGATGCTCACCCAGTCCAGCATGTTCACCGTCTTGGTCTTCGAGTCGTAGTAGGCTTCGATCTGCTCCTTCAACAAGGCAACGAGAAACGGCTTTAGATTGAAGTCGCGATCCAGGAGGCCGAACTTTTTCAGCACAATCTCATCCTGCTGCATGCGCTTCGCATCCTGATCGTCGTTCATCTTTTCGGTCAGGTACTTCTCCACTTCGGAGCGCGTGGTCAGCTTGCGTTTGACGGAGCTCTTGATGGGCAGGCCCGTCTCATCGGAGGAAAACTTGATCAGCTCGTCGACAAGGGAGAAAAGCTGCTTGGCCTGCTCAGGCGTCATGTGGGAGTCGGCCTTGGCGGTGTCATTCGCCGAACCGGCCTTGGCAAAGGATGCGCCGGTCTTATCGAGATCGGCAACGGTTCGGCTCGCCTGCTCAGCCCTCGCCGTAAATGCCGGCCAAATGCAGATTGCCACTGCCAATATCCATCCCGTTGCCACATGGGCCTTGCTCACACGGATCTTGATTCCTGCGTGCTGCTTGCTCATCCACTCTCCTCGCGGGCAGTCGCCGCTGCTGAACTCGGGCCTTCTCTCTCCAAGGCTATAATCAAGATGCGGCCCAGTGCCAAGGTTATCCACAAATACCGGCGTTGGACGGCGGAAAATCCTTCTATGGCGGAAACAAATCTCGCGGAAACAGTCAGCACTTCGATACGGGCCACGCCGCTGGCCTCGCTTCTTGAACCCTCTCCTCGATCCCCTGAACTTGTCGCATACCGCGGTGTGTTGACCCCACGCCACTTGGACGCGCCAGAGGTGGAAACAGCGGCATTGGCCTCGGGCGCAGCGGTGCACGACCTCGGCTGGCTGCGCCATGTGGCGGTGCGCGGAGAAGACCGCTTCCGCTGGCTCAGCGGCATGGTCACCAATACGGTCAACGATCTGCTGCCCAACACCGGCGCATGGAACCTGGTGTTAAATGCCCAGGGCCGCATCCAGGGCGACCTCACCGTGTGGCGCGAGGGCGAAGAGTTTTTTCCGCAGGCAAGAAAGACCGTTACCCCATTCTCAAAATCCGGCGACAAGATGCTGGGCACGCCGTTTGCCGGCGAATCCGGGCTGGTGCTTGAGATCGATGCAGACCAGTATGACAAGCTGCTGGCTCATCTTAATCAGTTCATCATTATGGATGACGTGGAGCTGATCCCGCTCGGCGAAGAGCCCTCCGGCTGTGCCGGTTCAGAGACAGTCATCGGCCTCAGCGGACCCCTTGCCGACGAGGTCCTTGGCCGCATGGGCCTGCCCACGGTTGCGCTGCCCATGTCGGGTACGACGATCGAATGGAACGGGAGAAACCTGCATATTCTGCGCGGCTACGGCGTTCTTGCGCCGCATTACGAAATCTGGCTGCCCTGCCCGGGGCTCAAACAATTCTTGGATGGGCTGCGTACCGCAGGCGCAACCTCGGTTGGTTGCGCGGCCATTGAAGCCTTCCGCATCGCCGAGGCGATTCCGCGCTATGGCATAGACATCGCCGAGCGCGATTTGCCCCAGGAGACCGCGCAGATGCGAGCCCTGCACTTTAACAAAGGCTGCTATCTGGGCCAGGAGATTGTAGAGCGCATCCACTCACGCGGCAACGTTCACCGCCATCTGCGCCCCCTTGAACTTTCCGGCCCCGTTCCCGCCGCAGGCACGGAATTGAAGCAGGAAAATGGCGACGTTGCGGGACAGATTACCAGCGCAGCCGAGTTGAAGCTGCCCAAGCCCCGCGTATTTGCTTTGGCCATGATCAAGGCCGAAGCGGAGGCCCAAGACCAGGCTCTAATCTATCAACATGAATCGGAAACGGGCACAGCCCGCATCTTGTCCGCGCCGCCAACCATTACACCGAAACGGAATCCATACGCATGAGTGATACGCCAAAGTTTGAAGTCATCGACCGCCGCAAGCTCAAGAAGCAGGAAGAAGAAGAGCAGGGATCCTCAAGCCAACCCGCTGTATCGACGCCGGAACCGGCGCCCGCTGCACCGGAGCCGGCAGCTACCGGCTCTGGCCCGCGTCTTGTGGTCAACGAGAGCACGCCCAATGCAGCCCCTGCGGAAGCGGCGCAGAACTCGGTCGAATCGCAGCCGGCTCCCGGCATGCCTCCCGCGCCCACCGCGCAGGAAAGCCACGACCAGAAAAACGCCTATGACGCCTCTGCGCAGCGCCTCGAAGATCTGTTGCGCGCGCAAAACCCCGGCATGGGCAAGCAGCCAGCCGTTACGTTCGAACATCTTGTCCAGCAGCTTTACGTCTCCGCCATGATTCAGATGGGCGCAGGCGCGCAGGAGGGCCAGCGCCCGCAGATCGACATCGTCGGCGCGCGCAATACCATCGACCTGATCGGCGTGCTGGCGGAGAAGACCAAAGGCAATCTCTCCAATCAAGAAGACGGCACCCTCCAGTCCGTGCTCTTCGAGGTGCGCATGGCCTTCCTGGACCTCACCAGCATGATCAACATGCAGAGCGTTGCCGCTCCACCGCCGCCCCCGCCAGGCAAGCGATAAATGCAATGGAAGGCAAGCTCACCTTTTTAGGCACAGGAACCTCGATGGGGGTTCCCACGATCGGCTGCAAGTGCGCGGTCTGCACGTCGAAAGATTCGCGTGACAAGCGCCTGCGCCCGTCGATATCCATTCGTTGGACTGAAACCGCTTCCGGCGTTGAGCGCGTCGTCATGGTCGATACCGGCCCTGACTTCCGCCAGCAAGCATTAAACGCAGGCATCGATCGCGTCGATGCCGTCTTCTACACCCACGAACACGCCGACCATATTCTGGGCCTCGACGACCTGCGCCCGTTGAGCTTTGAAGCCGAGCGCCGCGGCGGTCCAATACCGCTTTATGCCGAGCCGGAAACGGCTCAGACGCTCGAACGCATCTTCGATTACCACTTTGCCCCCAACGCCACCTACGTCAATCGAGCGCGGGTTAAGCTGTTTCCGGTTGCCGATCGCAATCCCGTCCACGGAGTCGATGTGATTCGTGTGCCGGTGCGCCACGGCGAGATGAC
>Ga0302319_10014344_pt1 | contig 14789 bp, 10 predicted proteins | sample Bog_T0_2_FD_203319 | JGI IMG/M metagenome (GOLD analysis project Ga0302319, IMG submission 203319) | Peat permafrost microbial communities from Stordalen Mire near Abisko, Sweden - Bog_T0_2 | ecosystem: Environmental > Terrestrial > Soil > Wetlands > Peat | place: Sweden: Abisko, Stordalen Mire... | reverse complement strand
GCCCGCCCGCCCGGACAGGACCCAGGTGTCCTTGGTCGCGCTGCCCTTCTGAAGCGACACGATCGCATCGGCACCGGTCGGGTCGAACCGGGTCAGGCCCCCGGGCATGACGTGATAACTGCCGTCGTGCCAGGAAACGAAGAGGCGCATGACAAACGGAACCGGCCGCAGGGCTCCCGCCGACCAGGACGGAGTCGTCCCGAGAAGGACCCGCTCCTGGCCGCAGAAGTCCCCGGGCCGGGCCCGGATGTTGGCCGCGAGCGCGTCAAGCTCCTGCTCCGAGAGGACGGCCCCGTAACGGGTGGTGAGGGCGCCTCGTTCCCGGAAAGACGGCTTGACCACCAGGGCACGCAGGTTGTCGAGCACATAGTCCCTTGCCTCCCGGTGGCCGCACCACCATGTGGCAACGCTTGGCAGGCGCAGGTCCTCGCCCATCACGGCACGGCAGAGGGGCTTCAGGAAGGGCAGGAGGCACGAGCTCTCCAGGGCCGCCCCGCCAAGCTGGTTCGCGAGGGCGATGTGGCCGCCCTGGGCCGCGTGGACGAGGCCCGGCACGCCGAGGACGGACTGGGAATTCAATTCCAGCGGGTCGCAAAAGCCGGAGTCGACGCGGCGTACGATCGTATCGACCCGCTTCAATCCGCCCACGGTTCGCAGGAACACCTGGCGATCCCTCGTGGTGAGGTCGGCGCCCTCCACCAGGGGATGGCACAGGTGGCGCGCCAGGTAGGCATGCTCAAAGTAGGTCTCGTTGGCGGGGCCCGGCGTGAGGAAGACGATGCGCGGCTCCTCGCCCCAGGTTGGATTCGAGGCAAGGTCCGCCAGGGACGCGCGAAAATCGCGGAAGAACCGGTCGAGGCGCTCGGCCTGCGCCCCTTGGAACTCGCGGGCGAGCGCCGTCCGCACGATCCGGCGGTTCTGGAGCGTGTAGCCCAGGCCGGAGGGAGCGTCCAGCCGGTCCTGGAGCACCCACCAGGTTCCGTCCGGCGAGCGGGCCAGGTCGGCCGCATAGTGGTGCAGGAAGGGGCCGCGCTGGGTTCCCAGGCCGGCGCAGGGCCTGAGATAGTGGGGGTTCGCCATGGCCAGCCCGGCGGGCAGGATTCCGTTGCGCAGAAATTTCTGGGGCCCGTAAAGGTCGGCGAGGAGGGTGTTGTACAGCTGCGCCCGCTGCCGGAGCCCCTGGCTAAGCGTCGCCCAGTCATCGGCGCTCACAAGGTGCGGCACGACGTCGAGGGGCCAGGGCTTTGGCTCCGACCTGGCCCCCGCATAGACATTCATGCTCACGTCCTGCTCGAGGACGGCCCGGGCGCACGCTTCCGCGGCGGCCTTCAGCGTGGCCGAAGGATCGGGACCCAGGCCCCGGAGGAAGTCGGCCCAGTGGGGACGCACCGTTCCGTCGTCCGCCCTGCATTCGTCGTAGCGTCCCGCAAACCCGGCGTAGCCGGGCAGCAGGTCGTCCAAGGCGGGCGGTGGGGTGGGGTTGCGCATCCTGGCGGGCTTATGCCTGCCCGCCCTTCGGCTTGGCGGCAAGCCGGAGGTCGACCGTGAAGCGAAATTCCGGCAGGCCCGAGTCCCCGGGTTCCGGCCGGGTCTGGCCGGGGGTGTGACCCTGGGGAAGGAACCGCGCCAGCCTCCTGCTTTCGGCCTCGTACGAATTCACGGGCATCTTCTCATAGTTTCTGCCCCCCGGGTGCGCGACGTGGTACGTGCAGCCGCCGATCGACCGCCCGTTCCACGTGTCCACGAGGTCGAACACGAGGGGGCTGTCCACCCCGATGGTCGGATGAAGGGCGGAGACGGGCTGCCAGGCCCGGTAGCGCACGCCCGCGATGAACTCGCCCGCCGCACCGGTCGGGTGGAGGGGAACCAGGACCCCGTTGCACGCGACCTGGTAGCGGCCGGGCGCGAGCCCGGAAAGCTTCACCTGGAGCCGCTCCACGGAGGAATCCACATAACGAACGGTCCCGCCCGCGTTTTCCTCGCCCATCACATGCCAGGGCTCGAGGGCCTGGCGAAGCTCCAGCTCGATCTCGCGGAAGCGCACCCTCCCAAAGACGGGAAAGCGAAATTCGAGGTGGGGCGCAAACCAACCTTCCTCCAGGGGAATCCCCCATTCCCGGAGATCGGCGACCACCTCGCCCAGGTCGCCGGCGAGGAAGTGCGGGAGCATGAACCGGTCGTGCAATTCGGTGCCCCACCGCGCGAGGCGGCGCGGCGAGAACGGATGCTCCCAAAAGCGCGCCACGAGGGCCCGAAGGAGCAGCTGCTGGACAAGGCTCATGCGCGGGTGAGGGGGCATTTCAAACCCCCGGAGCTCCAGCAGCCCCAGCCGCCCCGTTGCGCTGTCGGGCGAGTACAGCTTGTCGATGCAGAATTCCGCGCGGTGCGTGTTGCCGGTCACGTCCACGAGCAGGTTCCTGAAGATCCGGTCGACGAGCCAGGGCGGGCATGCCCCGGGCTCCCCGCCCGACGCTTCGAGCTTGCGGTCGAGCTCCAGGAAGGCGACCTCGAGCTCGTACAGGCTGTCGTTGCGGGCCTCGTCGATCCTGGGACTCTGGCTCGTGGGGCCGATGAAGAGCCCGCTGAACACATAGCTCAGCGAGGGATGCTGGTGCCAGTAAGCGACCAGGCTCTTGAGAAGGTGGGGCCTGCGCAGGAGCGGGCTGTCCTCGGGCCGCGGCCCGCCGAGGACGACATGGTTGCCCCCGCCCGTGCCGACATGCCGTCCGTCCACCATGAACTTCTCAGCACCCAGCCCGCACTCCCGGGCCGCGGCGTAAAGCCACTCCGTCTTTCTGGTGAGCTCCGGCCAGCTTGCGGACGGGTTGATGTTGACCTCGACCACGCCCGGGTCGGGAGTGATCTTGATGTTGTCCAGGACGGGATCATTCGGCGGGAGGTATCCCTCGAGGACCACCGGCATAGAAAGCGATGCGGCGGTGGCCTCCACGCAGGCGACGAGCGCAAGGTAATCCTCCGCGCGGTCGGCAGGCGGGAGAAAAATCCCGACGTGCCCGCCCCGGGTCTCGACGCAGAGGGCGATCCGGACCTCGTTATCCGGGTTGGGGCCGATCGAGCCCGGGAACCGCCATGGCTGGAGGGAAAGCGGGAGGCGCAGCCCCATGGGGGATTCGCCGGGGATGAGGAACATCCGGTCCGCCACGAAGTGCCAGGGCGAAGAGGACCATCGTCCGCTGACCGGGTCGCGCAGGACCGGCAGCGCGTAGCCGACGGGTTCGCCGAGACCTTCCTCAAGGACCTCGCCAAGCCGTGTCCGCTCGGCCCGGTCGCTCTCGCCCACTTCCTTTGGATCGTACCCCGCCGGGATCCGCCGTTCCTTCCACACATGGTAGAACGCGTCCTCGTACCCCGGGACGAGGTGATCCACGGGAATTGCCAGGCGCTTCGCAAGGGCCTCGGCGAAGCGGGTGGCATCGCCGGCCTCCCGCCGGCCCGGCTCGGCCGGGTCGTCCAGGAGCTTGGGATCGCGCCAGACGGGCTTCCCGTCCTTGCGCCAGAAGCAGGAGAGGACCCACCGCGGCAGGGGTTCCCCGGGATACCACTTGCCCTGGCCGAAATGGACGAGGCCGCCCCCGCCGAATTCCGAGACGACCCGGCGGAAGAGGCGGCCCGCCAGTTCCCTTTTGCGGGGACCGAGGGCCGCCGTGTTCCATTCGGGGCCGTCCATGTCGTCGACCGCGATGAATGTGGGCTCTCCGCCGACGGTGAGGCGGACGTCGCCATCCTCGAGAAGGCCGTCGACCTTCGCCCCTACGGCCTGGATCGCCGCCCACGCCTCGTCGGAGTAGGGAAGGGTGACCCTCGGGGACTCGAGGATCCGCCGCACGGTCATCGCGTATTCAAAGGAGCTCTGGCACTTCTCGACGGCCCCGCTGATCGGCGCGGCGTTGGACGGCTCCGGGGAACAGGCGAGGGGAAGGTGCCCCTCCCCGGCGAGAAGCCCCGACGTCGGATCGAGGCCGATCCATCCGGCCCCGGGCAGGTACACCTCGCACCAGGCGTGGAGGTCCGTGAAGTCCTGGGCCGCGCCTGCGGGGCCCTCGGCGGCCTTCACATCGGGACGAAGCTGCACGAGGTATCCCGATGCAAACCGCGCTGCGAGCCCGATGTGCCGGAGCACCTGGACCAGGAGCCACGCCGAGTCGCGGCAGGAGCCGCACCCGAGGGCCAGGGTCTCCTCCGGGGACTGAACGCCCTGCTCGAGCCGGATGATGTAGCGCACCGCTCGGTTCACCCGCAGGTTGAGGGCGACCAGCGCCTCGATCGCGGGCCGGGGGGTGAGATCGATGGTCCTCAGGAAAGCATCGAAGGCGGGCGTCATGGCGTCCCTGCGCAGGAAAGGCGCCAATTCGGCGGCGAGCTTCGGCTCGTAGGCAAAGGGGATCTTCTCGGCTGCCGGGTCCAGGAAGAAATCGAACGGGTTGAAGACCGTCATCTCGGCGACCAGGTCCACGTCCACGGAAAAGTGCCTTGTCGGCTTCGGGAAGACGAGGCGCGCGCTGTAATTGCCCTGGGGGTCCTGCTGCCAGTTGATGAAATGCTCGGCCGGCTCGACCCGGAGTGAATAGCTCAGGATCGGTGTGCGGCAATGGGGCGCCGGACGGAGCCGTACCGTCTGCGGGCCAAGGGTGATCGGCCGATCATACAGGTACGAGGTCCGATGGTGGAGGGCGATGTGAAGGGCCATGAGGTGGCTCGCAACCGGGGAAGGAGGCGAAACACGCTTCCACCACCGCAGGTTTCGCGCCGAAACGGACTACATTCCTGGAAAACCGCCCTTGCGTTTCAGGGCCTCCATCTGGCGCATCATCTTCTTCGAGTCCCCGCCCTTCATCATGCGCATCACCTTCCGCATCTCCTGGAATTGGTTGAGGATCTGGTTGACTTCCACAATCTTAACCCCGGCTCCGCCCGCGATCCGCAGCCGGCGCTGGCCGTTGAGAAGTTCCGGTTTGCGGCGTTCCTGCGGGGTCATCGACTGGATCACGGCTTCCGTCCGGGCCATGCGGGCCTCGGCGTCGTCCCCCAGCTTCACTCCGCTCATGCCCGGGATCATTCCCAGGACTCCCTGCATGGAACCAAGCTTCTTGACCTGCTTCAGTTGGGCCAGGAAGTCCTCCAGGTTGAAGTCGCCCTTCCGCAGGCTCGCGGCGAGCTTGTCGGCCTCCTTCTGGTCGAACGTTTCCTGCGCCTTCTCGACCAGCGAGACGACGTCGCCCATGCCGAGGATGCGCGAGGCGAGCCGCTCCGGGTAAAACTCGTCGAAGTCCGCGATCCTTTCCCCCGTGCCGGCGAACTTGATGGGCACGCCGGTGACAGCCTTCATCGAAAGGGCGGCTCCCCCGCGGGCGTCGCCGTCGAGCTTTGTGAGGACGATCCCGGTCAGCGCAAGGGCCTCGTGAAAGGCCTTGGCCACATTCACGGCCTCCTGGCCGAGCGCACCGTCCGCAACGAGGAGCACCTCGCCGGGCCCGATCCTCGCCTGGAGGTTCGTCGCCTCCTGGATCAGGTCTGCGTCGATCTGCAGCCGGCCCGCCGTGTCGAAGAGGATCGCATCCGCCCCGGCCGCAGCAGCGGCCGCCAGGCCGGCGGCCCCGATCGCGGGCACGTCGGTGGAGGTCCGGTCGCAGTAAAAACCGAGCTCCTCCTGCTTCGCCAGGATTTCAAGCTGGTCGATGGCTGCGGGGCGGTACACGTCGCAGGCGACGAGAAAGACCCTGCTGCCGCGCTTCTTGAGGAGCCTGCCGAGCTTGGCCGTGGAGGTGGTCTTGCCGGAGCCATGGAGCCCCACCAGGAGAATCTTCAGGGGGCGCGCGGTCGCGAGTCCGGAGGACCCTTCCCCCAGCAGGCGGACAAGTTCCTGGTGGATGATCTTGACGATCTGCTGGCCCGGAGCGACGCCCTTGAGGACTTCCTGCCCCGAGCACTCGGACTGCACCCGGTCCACGAAGTCGCGGGCGACCTTGAAGTTCACGTCCGCTGCCAGCAGCGCCGTTCGCACCTCGCGCAGGGCCTCCGCGGTGTTTTCCTCGGTAAGCCGGCCGACTCCGCGCAGGTTGCGCAGAGCCTGACCGAGTTTCTCTGTAAGGGAATCGAACATGATCGGGCGACATGTATTGGCCAGATGCACCTCGTAGGCAAGCGCGGGCATGGTCTGGCAATGTATCAGGCAGGAGCGATCGGAGAACCGAACGGATCGCCGTGTGTCTGCGCGGATCGCCGTGTGTCTGCGCTCTCGAGGCAGGGCGGGGTGGGGCCGTTCTCGCGCTTGCGAGGTAGGGACGGGCGGCCCGCCCGTCCGTGCAGACCACGGAGCCATTCGCAGAACCCGGACGCGCGGGCCGCGCGCCCCTACCCGGTTTCCAGTACTGCCGACCTGCATGGTTTCAGGTGCCACTGATGCACTACCCATGGTTTCGTCCTTCCCATGATTCGTCTTTTCCCCAAGACTCGCGCGCTTTATGAACCCCGTTCTCAAGCTGCTGATTGAAGGCGGTCATCTCACGATGGCGCAAATGGCGCAGGTCGCCGGACTGCCGGAGGCGGAAATCGCCAGGAACCTGGAACAGCTCAAGAAGGACCGGATCTTCCTGGGCTGGCGCCCGGTGCTCGACCTGTCCAGGGAGTCTGCAGCCGCCGTCCGGGCCGTGATCGAGGTCAAGATCACGCCGGAACGGGGGGGCGGGTTCAACCGCCTCGCGGACCGGATCAGCCGCTTTGACGAGGTCGAGTCGTGCTACCTCATGTCCGGGGGGTACGATCTGCTGATCTTCATCGCCGGTCCGAGCCTTCAGAAGGTCGCAGCCTTCGTGTCGGAAAAGCTCTCCACCCTCGAGGGAGTCCTCTCGACCAGCACCCACTTCATGCTCCGGTCGTACAAGGAAGGCGGCTTCCTGATCGAGACCTCGGCGGACGCCTCGACCCGCCTCAAGGTGAGCCCGTAGGTTCCCCGCGGTCGCCCTTCGGGGAGCAAGCCCCAGGCTTCCTCCCCGGCAGACCCGCATCCACCATGGATACCAAGCGCTTCATCGCACGCCAGGTCGTCGATCTCCCGAAATCGGGGATCCGGGACTTTTTTGAGATCGTCGCCAAGATGAAGGACGTGATCTCGCTTGGGATCGGCGAACCCGACTTCGACACGCCCTGGCACATCCGGGAGGCGGCCATCTACGCCCTCGAGAGGGGCCGGACCCACTACACCTCGAACCTCGGCTTGATCGAGCTCCGGAAAGCCATCTGCGCGTATGTGGAGACCCACTACGGTCTCGGGTACGACCCGGAGAACGAGGTCATCGTGACCGTCGGTGTGTCCGAGTCGATCGACCTGGCGCTTCGCGCCCTGATCAATCCCGGGGACAAGGTGCTGTACCACCAGCCCTGCTATGTCTCCTACCACCCGAGCATCGTGCTCGCGCACGGCGTGGGGCTCCCCGTGACCACCCGGGCGGACGACGGCTTCGCGCTGAACGCGGAGGATCTCGAGAGGGCCTGGGAGCCGGGCTGCAAGGTCCTTCTGATGAACCTTCCCTGCAACCCGACGGGAGGAACCTGCGACCGTGCCCGGCTGGAGAAGATCGCCAGGTTTGCCGCGGAGAAGGACCTGATCGTGATCAGCGACGAGATCTACTCCGAGCTGGTGTACGAGGGCGGGCATACCTCGATCGCGGTGTTTCCCGGGATGCGCGAGCGGACGCTCTTCCTGCACGGGTTCTCGAAGGCCTTTGCGATGACCGGATTTCGCGTCGCGTACGCGTGCGGGCCGGCGGAACTGGTCGATGCGATGATGAAGATCCACCAGTACTCGATCCTCTGCGCGCCGATCCTCTCCCAGGAGGCGGCCATCGAGGCGCTTCGCCGCGGCGAGGACGACGTGAAGGCGATGCGCGAGCAGTACCTGCGCAGGCGCGACCTGATCGTCCGCCGCCTGAACGAGGCGGGCCTGAAGTGCCGCGCACCGGGCGGCGCGTTCTATGCCTTCCCCAGCGTGGCCGCGACGGGCCTGGACGACCGCGACTTCTCCTACGGCCTGCTCGAGCAGGAGCGCGTGGCCGTGGTCCCCGGCCGTGCCTTCGGTCCGGACGGCCACGGATTCATCCGGGCGAGCTTTGCCACCGGCTACGAGCAAATCGTCGAGGCGTGCGACCGGATCGATCGGTTCGTCCAGAAGCTGGGGCCCTGAAGGGCCCGCACTTTTCATCCATGTCCCGCACCGTCGCCATCGTGGGCAGGCCCAATGTGGGCAAGAGCAGGCTGTTCAACCGGCTTGCGGGCCGGCGCATCTCGATTGTCCACGACCAGCCGGGTGTCACGCGCGATGCGATCCTTGCGGAGGCCCTGGACGGCGAGTGCATGCTGATCGACACCGGGGGGATCGGCCTCAAGGGCGGGGAGGCCCTGCCTGAGCTCATCGCGGCCTCGGAAAGGCAGGTCGGGTTTGCCATCGAGGCGGCCGACCTTGTCCTGCTCCTGATCGACGGGCTGTCCGGGATCACGGCGATCGACGAGCGCATCGCCGCCCACCTCCGCCGCAGCCAGAAGGCCCTCCTGTTGGTGGTCAACAAGGCGGATTTTGGCGACGAAAAGATCGACCTTGGCGCAGCCTACCGGCTGGGACTTGGGGAGCCGCTCGCGGTTTCCGCCGAGCACGGCCGCGGGATCGAGGAGCTGCGGGCCGCCATCCTGGGCAAGCTCGGCCCCGCGCCCGCCGCGGCAGGAGCCAAGACCGCCTCCGATCCCCTCTGCGTGTGCTTTGTCGGGCGCCCCAACGTCGGGAAGTCCTCGCTCGCCAACAGGCTCCTGAAGAGCGACCGGCTGATCGTCAGCGACATCCCCGGCACGACCCGGGATGCCGTGGAGCTTCCCTTCGAATTCCGGGGGCGCGACGGCAGCCTATATCCGTTCAGGCTGATCGACACGGCGGGCCTGAAGGCCGCGACCAAGGTGGCGTCTTCAGTCGAGTACTTCGCCCGGACGCGGTCCCTGGATGCGATCCAGCGCGCAGACGTGGTCTTTCTCGTCCTCGATGCGATGGATGGCGTCACCCAGCAGGACAAGTCCATCGCCGGCGAGGCGATCCGGGGAAACAAGCCCATCGTCGTCGTCGTGAACAAGTGGGACCTTGTGCACACCGCCCTCTCGAAGCCGGAGGGGATCCAGGGCTTCAAGACCGAGCGCGAGTACCGCGAAAAGTACGAAAAGGCCCTCTTCCAGCGACTCTTCTTCACGCCGGGCGCCCCCCTGATCTTTGTCTCGGCGAAGACCGGCGGGGCCGTGGACCGGATGCTGAACTCGGCGGTCCAGCTCCACCGGATCCTCGACAAGAAACTGCCCACCGCAAAGCTCAACGAGGCGCTGATCCACCTCACCGAGAGAACGCCCCCGCCGGCCATCGGCGCGCGCCGGTTCCGGATCTACTATGCCACCCAGACGGGCAACCGGCCGTTTCGCATCAAGCTGTTCTGCAACCGGGAGGAAAAGCTCACCGAGTCCTACCGGCGCTACCTCGAGGCCGGGCTCGTCAAGGAGTTCAAGCTCCAGGGCTGCCCGGTGCAATTCGACCTCGTCGGAAAGCCCGCCCGGGAAAAGGATTGAGGGAGGAACCCGTGAACCCGGCCCCCCTCCGCCTCGTTTTCCTCGGCTCGGACGGAATTGCGCTTCCGCTGCTGCGGTGGCTGGCGGGAGAGGGGGCTGCCCATGCGGTTCTTGCGGGGGTGTTCACCCAGCCCGACCGCCCCTCCGGCCGCGGGCAGCACCTGCGCCCGAACCCGATCAAGGCATGGGCGCTGGAGAAGGGGCTGCCCGTGTTTCAGCCGGAGAAGGTCGGCGCCGATTCCGTCGCCCGGCTTTCCGAGCTTGGTGCGGAAGTCGCGCTCGTGGTCGCCTACGGGCACATCCTTCGGGATGATTTCATCGCAGCGCCTCGGTTCGGCACCTGGAACCTGCACGCATCCGTGCTACCTGGATACCGGGGGGCGTCCCCGATCCAGACGGCGATCGCATGCGGGGAGACGGAGACCGGGATGACGTTCATGCGCATCGTCCGGGAGCTCGACGCCGGGCCGGTCGCAGGCGTCGAACGGGTTCCCATCGGCCCGCTGGACACGGCGTCGGAGGTCGAGGAGGGGCTCTCCCATGCCTCCGTGCCCCTGGTGGCGCGGATCCTGCCGAAGCTTGCCCGGGGCGAGCTCGCCTGTGCCGACCAGGATCCGGCCCGGGCGACCTTCTGCCGCCGCCTCGCCAAAGAGGACGGCGTGCTCGATTTCAACTCTTCGGCGTCCGTGCTTGCGGCAAGGATCAATGGGCTCTTCCCATGGCCGGGCTGCACGGTCACCATGGCCGGCCAGCAGGTCAGGCTGGGGCTGGCGGATGCCGTCCAGTCGGGGCCTGGGCCGGCGCCCGGCACCGTCCTCGGCGCCGATGCGGAGGGCCTGCGGGTCGCAACCGGCGCCGGCATGCTCCGGCTTCGCCGGCTCCAGCGGCCCGGGGGGAGGATGCTCCCCGCGGCCGAGTTTCTGCGGGGGTTTCCGGTGGGCGCGGGAACCCTGCTGGCTTCGCACCCGATGCCCACGCTGCTGCGATAAGCCGCTTGTTTTTCGGGGGTCCTTTCGCAGACTGCTTCCATGTTGAAGCGGTGCCTGTTCCTGCCCGGCCTGATGGTTGCCGCCGCCGCGTCCGCGCAGGTCGCCTCCGCCCCAGCCCCCTCCCTCCAGGTGCAGCTGGCCAATCTCCAGGAGGACGTCCGGGGCCTGACCCAGCGCGTGAACGACCTGTCCCTGGAGGTCGAGCAGATCGACCACGACCGAACCCAGCCGCCCGCGCAGGCTGCATCTGCGGAGCGCGACGCCGTGACCGTGGCCCAGCTGAACCAGGCCGTGGCGGACCTGAACCGGGCGATCCATTCCGCCGTCGCGGATTCGAAGGCCGAGACGCTCCAGCGCATCGGGGACCAGATGGAAAAGCTTGCCCGCCAGACCAATGCGGCCCTCGATTCGCTCGCAAGGGGTGGTGCCGCGGGCCCCGCGGATCAACCGGCCGTTCTTGCGTCGGGGCCCGGACCCGGCAAGACCTACCTCGTGCAGGGAGGCGACACCCTCGCCTCGATTTCAAAGAAGACCGGCGCCAGGATTTCCGACATCATCGAGGCCAACAAGATCGCCGATCCCTCCCGGATCCTGGCCGGGCAGACTCTCGTGATCCCCGCTCCCGTAGAAAAATAACATGGCTGCTGCACCCAAATCAAAATCCAGGCTCGGAAGAGGACTCGGCGGGTTGATCGCCGCGGCCAAGCCGATGCCGCCCCTCACGGAGCACGCGTTGTCCCCAGCGGCGCACACGCACGATGCGCCTGGATACCGGGAAATTTCCGTGGAACTCATCGAGCCGAGCCCCCACCAGGCGCGTCGCGAAATCCCACCGGAGCAGCTCGCGGAGCTTGCGGAGAGCATCCGAAGCGAAGGTCTGCTCCAGCCGATCGTGGTGCGACGGCACGGTGAAAAGTTCACGTTGATAGCCGGTGAACGCCGCTGGCGGGCCTTCCTGCAGCTTGGGATCAAGGCCATCCCGGCCCGTGTGGTGGAGGCCAGTGACGCCTCGGCGGCCGTCCTCGGGCTGATCGAGAACCTCCAGCGCGAGGGGCTCAACCCGGTGGACGAGGCGCACGGCTACGCGAGCCTGATCCGGGACTTTGACCTCACCCAGGAGACTGCGGCCGGGCGGGTGGGAAAGAGCCGGGCGGCCGTCGCCAATGCCCTCCGGCTGCTTGCGTTGGACGCGGAAATCCAGGGTTTCCTGGCAAAGGGGCTCCTGTCCACGGGCCACGCCAAGGTACTGCTGGGCGTCGAGGACCCGGCCCGGCGGACAGTTCTCGCGCGCCAGGTGATCGAGGACGGGCTCAGCGTTCGGGCGACGGAGAAGCTCGTCCTGGCCGCCCAGACGGCGCCGGGGGGCCGGGCGGTGCGTGCCCGGCCGCGCGGCGTGACGCCTGCGGATGCCGCCGCTGTGGCTGCCATCCAGCAGAAGCTCACGTCCCACCTCGGGGCGCGGGTGGCCGTGCTGCACTCTCCCAAGAAGGGGCGCATTGTCATCGAATACCGCGGCAACGAGGATCTCCAGCGGCTCCTTGTCAAACTGGGCTTGGAGGCCTGAGCGTGCCGGGAGCCATAAATCCTGGACCGGGACCCCAGGCATCGGCCAGGCTCGCTTATCTGGATTCCCTCCGGGGCATCGCGATCCTCGGCGTCCTGATGGTGCACTGTTCGATGCTTTCCGGGAGCTTTGCGCTGGACGGGTTCGCACACGAGGGCGGGATGGGCGTGCAGGTTTTCTTCCTCGTGAGCGCGCTCACGATCTTCATGTCCCTGGATCGCGCGGTCGGCCGGGAGAAACGGCCGTTCGTCAATTTTTTCATCCGCCGGGTCTTCAGGGTCCTTCCCATGCTGTGGGTTGCGATCGCCCTCTACTTCCTTGTCCCCGGCCGGGAATACCAGAACCCGCCCGCGCCCACCGGGCCACTTGCGACGGTCCTGGCGGCACTTCTCCAGCAGGGATGGGATCCGCGCACGATCAATGGCATCGTGCCCGGCATCTGGGCATTGGGCGCCGAGGCCAACTTCTATATCGTGGCCCCGCTCTTTTTCCTGGGAATCAAGAGTTGGAGGCGCGCCCTCGGGCTCGTGCCGGCGGCCCTGGTCTTGTCGTATGCCGCAGCCATGGTTGTCCGCATCCTCCGGGCCCGGGGACACCTCTTCGTTGGCGTGCCGGATCCGCTGTTCGGGTTCTTCGTCGAGCGGTGGTTTTTCGGGCAGCTTCCCGCCTTTGCGATGGGCATCCTTGCCTACCAAGGCATGAAGCGGGCGCCCACTGGAACTTTTGGCCGCAGGACGGGCATGCTTCTGGTCCTGACAGGCGTGCTCCTGGCGGCCGCCTTTGTGAGCGTTGGCTGGAGGCTGCTGATCACGGATCGCACGGCCTTCGCGTTTGCGTTCCTTTTCGTCCTGGTTGGGCTCCGGGCCCATCCGGTGGGGCTCCTTGTGAATCCCGTCACCAGCTTCCTGGGGCGGACCAGCTTCGGAATCTACCTGTTCCACTTTGCGATCCTGGCTCCCCTTGCGGTCTGGTTGCGCCAGGACTTCCCGGGGCTGGCCGCCTTGCACGGCTGTTTTTTCGGGGTGCTGTGGGCCGGGACGGCCCTGGCTTCCGCGGGAGCCGGTTGGCTCGCCGCCAGGCTGGTGGAGAAGCCGTTGATCCGCTTGGGCGCCGGCCTGATCGCCGCGCTGGAGAAGGCGCCGGCCGTCCCTACATATGCGCGATGATATTATCCGCAAAGGCGCTGCACTTGATCTCGGTCGCGCCCTCCATCTGGCGTGCGAAGTCGTAGGTGACCCGCTTCGAGCCGATGGCCCCGTTGAGGCCCTTGAGGATCGCGTCGGCCGCCTCGTTCCATCCGAGGTAGCGGAACATCATCTCGCCGGAGAGGACCACGGAACCGGGGTTCACGACATCCTTGCCCGCGTATTTCGGCGCCGTGCCATGAGTGGCCTCGAAGATCGCATGGCCCGAAATGTAGTTGATGTTGCCGCCGGGGGCGATGCCGATGCCGCCCACCTGGGCCGCCAGCGCGTCCGACAGGTAGTCGCCATTCAGGTTCAGGGTGGCGATGACGTCAAAGTCGGTCGGGCGCGTGAGCACCTGCTGGAGCGTGATGTCCGCGATGCTGTCCTTGATCACGAGCCCTGCGCCCGGTTTTCCCTCGGGAATCCTGCACCACGGGCCGCCGTCGATCTCGACCGCGCCAAAGTGCTTCTTGGCCGTGTCGTAGCCCCAGTCGCGGAAGGCGCCTTCCGTGTACTTCATGATGTTCCCCTTGTGCACAAGGGTGACACTCTTTCTCCCGGCCTGGATGGCGTAGGAAATCGCGCTGTGGATGAGCCGCACGCTCCCGGAGTAGCTCACGGGCTTGATTCCCAGGCCCACCTGGACGTCGGTCTTGACGTCCGTCGCGCCCACCCGCTTCCAGAACTCCTCGGCCTTGGCCTTGGTTCCGAATCGGATTTTCTCGAAGGCCTTGGGGAACTCCCTCGCGATGAAGTCCAGGATCTTCTGGGCCTCGGGGGTGCCCGCGGCGTATTCGATCCCGGCGTAGATGTCCTCCGTGTTTTCCCGGAAAATCACGATATTGACCTTCTCGGGATGCTTCACGGGGCTCGGGACGCCGGTGAACCACTGCACCGGCCGGAGGCAGACGTACAGGTCGAGCATCTGGCGGAGCGCGACATTGAGGGAGCGGATGCCTCCGCCGACCGGAGTCGTGAGCGGCCCCTTGATGCCCACGAGGTAGTCGCGGAAGGCCTCAACCGTGTCGTCGGGAAGCCAGTTGTTGAAACGGGTGAAGCTCGCCTCTCCCGCAAACACCTCGAACCAGCTGATCTTCTTCGCCCCGCCGTAGGCCTTGGCCACGGCGGCGTCCAGCACGCGCTCGGACGCCGCCCAGATGTCGGGGCCCGTGCCGTCGCCGCGGATGAAGGGAATGACCGGGTTGCCGGGCACGGTCAGGCGGCCGCCCTGGATTGTAATTTTTCCACCCTGGGGCGGAGTCACGTTTTGGTAGGGCATGGTAAAGCGCTTAGCCGCGTGGGAGCGACCGGCAGAAGTTCGCGATCCGGTCGACGCCCCTGGCGATGATCTCGTCGCTCGTGGCATAGCTCAGCCGGAGGAACCCCTCCGCGCCGAACGCGCTGCCCGGCACGGCGCCGACCTTCTCCGTTTCGAGA
>Ga0302319_10014342_pt1 | contig 14790 bp, 12 predicted proteins | sample Bog_T0_2_FD_203319 | JGI IMG/M metagenome (GOLD analysis project Ga0302319, IMG submission 203319) | Peat permafrost microbial communities from Stordalen Mire near Abisko, Sweden - Bog_T0_2 | ecosystem: Environmental > Terrestrial > Soil > Wetlands > Peat | place: Sweden: Abisko, Stordalen Mire... | reverse complement strand
CCATTCTTAACACGACCATGGATACAATCGTGATGCCGCGCTTTTCTCGTTGCCAGGAACCGCACCTCTTATTGCGCCGCTATTTCCAACTGCTGGCCGGATGCCTTTTGCTTTCGGGTATGCTGGTTTTGGGTGCCGCCCTGTTTTCCCGGCAATTTCTCTGGCTTCTCGGTCCCCATTACAGTCATCTCCGGCCGGAATTGCTGCTCATGTTGCTGTCCACCGTCACCAGTTTCATCGCCGGCACCATGTGGGCCATTAACGCGTCCCGGGCGTGGATCAAAGGTGCCAGTCTCTATATTCCGGCCACCATTATTACCCAAATAGTCATTCTCCTCCTGCTGGATGTCTCGACCGTCCGGGGCGTATTGCTTTTTGCCTTCTGGAGCCTGCTGCCGTCCGTTGCCCTGAACGCCTATATGGCGTGGGCCGGTTTTCGGCAGCTTTTCCGGACGAACGGCTCGCCGCCCACGGTCAGCGCCCCACACGGATCGACTTGACCACCCATTAACATGAATCTTTTAACCCGCATCGCCCGCAGCGTCCGATCCCGCGCGTTCTATGGCTATTGCGATCTGCTGCGGCGGTTAAAGTTGGATTATTCAAAATTGACTCGCTGGGATCCGGTCGATGCGACGCTGCCCACCTTGGTCGCCATCGTTTACGACCGGGACGTTCCGTTGCTGATTAAAAGTTTGCAATCGCTCGCCCGCCAGCACCCGGTCTTGCCGCCCTTGATTTTAATCGGGGATTCGGACGCCGCCTTGGCCCTGTTGAAAGAGCGGATACCGGCAAAACTGGCAAATGTGTCCCTCTTTCATTGGGAAGAAGAATTGGCCACCCTCCGGCCCGAGGAACAGCGTTTCGTTCGTGACTGGCTGAACTCCGGCAAATTTGGCGGCTACGCCAAAAAGTTTGCCATCACCCTGGCCGCATCGCGGCGGGGGGCCATTTTGCTTTCGGATGCCGATATCATCTGGTTCGGCCCTTTGCTCGTTCGTCCGGAAATCAAGGCCGCCTTCAATTCGCATATCCTCATTGGGAAGGACTACACCCGCTCCTATGATGCGGCGCTCGCGGACCAATTGCGCGAGCAAAAAATCATGGCCGGACCCCCCATCAACTGCGGATTTGTCTACTATCCCCAGGGCGTTTTTGACCGGGTGCTGACTGCGGCGGATTACGAGCGGTTGGCGGCGTATTCGCTGCGCGCGACCTGTCATTTCGAGCAAACCTTGATCGCCTTCGTTTTCTGGAAAACCGACGGGCGCTTTTTTGGGCCCGATGAAGTCGTGACAACCATCAGTGATGACTTTCGTTATTGCGGAAAAACCTTGGGTGCCGTGCGGCATTATGCGGGCTGCAAGCATCTGTTCTGGCGGGATATCTGAGATAACCATTCCAATGAAAATTCTTTTTTGCTCACAAGTTGCGGCCAGTCGCGAGCTGGGCGGTTCCAAGGTAATCGTGGAATTGGCGGCGGCCATGACCAATCTTGGCTGGCAGTGCGATATTACGTCGGTTCCCGAAATTTGGCAGCAGCTAAGTCCGGATGGCAAGTTAACCTCCGCCGAGACGTTAAAAATGTATTTGGAGGAAAAAGCCGGCGCCTACGACGTGGTCGATTACGATCACGCGTCGCTGCCGTTTGATCGGAAAAATTTCCCAAAAAACACGCTCATGGTCGCGCGGTCGGTGCTCCTGATTCATCACATGGTCGAGATTAAGTTTCCCGAACCCCGGTCGCTTTATTACCGGTTGCGGGCCTTCATTCATCGACGCAGGGACGCCAAAATTCTGGAGGCCCGATATCGTGCCGCCGCTCAGACAGTTCGGGAAGCGGATTTAGTCAACGTGCCCAACGATCGCGACATGGAGATTTTGGTCCGGCATGGTGTTAAACCGGAGCGAATTGTCGTTTTGCCCTATGGCATTGATGCCGGGCGCCGGAAAATGTTTGATGCGGTGAGCGACCTTTCGCCCGCTCGCCCGAAGGTCGTTTTTGTGGGCACTTTTGATCACCGGAAAGGTTGTGTCGATTTCCCGAAGATTGCCGCGGCGATCGTGCAGGCAGTTCCGGAGGTCACGTTCCGGCTTTTGGGGACAGCAGGGCTGTATCAAACGGAAAGGGAGGCGCGGCGTTTCTTTCCGTCCCAAATGCAGTCCCGGCTGGAGATCATTCCCCATTATGCCACCCAGGACCTTCCCCGGCTTTTGAGTGATTGTTCGGTGGGCATCTTCCCGTCCTATTTGGAAGGTTTTGGCTTTGGTCTCATCGAAATGTTGGCCGCGGCGGTGCCGGTGGTCGCCTATAACGCTCCGGGTCCTTGCAGCATTTTGCCCGCGGAAAAGCTGGTGGCGCCCGGCGATATCCAGGCCATGGCGCAGAAGACGATTGAACTGCTCAGCGATCCGGCTCGGCTCCAGGCAGAACGAACCAGCGCCCAGCGGCATTCGCAACAATTCAATTGGCCGAAAATTGCCGAGGCTACTGCGGAAACTTATTTGAAACACCTCGGCCGGGAAACCTCCCTGGGACCTATTAACCATGGGTGATAAGGTTGAATTCACTCTTTCGCGGGACCCTTCGAAGGTGTTTCCCGATGATGCCGAGTCTTTGCCGCCAAATATCGCGGTCATTTGCGGTGGAATCGAATCAAAATGAACCTATCCCTCTTCACTTTATACGAGCGTGACTACCATCTGGGAGTGGCGGCTCTGATTAATTCGGCCATTCAGTGCGGGTTTCGGGGAAGAATTTTTATTTTTTATCGCGATCAGTTGCCGCCTTGGTTTTCGTCGCAGATTGACGAGTCGCTGCAGAAAGCCGGCCTCCAATTGGTGTTTGAACTATGCAATCCGGCGCGTCATTTGGGATATCATAAGCCATTTGCCGCCCGGGAAATTCTGGCCCGGCACCCGGACCTGGATGGGGTGGTATACGCCGACCCTGATATCACTTTTTCCGCTCCGTGGGCGTTCTTTGAAAAATGGGTGGCCGGCGGTGTCGCGCTCTGCCTGGATTGTAATTTTCCCTGGATTCCCAAGAATCATCCGTGGCGCCTGGAATGGCGTTCGTTGGCCGAACGTGCGGGATTAACGGTGCGCCAGGAACCCACCGAGTACGTTAATAGCGGATTTTTCGCTTTGCGATCGGCGGACCGGGAATTCCTTGACCATTGGATTGAGGGGACTTTGCAATTTGAAAAAGAAGGAGGCGATACCACCCGCTTTGCAATGGAAAAGCGCCCCTGTGCCATTGCGGGAGATCAGGACCTGCTTGCCGCCAGTCTGCACGCAGCTTCCGCCCAGCCGGCTTACCTCGGCCAAGAGGGCATGGGCTTTAACGGCCACCATATGATCATGTCGCATGCCGTCGAAACTCCGAAGCCGTGGCGAGCGTGTTTCTTTCGCCAGGCTTTACAGGGCAGGAAGCCAACCATAGCTGCGAAAATGTGGTTGCGGCATGCTCGTTATCCGATTCCCGCCATTTCCAGTTTTGCGCGCCTTCGCAAAAAAGTGGATTTATCTGCTGGCCTCGCCATTTCGCGAATTTGGAAAAGTTAATGCGCCGATTCGACCATGATAACCGAACACGATGCCAAAATCGCGAACGTATGAGTGAAGCGAAAACACTTTCGACGGGTTTGATTAAACTGCTGGAAGCGTTGGGCGTCATCGTGATCCACGTCAAATCGGTCCGCGCGCCGAAAGCGATGGCATTATGAGTGGACTGATTTCCATTTACCTGGACGTTTTTCGCTTTTTGGCTGCCCTGGGTGTTTTCTTTTTTCACGCGGAACACCTGCCGGTTTCATCGCATGTGCTGCCGTACGTTTATTTTAATCACAAGCTGGTCATTGTTTTCTTCGTGATTTCCGGGTACGTCATCGCCGCCAGTGCCGCGCGGCCGGATCGTACCTTTGCCAATTATAGTGCGGACCGTCTGGCTCGGCTGTCGTCGGTCGTGATTCCCGCCCTGTTCTTGACGTATGTTTTGGATGCGATTGGCGTTCGCCTGCTGCCGGACATCTATGCCAACATAAATCCACAGTGGCAATCGATCCGCTTCGCTGCCAATTTCTTTTACTGCCAGCAAATATGGTTCTTATGCCTCAATCCATCCTCGAACAATCCATTTTGGTCGTTGGGATATGAATTTTGGTATTATGTCCTGTTTGGGATTCTGGTTTTCGCCCGGGTTCGGTGGGGCAGGATTTTGCTGTTGCTGGCAGTGTCGCTTTTTATCGGCCCGAAAATCTTGCTCCTGCTCCCCGCGTGGGCGGCAGGAGCCCTGGCATTTCATGCCAGCAAGTGGCTTAAATGCTCGGCCCGCTCCGCTCTTCCCTTGTTCATTGTTACCGGCCTTGGCGTCATCACTAGTTTGGTGTTCGAGAATCAGTTGGGCATGAACAACGGGAAGGTCGGACAACCTCCCCTTTATTACTCGTACAATTTTGTGGGAGATAATCTTTTTGCCGTGATACTGGCGGCCAATTTCCTTTGTTGCGCCCTGTTCTCCCAACACCTTAAAATCAATTTCGAGCCCCGGCGGGCGGTGCGGTTTATCCGGTGGATGGCCAGCCATACGTTCTCACTTTACCTCTACCATGTGCCGCTGCTGTTTTTCATTCGGGCCATCACCAAGTATGATCCGCAAAATCCGTATGAAGTTGCCGCGGCCTTGGGCGTGGCGCTGATGATCGTCTCCGGGCTATCCAAGATCACGGAGGAACAGTATCCCATCCTGCGAACCCGTTCGCGCCGCTGGATGACCATGTTGGTGGAAAGAATTCGTTTGCGGGGTGCGAAGCCGGATTTACGGTCGCATCCGCAAAAAAGCTAATCGCATGCGCCTGGCATTTTTTTGTAGTTCGCTGGAACCGGGCCGTGACGGCGTCGGGGATTATACCCGTCGCCTGGCGGCGGAATGCATTCGGCAGGGCCACGCCAGCGTCATTGTCGCCTTGAATGATCTGCATGTCCGCCAGCCAGTCTTTGAATCACAATCGGTGGACGACATTTCGCTGCTCGTGCTGCGCCTGCCGGGAGGTATGCCCTGGAGCCTGCGCTTGACCGAGGCTCGCAAATGGATTGAAACGTTTAATCCGGCTTGGATGAGTTTGCAATTCGTTCCCTTTGGTTATCACCCGAAAGGGCTTTGCTTCGGTCTCGGAAAAAAACTTTCCGGCATCTATCCCTCGGCGGCCTGGCAAATCATGTTCCACGAACTCTGGCTTGGCTTGGGCGCCCATTCATCGCTCAAACATCGTCTCTGGGGTTCGCTCCAGCGGTCCATCATCCGCGGGCTGGTTCGTCGGCTGCAACCGCGCGTGGTCCATACTCAAGCCGATCCGTACCAGCAGGCTTTGCAGCGGGAGAACATCCCAGCATCCATTCTCCCGCTCTTTGGCAACATCATGTATGAACCGGGAGACGCCTGGGGTGATCTTCTGGCCCCGCTGGTGACCGCGGCGGCGGGCAAAAGCCAAAGCCGGGACCGTTACTATTTGGCCGGAGTTTTTGGGGCGGTTCACCCGGAATGGAGCGCGCGAAAGACGGTCGATGTTTTGCTTCCGCTCGTGCAACGGGAGCGGAAAAATCTGCTGCTGTTGTTTTTTGGCAAAAACCACCTGACACCGGAAGCCCTCATTCAACTGAAGGAGACGTTACCCGACGAGGTGGTAATGATTGCCCTCGGTGAAAAGTCCAACACCGAGATCTCCCATATTCTTCAGGCCCTTGATCTGGGGTTGGCCACGTCTCCGTATCAAGTCATTCAAAAAAGTGGGACCGTCGCCGCCATGTTGGAGCATGGTTTGGAAGTGTTGGTGACCCGTGATGACTGGCACCTGGCGGGAGCAGATGCCCGTCCCCTGGCCAAATCGCCACGCTTGCTCTCTCCGGATGGGTTTGCCCGGCTCGGGGTGCTGCCCATCCGTTCCGTCGAGGTGCCCGCCGCTAGTGGCGCCAAATTGATTGCCGAAAAATTAACGGCAGCGATGAAATTGCGTTCGCCGGCGCACCAGCCCGTTTTGGCATGACCGTCTCATTCCACCAGCCCATGAAAAAACTGCTTATCATCAGCCCGACCCACGGCCACTATGGAGGTTTGGAGGCGTTTGTGCTGGCTGTGGGCAAGGCGGCAATGACCTGGCCGGAATTCGAGGTTCAAATTTGTTTTAAGGTCGTGCACGATTTGATCCTGAAAGAGGATCTAAAAACCAGCGCGCGTTCCGTTGGTTGTCCGGTTCATTTTGTGCGCAGCGGCGCTTCGAAGATTTTCAAACTGATTTATTGGGCGGATATCGTGCATGGTCAGAATACTTCGCCGGACATTATCTTTCCTGCCAAATTATTTCGCAAAGGTCTGGTGCTGACCATCCATAACTGGCGTCGGCGCAATTTAAGCATTCATAACGTTCTGTGGGGAATCGGCATGCGGCTCGCTGAGCGCCGCTGGTATAATTCGCGATTTGTTTGGGATACTTGGGAGCCGGCGCAAAAACTTTGGGGGAGCGACTGTGTTCCGACTGTCAGCCATCTGCCCGAGGCCTGGTGTGCCCCGGCCGAACGAAAGGGTTTTCTCTTCATGGGCCGCTGGATCGAAAACAAAGGCTTGGAAGAGTTGATTGCCGCGTACGCTCAGCTTCGGCCCGATCCGGAAAAGTGGCCGCTCATACTAATGGGCGATGGCCCGCTGAAACAAAAGATTCTCACACTGCTCGCCCGACTGCAGTTGAAAGGGGTTGAACTGCCCGGCTTTTTGGATGATGAAACCAAGGCGCGGCGGCTGGCTTCGGCCCGCTGGCTGGTCGCCCCCGCTCGAACGCGGGAAGACCTGGGACTGACTCCCATCGAAGCCCGCAGCGTTGGCGTTCCGGTTATTGTTACGCGCGACGGCGGACTGCCCGAGGCGGGCGGCGATGCGGCGCTCGTGGTGGAACCGGGCGATGTGATTCAATTGACGGATGCTCTGAAGACCGCCGTTGACATGAGCGAGCAGGAATATGTTGACCGGGGCGAGCGTGGACAGAAAACCTTGAAGGAGTTTCTTCGGCCCATGGAATTCTATCGTGAATCCTATACCTCCGTTTTGAAAGGCCGGTCCCGGTAAAATGTCACTCCTCTTTTCCCATCCCACCGGCAATGCCAACGTTCGCGGGGCATTGGCAGGGTTGCTCGACGCTGGACGGTTGGGCGAATTTCATACCACCATCGCATCCTATCCAGGAAATGCTTGGGGGCGGATGGGTAAAACCTCCTTAGGCCGGGAATTCCAACGCCGGCAATTTGATGAGCGTTTGCGGCCGCTGACCGTGCAGCATCCGGGACGGGAACTGGGGCGCATGGTCGCCAGCCGGCTTAAACTGAAGGGGCTGGGCCGCCACGAGACCGGGCCGTTTTGCATCGATGCAATTTATCAGTCTCTGGACCGGGCGACGGCCCGGCGCATAAGGGGAAGCCCGCGCGCCTTTTCCGGCGTTTACGTTTACGAAGATGGCGCGCTCGAAACATTGGGCGCCGCCCGCCAGAATGGACTGCCGGGATTTTACGATTTACCGATTGGCTATTGGCGCTCGGCGCGCACCCTGCTGGACGGAGAGTTTGCGCGCATGCCCGAATGGGCTGGCACGTTGACCGGTTTCAAAGATTCCGACGAAAAGCTGAACCGGAAGGACGCTGAATTGGCGGCGGCCACGCGGATCTTCGTGGCCAGCAGTTTTACCGCGCAGACACTTAAGGCATATCCCGGGACGCTCCCCAATCCGGTGGTGGTTCCTTACGGTTTTCCCGCCGTTTCCGCCGGGCCGGATCGTTTGCCGCGGGAACCGGTCTCGCGGGAGAAACCGCTTCGGCTCCTGTTCGTCGGCAGCCTATCGCAGAGAAAAGGTCTCGCGGACCTTTTTGCCGCAGTCAATACTTTGGGCGGCGTTGTTTCCCTCACGGTTATTGGGAAAAAGGTGACCGAGGATTGCCGGGTGTTGAACCAGGAACTGGCGAAGCACCGATGGATTCCAAGCCTGCCGCATGACCGGATTTTGGATGAAATGCGGGCGCATGATGTTTTCGTTTTTCCCTCTCTCTTCGAAGGATTTGGCTTGGTCATTACGGAGGCCATGTCGCAGGGCACTCCCGTGATCACCACGGAACGCACGGCGGGACCGGATTTGATCACGCACGGGGAAAACGGCTGGTTGATCAAAGCGGGATCCACCGACTCACTAGTGTTACAGTTGGAAGCCTTGGTTAAAAATCCCGACGCCGTGCATGGGGCCGGGGTAAAGGCACGGAGAATTGCCGCCGCCCGGCCATGGTCCGTTTATGGACGTGAACTGGCGGCGGCGCTGAGTAAACCTTTATGAGTGCCGCCGTGACCACTGAGAAAAACCTAGCCGCCGCGGCCGATCCGGCGCGGGTATTTGAAAAACAAACGGAAGGAATTCGCCGTTTGATCTGGGTCTATTTGATTTTGTGGGTGATTGAAGGGGGCCTGCGGCGCTGGATTCTCCCCGGACTGGCGACACCCTTGTTGTTGATTCGCGACCCGGTCGTCATTGCTATTTATTTTCTGGCGGTGACGAAAAATCTGTTTCCGGTCAACGGCTTTATCACCTTCGGTGCGTTATTGGCGGTACTTTCGTTTATCAACGCCATGCTACTGGGCCATGGGAACGCCCTGGTCGCATTGTACGGAATGCGCTGTGATTTCCTCCACGTCCCGCTGATCTTCATCATGGCGAGAATCTTAAGGCAGAAACACCTCGTGGCGCTAGCTCGGGTTGCGGTTTGCGTGGCCATTCCCTATACCATCCTCCTTGTTGGCCAATTTTATGAGCCGCAGGATTCCTGGATCAATCGCGGCGTTGGCGATGGTTCGGAAGGCGCGGGATTTGACGGCGCGCTGGGACATTTTCGACCTCCCGGGACATTTACCTTTATTACCGGTCCGGCGGAGCTCTATCCGATCTTCACGGCCTGCTGGTGCATGCTGATTCTGCTCAATAGAATTCCCGGTTGGCTGACCCTCGCGTCGGGAGCTGCTATTCTGGTTGCCATTCCGCTCTCGATCAGCCGCTTATTTTTTCTCAACGTGGCAATCGTGGCAGTGGCCGGCGTGGTGGCTCTGGTTGCGGGCCGGCGATTTTCTGGTGGCATGCTGTTTCGGGTGGTTCTCGTGGTGATTTTGCTACCCATTCTCGCCTCCCAAATACCGGCATTCAAAGACGGAATGGAAGCGTTTACCACTCGTTGGGAAACCTCCACCACCGATCAGGGCGGTATTCAGGGATCGATCCTCGACCGGATGATGGGGGATCTTTTTGGTAAATTTGATGAGGCTCAATTTTCCTCTTTGGGGACGGGTTTCTCGACCAATGTCGGTCAGAAATTGCTGACCGGTGACGTCGGTTTTGGTGCTTCTGAGGGCGAATGGGGTCGCCTCCTTTATGACAATGGATTGATTTTAGGCACCATGTTCATCGCATATCGTATCGCCTTGGTCTCGTATATCGTTTTCATGGCTCTTAAAGCTTGGAGACGGCGTGCGCCCCAGGCACTGGTATTCGCCTCGGCCGGATTCCTCCTCATGCTCAATGGCCAATGGGGGCAAGCCAGTACTTTGGGGGCGGCCATGATCGTGGGCGGTCTGAGCCTGGCTGCCGCCTCGATAGGTGATAAACCTGCCGGGTTCAAACCAAAGTCCCGCAAAGACCGATTGTCCCACCGGACGAAACGAAACCGACTTACCCATGCCACCACCCGAACCCGTTTTAGTTTATCGGCTCGGAAGCCTTGGCGACACCGTGGTCGCGCTACCGTGTTTCCATCTCATTCGCCGGGTTTTTGCCGATCGGCCGATCGTGTTGCTGACCAACGAGCCCGTTTCCGGCAAAGCGGCACCGGCAATGGCTATTTTGGAGAATAGCGGTCTTTGTGATCGCGTCATTGATTATCCCGTCGGCACCCGTTCCTTCCAGCAACTGGCCAAAGTTCGCAATCGCATTCGGGAAGCCCGTCCCTCCGTGATGATCAATCTTGCCGCCGGCCGGGGTCTGCTCAAGAGCTTGCGGGATTATATGTTCTTCCGTTCGTGCGGCATTAAGAGGATTGTTGGCACTCCATTCAAGAAAGTGGATCTCTCGGTTGAACTCTTGGAAAACGGACAATATGAAGCTGAATCCCAACGTCTGGCCGCACGGCTTCGGCCGTTGGGCCAGATTGATCTGGCTGACCCGGGTAATTGGAGTCTGCGGCTGACAACTGCGGAGAAGGCCACCGGCACCGAATACCTTCGCGGTCAGTCAAATTTTGTGGCGGCCAGCGTGGGAACTAAACTGTTCGTGAAGGACTGGGGTGAAGAAAACTGGGGGAAGCTGGTGGGCATGCTTGGCGGAGAACTTCCGGGCACCACCCTGGTGCTGCTGGGCGCAGAGGATGAACGAGAACGGTCCGAGCGCATGGGGCAGCTTTGGCACGGTCCTTACCTCAACCTGTGCGGGAAGACCTCCCCGCGCATCTCTGCGGCCATTTTGGAACATGCTTCGCTCTTCATCGGACATGATTCCGGTCCCCTGCATTTGGCCACCGCTCTCGGCATCCCTACCTTGGGCCTTTTTGCCTGGTTTAACCCACCCGGCCAATGGTTTCCCGGCCACCCAAGTTGGAAGTCGCTTAAGATCCTTTATCCGCCGCTTCCGGCCGGGGGCTGGCATACGGGTTTGCAAATGAAAAATGGTTCAGGCGAAGGCATCCAACTCCTGAAGCCCGACGAGGTGTTCAGTTCCGCCATGGAATTGTGGCGCGCCCATTCAAACCAGCCCGCATGAAGATACTCCACGTCATTTCGAGCATGGATCCGCGTACGGGCGGTCCTGGCCAAGCCATCCGCAACCTTGCAGCTCCGACTGCCGCGCTGGGTCATATCATGGAAGTAGTGTGTCTCGATGATCCTGCTTCCGAGTTTATTGCCCACGATAATTTTCCCGTTCACGCATTGGGAAAAGGGCGCGGACCATGGGGCTATCACCCCGCCTTGCGTCCCTGGCTCAAGGAAAACCTTACCCGTTATGACGCTGCAATTCTGAACGGTCAATGGCAGTATATCGGTCATGGTTTAGCCCAAGCGTCTCAAGCTCCTCAAGCGCCTCCCTATTTTGTTTTTCCCCACGGAGCCTTGGACCCGTGGTTTCAGCGCGCCCCGGAACGCCGTCTGAAAGCTATTCGCAACTGGTTCTATTGGAAATTCGTCGAAAACAAAGTAATCCATCGCGCCCGGGCCGTGTTTTTTACCTGCGCCGAAGAGATGCGGTTGGCCCAGAACACGTTCCGCCCGTATCACCCCCAACTCCAATTCGATGTGGGAATCGGGATTGCCCGCCCGCCCGCTTATCATCCCGGCATGCGATCCGCCTTCGAATCCAAGCTGAGCTTATGTGGTGGTAGTGAAGCCACCTCGCGTCCCTATTTTCTTTTTCTCGCCCGCCTTCATCCAAAGAAGGGGGTTGATCTTTTGATCAAGGCATTTTCTGCCTTGTGCCGCTCCGGGACAAATGACCATGGACCGAAACCGCTATTGGTCATTGCCGGTCCTGGTTTGGAAACGGATTACGGCAGAGAAATGCATGCCTTGGCGGCGAGCCTGTGTCCGCCAGTTTCCGTCATTTGGCCCGGAATGTTGAGCGGCGACTCCAAATGGGGTGCCATTTACCATTCGGCCGCTTTTGTCCTTACCAGCCATCAGGAAAACTTCGGCATTGCCATCGTGGAAGCGCTGGCCTGCGAAAAGCCGGTGTTGATCTCCAATCAAATCAACATTTGGCGGGAAATCGAGCAGGATAAAGCTGGTTTGGTGGAGGCTGATACCATCCCGGCTTCCGAGCGTCTCTTCCAGCGGTGGTATAGTCTGTCTTTGGATGAACGGGCGGCCATGGCCCGATCCGCCAAGGCCTGTTTTGAAAACCGGTTCGAGGTGGCGGTCGCCGCCCGGAATCTGATGGCCAAGTTGGAAGATTTGACGCAAGTTTCTCAACGTTCAAAGATGTCCAACCTGGACGAAATCAAATCGCGCAATGAATCCAGCAGCGCCAAATAAGCCATCCAGCCGGGTGCACAATGACCGGTTCGACAATCGAAAGGGGTTCGATTTAGGTCGTTCCCGTAGTGTATTCATCATTTGGTATCTTTTTAAATGCGTTTTTTTTCTTTCGGCATTGCCCTGGCCATCACGATTCAAGTCGATGCTGTTGCGGCTTTTCGGCGCGGAGATTGGCGAAGGTGTCTATTGGAAACCCCGGGTCAATATTCACATTCCCTGGCAGCTTAAGGTGGGCGATTACACTTGGATAGGGGAAGAGGTTTGTATTATTAATTTCGCGCCGGTGACCATCGGCGCTCATTGTTGTCTCTCGCAACGGGCATTTCTTTGTTCTGGCAACCACGATTACCGCTCGCCCGATATGGGCTACCGCCATGCTCCGATCGTTGTGCAGGACGGCGTTTGGGTGGGAGCCAGCGCTTTTGTCGGCCCCGGCGTGACAGTGGGAACGGACGCGGTGATAACGGCCCTGTCGTTGGCCAACCGGTCGTTGGACCCTGGTTGGGTCTATGGCGGTCAGCCGTGCAAACCGTTGCGCAAACGCTGGGAAAGCTGATGCTTCCACCTCACTCCCGGGGCATATCTGGTGGATCCAGCGTTTTTTGCACCCGAAAAACCCCCGTGTGGTCTCCCTATTAATTCAATGGAAGCATCGGCAAATTTGTCCGGTACATCGCCGCGTTCTGAGCCGGTTGCGACACCGGTGCGCCTTTCCCTGCGGATGTTGCGTGCTCACCAGATTTGCGACGATTTTTCCGGCAAAATCATTTGCCTGATGCTCGTTTTAGGCCCGTGGGCATTTGGTTCAACCCAACTTTGGGCCATCTGGACCTTGAACGGTTTAAGCTTCCTGGTGGCCAGTTTTTTTGGAGCCAAATTGCTGATCCGCCGGTCAACCGGCTATTTCCCCGCGCGGTGGGGTGGCTCGGCATCCGGAATGCCGAGGGAGAATGCGGGACGGACCCGCTTGCTGAACCGAATATTGGCTTGGGCCACCGTGCTCTTGTTGGCCTATTGCCTGGCGAGCGTGCTTAACGCCCGTTCCACATATCATCGGGAAATTGTTAGTTTTGAGTATTTTCATTTTTCCCCCTGGCTCCCCAATAGCCATGATCGCGCCAGCAGTATTCAGGCGTTTTTCAACTATTTGGCGATGGCACTTGCCTTTTGGGCGCTGCGCGACTGGCTGCTCGGCAAGTCTCCCAACGAGGAACGGGCTGAACGCGGCCGTCTGAATGAACTGCGTGTTGCTCATTCCTCCGTCCTGCCGGATCGCCTGTGCCAGTTGCTCTGGGTGTTGAGTGTTTCCGGAGGATTGCTGGCTTTGGAGGGCATGGTTCAGCGCCTTTCCGGAACGCCCAACTTGCTGTTCGTCCTGCCGACATACAATAATCAGGCGGCCGAGGATCAATTCGGTCCTTATGCTTACCGCTCCAACGCCGCCCAATACTTCAACTTGCTCTGGCCGGTCTGCCTCGGATTCTGGTGGACGCTACAGCGACCGGCATCCTCACATTCAGCTTCCCTGGTTCCCGCGAAATCCGTCCGCAGAAAAAAGAATCTCATTCTTGGCTCCGCCATTCTGATGGCCGCCTGTCCCGTAATTTCCACCACCCGGGTGGGCGCGCTCGTCGCCGTTCTGCAGATTGTCCTGGCGTCTTTGGTTCTGTTGGCAGCCAGCCGTCGTGGTATTCGCCGAAAAGGCCGAAAAGAGCTGGTGATTTTTATCGCCGCAAGTCTGGCGTTGGCCGCATTTTTTGGGTGGGGCAAGCTGGCGCCGCGTTTTGGATCTGATGATTTCCACAAAGGGCTGAATGACCGCAATAACATCTATAACATGGCCCGGCCGATGGCGCGGGATTACCCGGTTTTTGGAACCGGTCCCGGCACCTTTGAGTCGGTTTTTCAACTTTACCGCATTGATCCGGATGAATTCTGGCCGGCACAGCTGCACAATGACTGGCTGGAAACCCGGATAACCTTCGGCTGCGCGGGTCAGGTCCTTATTCTCACCGCTTTTTTCTGCGTCCTGTCGCGATGGTTTATCCCGACGGGAATTCCGAGCCGGCCCTATTTTGTGATGCTCATCTGGCTCGCACTGGCTGGCTGCCTCTTTCATGCGCGGTATGATTTTCCGTTTCAGGTTTATTCAGTCATTTTTCTTTTTTTCGTGTTGTGCGCCGTTCTTTTCAGCATTTCCGATCGAATCTCGAGCTCTTCTCCGGCGTAATTCAAACCGCCCGGGAATTGGAGCACGGCAAAATTGGGATCTGGAAGGTTGTGGTCGATTTGGACTTGCAGGCTTGTCCTGGGCCGGTTTACGCAAACCCCAATTTGTCGGGGGCGAAATAATTAACCAAGCTAATAGAATGATATTTGGTGATGGTTGCTATTAAAAGAATTATTGACACCGGGGGAGGGGTGTGAGAAAGTAGTCACGAAAGTTGAACTGAGGTTTAAATGACAAACATACAAATTTTAAAATCCGCCGCATTGGCAGCGGCTGTTGTTGGTTTTATGGCCGGCCAGGGTGTGCGCGCTGGTGGGAGTGATAATACCAAAAAGCCGGTTCCCTGCCCGCCTCCTATTGTCATCTGCAATCCGCCGCCCCAAGGCGGACATAATTATTGCAACCCGACTCCGCATTGTGAGACCTCGTTGACATCCGGTAATCTGTTTCAGACCAGTGTTAT
>Ga0302319_10014340_pt1 | contig 14792 bp, 14 predicted proteins | sample Bog_T0_2_FD_203319 | JGI IMG/M metagenome (GOLD analysis project Ga0302319, IMG submission 203319) | Peat permafrost microbial communities from Stordalen Mire near Abisko, Sweden - Bog_T0_2 | ecosystem: Environmental > Terrestrial > Soil > Wetlands > Peat | place: Sweden: Abisko, Stordalen Mire... | reverse complement strand
CCCGGTCAGCCCGAACGCTCAAGCTGGGCGCGGCTGCCGGGATTGTCTACGCTAAGCAGAGCCCGTCAGTCTGAAGACACGGTTCGGCTGTGTTGCAGCGCCATTAATCGCTGCCCGTCCGCTGCTGCATGGTTCCGCGTCGGGCACCCCGCACCGTGCTCCGATCGCCGATAACCTTGGCATCCCCTGTCGCGCCAGGCGTGTTCGGATTCGCATCTGCCGGGTTGTCCGAAACCGATCCGCTGGGCGCCACCGAGCTCCTGGTTGCGGAAGCGCCAGCATCGCCGTGATAAGCGGGGGCTGTGGTCGTGATGCCAGCGGTTGCGTTGGTCTGAGCCAGCGCGAACGCCCCGGGAAGCACGACCAGCGACACAGCCAGCAAGCCGAGACGATATTTCATAGCCACGTTTTTGATCCTTCAGGACGGAATCGCTAGATGATCCAAACGCTACCTGCGTGCTAACGCTTCAGATACCGCGTCGGTTCACGTCCTGCTGTTCACCTGCACTTCATCAACTCTGCTCGGCTCCCGCATGTTAGCCCGGCCGACCGAGCACTGCGCTTTGGGCTGGCGGGGCTGGGGCGCGACGGTGAAGTCGCGCACCGACCGCCGAGAGAACCGGCTCCGGGCGCAACACGGGGCAGGGTGGGGAGAGGGTGGCGCTTACCGGCCGTAGCTGAACGGCACCGAACTGAAGCTCAGATCGATCCGGTGCAGCGGCCGGGCCGGCGCTTCGGCCACTTCCTCGGCGGTACGCCAGGGCCGCTCCGCCACCGGGCGCAGGTCGGACGGCACGCGGTTGATTTCGGGCTGCGGCGCCGGGCGGTTGACACTGGCGGTCACGAAGCCGGTGTCGGGCCGGTTATAGATGAACCCATAGGTCGGATACACCGACCCGAAATCGCCGCCGCGGCCCAGTTCGACCCGCACCGCCGACCAGTTGTTGGCCTCCGACACGTCGACCACCTCCACATTATGCGACACGCCGCCCCAGCCGCTTCCCGCACTCGGCCAGTTCGCCTGATCGACGATGATCTCGCGCGCATTCACCACCTCGGTGACCACCGCCACGTGCCCAAGACGCATCCGGCCATTGGCGCGGAAATTCAGCACGCTGCCGGGCTCCGGGCGGTCGCCGCGCGCATACATCCCCTCGGCATTCTCCCACCACTGCCAGGCGTTCCCCGGCACCATGATCCCTGAAGCCTGGCGCGCATACGGCACGCAGGAAATGCCATACGACCGCATCGCATACCGAACGCCGCCGTGATGGAACCCACGCGAAAGGACGCGATCGAACCCACGCGAAAGCTCGCGATCGAACCCACGCGAAAGCTCGCGATGGAACCCACGCGAAAGCTCGCGATGGAACCCACGCGAAAGCTCGCGATCGAACCCACGCGAAACGTACAGCCCGTGCGACAGCCGCACGCTCGAACCCTGGCGGAAACTGGCCGGATAGACGTGGAAAGAGGTGTGAGACGGCAGCCGGCCTGATCGCCTATGCTGGGCGGCGTCAGCGTTCGCGACGAGCAGAGGACTGAACAACAGCGCGGAACTCAACAGCCATGCCCTTGTTCCGTTTCTCAATGCCCGCATCAGACTCGCCTCCCTGGAACCGCCAAGACCAGACTGGCGCTAACAGCAGGGTTGCAAAGCTGACAACCCTCGCAGGGTGGAAATTCGTATGTATCATTTCATTTCGTCCATTCGACCCTGTGGATAACCCCCAAAAACAGGAAACTATACCTAATCACGCAAAGTTGATAACAGTGTGTCAAGTAAAATATCACAGGTGTGTCTTTTGCGCACGGAAATGTCATCACTCTTTCCGATCCGATCCGGACCAGGTTTGTCTTATTCGATGACACTTTTGCTCGCGCTTGACGGGAGGACACCGCGTCGAGACAACCTTCGCCAGAGCGCGAATTTTTGGAAGGATGAGCGACCATGGACTCGGACAATCCGCGCATCGTGACCGTCGGCAGCCTGGCGATCGGGAACCATTGTCCCTTCGTCCTGATCGCCGGACCGTGCCAGATCGAATCCCGCTCCCATGCGCTGGAGGTCGCCGACGCGCTGCGCGGTATCGCCGATCGCACCGGCGTCGGCATCATCTACAAATCCAGTTACGACAAGGCCAACCGCACCTCCGCTTCGGCCGCCCGCGGCATCGGCATGGACGCCGGCCTGACGATCCTGAACGACGTGCGCGAAGCCACTGGCCTGCCGGTGCTCACCGACGTGCACACCGCGGAGCAATGCGCCGCTGCGGGCCAGGTGGTCGATGTGCTGCAGATCCCCGCCTTCCTCTGCCGGCAGACCGATCTGCTGCTGGCCGCCGGCGAAACCGGCCGGGCGATCAACGTCAAGAAGGGCCAGTTCCTGGCGCCGTGGGACATGGTGAACGTCGCTGCCAAGATCGCCTCGACCGGCAACCACAACATCCTGCTGTGCGAGCGCGGCGCCAGCTTCGGCTACAACACGCTGGTCAGCGACATGCGCAGCCTGCCGATCATGGCCCGCACCGGCTATCCGGTGGTGTTCGACGCCACCCATTCGGTGCAGCAGCCGGGCGGCCAGGGGACCTCATCCGGCGGCCAGCGGGAGTTCGCCCCGGTTCTGGCGCGCGCCGCGCTGGCCGTGGGCGTCGCGGCGGTGTTCATCGAGACCCACCCCGATCCGGATCACGCCCCCAGCGACGGTCCGAACATGATCCCGCTGCGCGAGATGGAGGCGCTGGTCACCCGCCTCCTGGCCTTTGACCGCCTCGTCAAGGCGGTACAAATCCCGTAAAATCAACAATTCAGCCGGTAAACCCGCCGCGCCGTGTCAGCAAAAATGGCCGCCTTTTCAGCCGCCGAACACCCCGAGGTCAGCCGCTTCAGTGCATTGAATAGCGCCGCGAACCCGATGCCCATCTTCTCCACGGGAAAATTGCTCTCGGCGATACAGCGGTCGGCGCCGAACAGTTCCACGCATGTCTCGACATACGGGCGCCAGTGTGCCGCCAGTTGCGCCGACGACGGCGGCGCCTCCAGCCCCATGTAATCATACGCCGCCAGCCGCATCATCATGCCGCCAAGCTTCATCGTGACGTTCGGACATTTCGCCAGTTCAGTCATCGACCGCTTCCAGTCGGCGAACACCTCGTCCCGCTTGCCGGCATACCGCCCATACCCCAGCGGCCCGCCGCAATGCCCGACGATGATGTTGCTGGCGGGAAATGCCCTCGCCAGATCGGTGATGTCGGGCATCTGCCGGTGGAAACCCCAGGCGTCCAGCGACAGCCCCAGCGCCGACAACCGAACCATGCCGGCGCGGAAATCCGGCCGCAGATACAGGCCGGGCTCGATGTCCGGCGCGCTGTTGCCGATCACCGGATCGGCGTCATACCCCGCCGAGTGCCGCACCCCGCGAAACCGCCCGCCGCCGGCGCGAATATGCGCCTCCAGCACCGGCGTCACCCAGTCCCCCGCGGTCAGGTCGGCATACCCGACGATCCCCGCAGCCACCTTTGTCTTGCCGTAGCCGCCGCTGTCGCTCATCGCCGCGATCCCGGCGACGAACTCCGTCTCCCCCACCGGCCGCATCGGCGCCGGCCCGCTGGGCCGGTACATCGAGTGGCACTGCAGAAACACGCTGCCGATGACGTTATGCCCGGTCGCGCAGTCGGCGAGGAATTCGTGCAGCAGATAGCGGAAGGCCGGCACCTCCCACGATTCGCCACGCGCGCCGCCGGTGCGCTGCCACAAATGATGGTGGGTATCGATGATCGGCAGCTCCGGATCGATGATCGGCTCCGGCGGCGCCTTCGCCAGCCAGGCTTCGCGCGGCGGAAAGATACGTCCGAAGGCGGTTTTCGTCTGTGTCGCGCTCATTGGCGTTTCCCCTCCTGTTGTTACAGCGATTACCGCACGCCGCGGCCCGCCGCTCAACCCGGACACCCGTTCTATCTGGCGAAGGAATTGCTTCGGATATTGGCCGAAGTCTGATCGGCCACGTCCGGAGCCAACGCCTCAGTGCGCCGGGCTGACCGGCTGGGTGTCGCTTGCCGGCGGCCCGGCGGTGTTGTCCGGCGCCGCCGGGCTTGCTGGGGCGAACGGCTGCGTCGGTACGGGCGGGGCGTTCGCCGGAGGCGCAGCGCCCGCCGCCTGCACCTGGCGCGTCAGGTCGCGGACACATCGGTCCAGCGTGTCGGTGATCGCCGACGACCCGGCCAGCGATTCCGTCCACGGTGGCTCGTTGCCGTCCGGAAAGGTCAGCGTCATCGACGACGCGCCGCGGAACTGCTGATAGAACGCCGGCACTGCCTGCCCGTTCATCGACCAGTCGATCGCCGTTCCATGCCCGGTCCCCTGCTCGGTCCAGGGTGGATTGAGCCCGACCTGCATCACCACCGTGATCCTTGTTTTGTCCGGGATCGCCCAGCCGGGCTTGCTCACGGAAAACTGCGTGTCCGTCCCGCCGATGTCGAAGCGGATCGCTAACCGCCGGTTATCCGACGGATCGGTGTTGCCGATGCCGCAGACTGCGCCACCCTTGTCGTTACGCCCGCTGAAGGCGTCCCACACCCCGGCGTGGTAATAGGTCTGGAGCTGCGCCAACGCCGCCGCCGGCACCGCCACGCTCGCCAGTATCGTCGCGGCCAGGCCCACCATCGTCGATCGCATGCCGCCCTCCTTCGCTCTGCATGCGCAGGTGGGGAAGCGCATGACCGGATGGCTCTCAAATGAAGGTGAAACCCGGCCACGCTGGGCGCCCGATCCCCGGGCCGGAGGGCGGGCTGGCAACAGCGGCCCCGAGATGATACGCACCCGCCCAGTTTCGAAGTCCGGGAGACACCAGCATGGCCGCGATCGCCGACATCACCGCCCGCGAAATCCTCGACAGCCGCGGCAACCCGACGATCGAGGTCGATGTCGTCCTCGATTCCGGCGCCATGGGACGCGCCGCCGTGCCGTCCGGCGCCTCCACCGGCGCGCATGAGGCGGTGGAACTGCGCGACGGCGACAAATCCCGTTACGGCGGCAAGGGCGTGCTGACCGCGGTGGCCAACGTCGAGGGCGAGATCCTCGAAGCGCTCAGCGGCATCGAGGCGACCGAACAGGTCATTATCGACAACGTCATGATCGATCTCGACGGCACCCCGAACAAGGGCCGCCTCGGCGCCAACGCAATCCTTGGCGTTTCGCTGGCGGTGGCCAAGGCCGCCGCATCCGATCAGGGCCAGCCGCTGTACCGCTATGTCGGCGGCGCCTACGCCCGCACCCTGCCGGTGCCGATGATGAACATCCTCAACGGCGGCAAGCACGCAGACAACCCGATCGACATCCAGGAATTCATGATCATGCCGGTCGGCGCGCCGACGCTGGCCGACGCCGTCCGCATGGGCTCCGAGGTGCTGCAGGCGCTGAAAAAGGGCCTGCACGACGCCGGCCACAACACCAATGTCGGCGATGAGGGCGGCTTCGCGCCGAACCTGAAATCCGCCGACGAGGCGCTGACCTTCATCACCAGGGCGGTCGAAAAGGCCGGCTACCGGCCCGGCGAGGACATCTTCTTCGCGCTCGATCCGGCTTCGTCGGAATTCTTCAAGGACGGCAAATACCATCTGGAGGGTGAGGGCAAGGTGCTCGATGGGGAGAGTATGGTCCGCTATTATGCCGATCTGGTTTCCCGCTATCCGATCATCTCGATCGAGGATGGCTGCGCCGAAGACGACTGGGAGACCTGGAAGTTGCTGACCGAGACGCTGGGCAACAAGCTTCAGTTGGTCGGCGACGACATTTTCGTTACCAATCCGGAGCGTCTGCGCCGCGGCATCGCCGAGGGATCGGCGAACTCCATCCTGATCAAGGTCAACCAGATCGGTACCCTGTCGGAAACGCTGGAAACGGTCGAAATCGCTCAGCGTGCCGGCTGGACCACGGTGATGAGCCACCGCTCCGGCGAGACCGAGGATTCGACCATCGCCGACCTCGTTGTCGCCACCAATGGCGGCCAGATCAAGACCGGCAGCCTGGCCCGCAGCGACCGGCTGGCGAAATACAACCAGCTTATTCGCATCGAGGAGCAGCTTGGCGACGCGGCCAGATTCGCCGGATCGACCATCCTGCGGCGCTGATCCAGGCTTCGGTCAGGTCGCCGTGACCCGGTTCCGTCCGGCTTCCTTGGCGTCATACAGTGCCCGGTCCGCTCGGCGGATGACGCCGGCGGTATCGGCGTCCAATTCGTGTACCCGGGTCACGCCGATGCTGACGGTGATCCGGATCACCTGCCCGTCGTAGAAGATTTCCGCCGCGGCCAGACCCGATCGCAGCCGCTCCGCCACCGCGACGGCATTCTCGGTCGAGGGATCCGCGAGCAGCACCATGAATTCCTCGCCGCCCCAGCGGAACGTCGCATCCCGGTCTCGCAGCCGTTCGCGGCAGATGCGCACCAGTGCGATCAGCACCTCGTCGCCGCCGTCATGCCCCCAGGTGTCGTTGACCGCTTTGAAGTGGTCGCAGTCGATCATCAGCACGCAGAACGGATCGCCGCTGCGCCGCCACGCCCGGAACGCCTCCGCCAGCCTGGCCTCGCCCGCCCGCCGGTTGAACGCGCCGGTCAGCGGGTCAGTGATCGTCAGCGCCAGCAGCCGGTCTTCGATCTGCTTGCGCTCCGTCAGGTCGCGGGTCACCAGCACGAAGCCACTCGGTTTTTCCCGCCGGTCCAGCAGCGTGGCGGCGACCGTGTTGCCCCAGAACCGGCTGCCGTCCTTGCGCACCCGCCAGCCTTCGAACTCGGCCGTGCCGCACTGCCGCGCCCGTTCGAGCAACGCCGCCGCCTGATCGGCCGTGTCCAGCGGAAGAAAGCGGCTGATCGGCTGGCCGATGACGTCGGTCGCCTCCCAGCCGCCGATACGGCTCAAGGATCGGTTCCACGTGTCCACCCGCCCGTCCAGGCCCACCGTGTAGATCGCGTAATCGCGGACGTTTTCAAAAATCGCCCGAAAGCGTTCCTGATCGTCGCGGATGCGCGCCTCCTGCTCGATCGCGCAGGTAATGTCCTGGATGACTGCCATCAGCGTATCGGCGTCGATCTTGTTGACGCTCAGCGTCAGCACCTGGCCCGAGGCCGGAACCGGCAACTGCATCTGCTCGCAGATCGAACCGGTGGCAGCCTCGAAAGCCTCGACGCGGGCGCGCAGATCGGGCAGCAGCGGCGCCAGCAGGCAAAACAGGTTCGCCATGTCCGCATCAGGTGCGATCGGCAGCAGCAGCCGAACCGCCGCTGGGTTGGCCATCTCGATCGTGCCGCACGGCCGGAATTTGATGATACCGACCGGCGTCAGATAAAGGAATTCAACCAGCGTCTCATAGGCGCCGGCGCTATCGCGATGACTCTCCGGCACTTGCACCGGTTCAGTCGCGGCGCTGCACGACCAGATACATCCGCGGGCAGCCAGGGCGTTTCAACAGGCGCAGATGCACCTTCAACGGTGCCAGCCGGAAGGTGAACACGTAGTCGATCACGTCGTCCAACTCCGGTTCGGTCTCGAAGCGGTGGGCGACCATGAAATTGTTGGTGCAGGGCGCCACTTCGGTGAAGAATTTCCGCCCGATCACCCGCGCCGGGGTAAGTCCGGACAGGACCCCCTCGGCCGCGTTGTACTGTTCCACTGTGCCGTCCAGTGCCATCCGGACGATGCCAAACGTCAGCGCATCCAGTTCGGCAGGGGTCGCGTGTTCCAGCCACTCGAACAGGCCGGACGCCACGAGGCTTTCCGGCAATACATCCGTGCCACTCATCTCGATAATTCCTCGCCACAGGTCAAACCGCGTGCGGGCGGTCCGGTTGAGGAGGCTAATCCGGCATGGTTAACAAAGCGCTAACTGGCCGTCCGGAATCTGCCCGGCGAGGCATGCCCTCACCCCGGCACATCGATCGCCGCCGCCAGTTGATCCAGCACCATCCCCATCAGCCGCACCACGTCCTGATCCGTCGCCACCGGCCCCGTTGCGCTGAAATGCCCGCGATTCCGCCGCGCCGGCGCCTTCGGATCCCGCGGCACCACCAGCCAGTCCGCATCCAGCGTTGCCACGCCCGCAACGCTCACATCCAGCCGGCCGATGTTGACCAACACCCGCAACGTCGGTGTTTCCGCCAGCGGCCGGTCCGTCACCAGCACATCCGGCCGCCGCTCCGCCAGCCGCTGGGTCAGCCGGTCGGTGATCCCCAGCGACAGCCGGCTCGCCCAGCGCCCCAGCGAACTCCGCCGCAGCGTGCTGCCGTCGCGCACCATGATCTCCTGGGTGTCCAGCGCATCCGGCAGTGCCACACGAGCGACATCGATCACCACCGGATGCGCCCCCAGCGGCACCGTCCCGGCCGTGTCCGGCGGCGTCCCCAGCGTGTACAACGCCAACGGCGGCGCCGCGCACGATGCCAGCAGCAACACCCAGGCCACAACCCAGCCCCTCATGGCCGCCGCCCGGTCAGCAGCAGTTGCGGATCATGCTCCACATCGGAGGCAAATCCCCGCAGCGAGGCCGCCGCCGCGGCCAGATCGCGCAACGTCGATTCGATATTCGCCCGCGTCTGCCCTCGCTCCGACGTCAGGGCCTGCAGATTGCCGAGCAGATCGCGCACCTGCAGCACCGTCTGGTTCGACGTCGCCAGCAGCGTGTGCAACTCCGCCCCGCGCTGATCCAGTTGCCGGTTGCCGGTCGCTGCCACCGCGCCGATCGCGGCGAGCGTGGTGTCCAGCCGGTCCTGCAACGCCTTGATCGCCTGCTCCGCCGTCACCACCGTCTGTTCGGACCGGTCCGAGGTCGCCTTCAGGCTGTCGATCAGCGGCGGCAGCTCCTGGTCCAGCTTTTCCACCAGCGCCCGCAGGCTTTTCAGCGTTGCTGTCGAGTTGTCCGCCAGTTCGCGCAGCGGCAACTGACTGAGCTGTTCCGTCGCCTTCTGCAATGTGGACTGGCGCGTCGGAATCTCCGGCAGATGCGTCGCTTCGGGATGCAGCGTCGCCGGTGATCCCGGATCGAAATCCAGGTCGATCTCCGACTGCCCGGTCACGAAGCTCTGCACATTCAGCTCCGCCCGCAGCCCGCGCTGGATCAGGTCCGCCAGATCGACGGTGTCGCCATCTCCCACTGGCACCACCAGCGCCCGCCCGGGTTCCAGAGCCACCGTGACCGGAATGAACGCGACATAGGTCTTCGGGTCGAACTCGATTGCGATGCTCTCCACCGCACCCACCCGTACGCCGCGGAACGTCACCGGAGCACCCACCGACAGCCCGGCGATCGAATCCTGGAACACGATCGCTGCCCGCACACTTGGGTGGAAGAAATTGAATTTGCCGAACAGCACGATCGCCGCGAGCCCCAGTGCCAGCCCGCCCAGCACGAAGGCGCCAACCACGGCCTGACGCGCGGCACCCTTCATCCTGCCTTCTCTACGAGGCGTTCCCGCCGCATGAACGCCTCCACCTGTGGGTCCGGACAGTTATCACGCAACCAGGCCGGCGAACCATGGGCGATCGCCGTTTTCGTCCCCGCATCCAGGAACACCCCGTCATCGGCAATCGCGAACAGGCTGGGCAGTTCGTGGCTGACGATGACGATGGTCGCCCCCAGCCCGTCGCGCAGTTGCAGAATCAGGTCATCCAGCCGGCTGGAAGTGATCGGGTCCAGCCCTGCCGACGGCTCGTCGAAGAACAGCACATCCGGATCCAGCGCCAGCGCCCGAGCCAGGCCGGCCCGCTTGCGCATCCCGCCGCTGAGTTCCGAGGGCAACTGGTCAATCGCGTTTTCCATCCCCACCAGGCCCAGTTTCAGGCGCACCAGCCGCTGGATCGCCGCCTCGTTCAGTTTGGTGAACATTCGCAGCGGCAGCGCCACGTTCTCGCCCACACTCATGGCACTCCACAGCGCGCCGCTCTGGAACAGCACGCCGAACCGCCGCCCAATCTCGGTACGGCGAACCTCGGTCGCCGCCCAGTAATCCTCGGCGTCCACCAGGATGCTGCCTGCCGCCGGCCGCAGCAGCCCGATCATCGATTTCAGCACCGTGCTCTTGCCGCAGCCGCTGCCGCCCATCACCGCGAAGATGCTGCCGCGCCGCACCGTGAACGACAGATCGTGCTGGATAACCTTCGGCCCGAACGCCAGGGTCACACCCCGTACCGACAGCAGGGCAGGGGCGTCGCTCACAGGCCCGCCGCGTCTGCCAGAACCGCGAAGATCGCATCCAGCGCGATCACGCCGACAATCCCGGTCACCACTGCGCGGGTCGCCGCCAGCCCCACATCCGCCGCGCTGCGCCCGGCCTTCAGCCCGATCTGGCAACTGGTCACCCCGATCAGAATGGCGAAGGCGATGCTCTTGACGAAGCCGAACGCGAACTGATCCAGCGGCACCGCCTTCAGCGTCTCGTTCAGGTAGCCCGGACCGGTGATGTTCAGCATCGCGAAGGAGACCACGAACCCGCCCAGCATCCCGACCAGGCAGCCGTACAGGTAGAGAAACGGCATGGTGAACACCAGCGCCAGGATCGACGGCAGCACGAGGTAGTCGGATACCGGAATGCCGATCACTTGCAGCGCATCGATCTCCTCATTGCCCTGCATCGTGGCAATTCTGGCCGCATAGGCGCCGCCGGTGCGGCCCGCCATGATGATTGCCGTCATTACAGCTGCCATTTCACGCACCAGCGCCAGCCCGACCAGGTCCGCCACGTAGATATCGGCGGCGAATTTCCGCAACTGCACGGCGCCGACAAACGCCAGGATCGCGCCGATCAGGAAATTCACCGTGCTGACGATCGCCAGCGCCGACGGGCCGGCATCGCGCAGATTGCCCAGCAGATCGACCGCCCGCATCCGCGCCCGCCCGGTCAGCGCCAACGCCCCGCCCGCCGCCGTCATTGCCAGCAGCGTGGACAGCGCACCGATCTCGTTCAGCAGATCGATCGTGCCGCCGCCAACCCAAGCCAACGGCCGGAACCGCCGGCGCGCGGCAGGTTTCGGCTCCGCCACCCGGTCCGGCAGCAGGCCAAGCAGTTTGCGCGCCGAACCGGGCAGCGCGGTCGTATCCACCTTCAGCCCGGCCGCCACCGCCGCCCGTTCGGCATCCCAGAGAAACGCGATCAGCCCGCTGTCCCATCGCCCCAGATCAGCCGAATCGAATCCAAGAGTGTTTCGCGCCGGCACCGATGCCAGCCCATCCGCGGGAAACACCGGAACGCGGCCGGATTGCGCGATCCAGTTGCCGGTAACCACCAGCACTGCGCCCCGCTCTGAACCATGCACCTGCCAGGCCGGCGCGCGGTCCGACGCCGCGGGACTCGGTGGCGTGCGCATGATCAAAAGCCGATCTTCGGATCCGGTAACATCGGCCGTTCATGGACGCAGCCGGATCGGTCGGCAAGCCGCCTCGTGCGCACCCTTCCGTCAGTTCGATGCAACCACGAAAAAAACCACCGCCTCGGCCAGGATTGCACGGCGGTCCCATAGCGGGACGCCGTCACGCCAAACCGAGCGACGAAAAGCCGCACTTTTCCCGAGGCCTTCGTCGACCCTTCACGAATGGCCGTGGCCCCCGGCCAGCCCGCGCGCAAATCAGCCGGTTTGTGACCTTGGTGACAGTGTCAGCCATCACGAAGCGGCAACGTCGAGACATCAGCAACCTGCCGCAGGAGGCAAACATGGCTCGCCTAACCAAACGTTCCGCCGCTATTTTTCTGTTGATGACCGGGACCGCTGCCGCGGCGCCTGTCTATACAGTCCAGAACATTGTCGATCCGGACGGCAACGGCTTCACCGAGGTGTTCGGCATCAACGACGCCGGCGCCGTTGTCGGCACCGATAATGCCGTCGCGAACCAGGGGTTCACGCTGTCGCCGAACGGCAAGTTCACCCCCGACAACGTCGGCGGCGCCCAGCAAACGCAAGTGACCGGCATTGCCGGCAACAACACAACCGTCGGCATCTTCGTGGACCAAAATGGCACCACGCAGGGCTTCGCACAAACCGTGACGACCACCGGGACCCAGACATCGCCCTATAATCAACCCGGAACCGCCTTCAACCAGTTACTCGGGGTCAGCGCCAATGGCAGCCAGTTTGCCGGCTATTCATCAATTGACCCGATGGGACAGGTGCTGCAGAAGGCCTATGTCGGATCCATTCAGAACCATACGTTCACCGACGTGAACCATCTGCTGCCGGTGAACGTCAACAGCCAGGCAACCGGCGTGAACAACACGGGCGAAATCGTCGGCTTCTTTCAGCCGTCGACCACCACAAGTATTGGCTTCGAGGATATCGGTGGCACCATCGGCACAGTCGATCCCTATGGGTCGACCTTCACCCAGGCACTCGGCATCGCCTCGGATGGGGAGGTTGTCGGCTTTTACGTTGATGGCGCGAATATCCAGCACGGCTACGTCGACATCAATGGCACAATCACGACCTTCGACCCAGCCGGGTCGGCCAGCACGACGATCAACGGTGTCAACGACCTCGGCCAGATCGTCGGTTTCTACACCACCGCCGACGACACCGTTGTCGGCTTCGTCGCAACCCCGCAGACAACCGTTCCCGAACCTGCGTCCATAACCCTGTTAGGACTAGGCCTGCTCGGCCTGCGCCGGGTCAGCCGGCGCCGATTTGTTTTGATACCGTCATGTTAGCGTGGCACGTAGCCAAGTGAGCCGTCCGGCGACAGAATCCGTTCTGCCGCCGGCCCGGTTTTACGAACGTCGCTACAGCACCTCGTCCGTCACCACGTTGAACCCCACCAGCGCGCTTGGCCCAAAAATCGTCGACAGCGCCACGTCTGTCGCATCCCGCCCCCGAGCCATCAGGATGCGGCCGATGCGCGGGGTGTTGTGGCGCGCATCGAAGGTGTGCCAGTGCCCGCCCAGATACGCCTCGAACCACGCGCTGAAATCCATCGGGAAATCCACCGGTGGAATGCCGATATCGCCCAGATAGCCGGTACAATACCGGGCCGGAATGTTCATGCAGCGGCACAGGGTGATCGCCAGATGCGCGAAATCGCGGCACACCCCGCGCCCCTCTGCATGGCCGGCAAATGCGGTCCGTGTCGGATCGGCATGCTGATAGCCGAACTCGATCCGGTTATGCACATAATCGCAGATCGCCTGCACCCGCGGCCACCCTTCCCAGGTATGGCCAAACAGCGACCACGCCAGGGCGCTCAGCCGGTCGGTCTCGCAGTATCGGCTGCCCAGCAGATACACCAGCGTATCCTCCGGCAGGTCCTGGATCGCATGTTGCCGCGCATTCGGAACGACCGCATCCCGCGTGCCGGGATCGCTGACCAGAAACTGCGTCGAAATCCGCAGCCGACCGGCCGGGGCAACGATGCGGTGGCAGATATTACCGAACCCGTCCCGGTATTCGCTGGCACCGATCGGCGGATCGAACGAAATCGGGTGCGGACCGATCACGTCCGGCATGCGGGACGGATGGACGCTCAACGCCAGCAGCATCGGCGTTGGCTGCGGACACTCATAGGTGATGTCATAACCGGCGCGGATTTTCACGAATTAAACTCTCCGAAGAAGGAGTGATGAAACGTGGCGGGATTGTCGCGGTTGGGGTCACAACCGCGCGAGTCTGCACATTTCGCAGCCGATCGCCCGCCCCGGTGCGGCTCAGCCAGGCCCTCGGCGGGCAGTTCCATTATTGATCCGGAACGGTGTCACCACGCCCCGCCTCCGGCGTTACGGCTCACCACCAGTTTGAAGGAGACGAACATGCCGGACACCATCGCCGCGATCGCCAAGCGTCATGGCTTCAGCCCTGAAGCCGCCCGCGCCGTTGCCGAGGCGCTGCGCCGCGGCGGCGGCGGCATGGCGCAGTTCAGCCACCCCGAACTCGGCGGCACCGGCCAGTGGGCTGCGGGCGGCATGATCATGATCGGCGACATGTTCAACAATGGCCTGAAAGATCGGGTGGCCGCGCTGTGCAGCGACCTCGCGGCGGTCCCCGCCCCGGTGCCCGCCGCGGCCGAGGACCAGCCCGGCACCTGGTGGCCGGAAGGTCTCGGCGCCGCCTCGGCCACCGGCGGGCAGAACGACATGCGCTATGCCTGCTTTCCCGACACGCGCCGTCTGGCGGTGATGCGCGACGGCCGCGTGCACATCTACGACACCGGCGAGCACCGCCTCGGCGGCTTCTCCCAGCAGCAAAGCGGCCGCCAGAGTCTGGCGTTCACCAGCCAGACCGGCCCGGTGCGGCTGGAGGATCTGAAGGAAATCTAACCGGCGGGCGGCGCCACACCCTTGATCTGGGTGCGGTGCATGATCCGTCGCGACGCAGCATGGAACGGGTCGCGCCGGTGCATGGTGCAGCGGTTGTCCCACAGCACCAGGTCACCGACCCGCCAGCGATGCGTGAAGCTGATCTCCGGCCGCGTCGCATAATCCCAGATCGCATCCAGCAATAAATCGGAGTCCGCCAGCCCCATCCCCTCGATCCAGGCCATCCGCCGCCGCCCCAGATACAGCATCCGCCGCCCGCTCTCTGGATGCGTGCAGACCAGCGGGTGCAGCGTCCCCGGCGCCTGCCGCGGATCGTCCGTCGGCGCCACGCCCTGCCGCACATAGCCGCCGCTGTTATACGTGCCGTCATGCTTCACCAGCAGCCCCGCCACCCTTTCCCGCAGCGCCTCCGGCAACGTCTCGAATGCCGCATACATATCACAAAATGACGTATCGCCGCCGCTCGGTGGTATCTCCAGCGCAAACAGCATGCTCGCCTTCGGCGGCGCTG
>Ga0302319_10014339_pt1 | contig 14792 bp, 11 predicted proteins | sample Bog_T0_2_FD_203319 | JGI IMG/M metagenome (GOLD analysis project Ga0302319, IMG submission 203319) | Peat permafrost microbial communities from Stordalen Mire near Abisko, Sweden - Bog_T0_2 | ecosystem: Environmental > Terrestrial > Soil > Wetlands > Peat | place: Sweden: Abisko, Stordalen Mire... | reverse complement strand
AGGACGACCCCGACCTGATTCAGGCGGTGGTGCACAGCCTGAACCAGTGGATGTACGAGACCTGGCAGTTCAACTATGAAGGGCGGATCTTCGCCACTCCGGTCATCAGCATGGGGTTGATCGACGAAGCGGTCGCCGAGCTCGAGTGGGTGCTGGAGCGGGGGGCCCGGTGTGTGCTGATCCGCCCGGCTCCGGTTCCCGGTCTCCGTGGCACGCTGTCGCCGGGGTTGCCCAGATTCGACCCCATCTGGGAGCGGATTCAAGAGGCCGGCATTCTGGTCGGCATGCACGCTTCCGACAGCGGCTACAACCAGATCGCCAACTGGTGGGAGGAGAGCTCGGAGTTCCTCCCCTTCCAGCCGTCGGCTTTCCGGATGATCGCCCAGGGCAAGCGCCCCATCTACGACACCATGTCGGCCATGGTCTGCCACGGCGCCTTCACCCGGTTCCCCGATCTGAAGGTGGCGGCGGTGGAGAACGGAGCCAACTGGGTGGGCCACCTCCTGCATGACATGTCCGACGTCTACGAGAAGATGCCGCAGCAGTTCCCCGAGGACCCGGCCAAGGCGTTCCTCCGGAACGTCTACGTCAACCCGTTTTGGGAGGACAACCTCCAGACGCTGGTCGATCTGGTGGGCGCCGACCACGTGCTCTTCGGCAGCGACTACCCGCATCCGGAGGGACTGGGCGACCCCATCACCTACGTCGACGAGCTCGACGGCATGCCGGACGACGTCGTCCGCAAGATCATGGGCGGCAACCTGGCCGGCCTGATGGGGGTGACGGTTCCCGCCTGAGGGCCACAGCCGTGTACCGGCCACCGCGCTGGCTCCACGGTTCGATCGTCGCTGCAAGCGACAGTGAACCGACCGCGGCCGCAGTGGCGGATGACTACTTCAGTCGGCGCAAGCCACGTGGTTCCCCTGCAGCGTGAACGGCCGACGAACCCCTGACGTCGCCACCGATCATTCCGTCGTACCGACTGCGTGGTCGGGATGGGGAATCGGGCACAGATTGAGACCGTCGATGTGCTCAAAGTCCGCCGGATTGCATGTGTACAGGGGCAACTCGTTTGAGACCGCCACGGCCGCAATCATGGCATCGAAAGCACGTGCCCGTGCCTTACGGCCGGCATGATGAAGCGAGGCTGCCACGTGACCAAACGCACGGGCGGCCGCGGCATCGAACGGAAGTGGGTCGAAGTCCGACTCGGCCTGCTGAAGCCGGACCTGCCGCGCGGCTCGTTCGGCCGGGTCATCAGTGACCAGCGGTCCGACGGAGAGCTCCGCAAGGGTCACCGAGGTGATGAGGGGCTGTCGAGGGAGGTCGGTGGGATCGGCAATCCGCTCGAGGAGGACCACCGTGCTGGTATCGAGGATGCCCCGCTCACGCACTTCGCCACGCATCACAGCGCTTGATCGATGACGGAGTCGAGGTCGCGACGAAATGTGACCGAGTCCATCGGGGGAAGCTTCGACCATCGACGAATGAGGGCGTCACTCGATAGGGGCGGTCGCGGTACCGGCTGCAGCGTCGCCACCGGCCTGCCATCCCTGGTCACGGTCAGATGCTCGCCGAGGGCGACCCGATCAACCACCTCACCGCCGTGATTTCGGAGTTCTCGGATCGAGATTTCATCCACCCTGAAAGTGTATCACCGGTGATACGTCACACATCGCACTCGATTCGGGCGAGCTGCATCTGAGCGAATGGAGCGTGCGTTGCGGTGGGTTCTCTCCACCGTTGCCATCGAACAGTCGAACATCCGACCGGAACGCTTCGCTGGACTCGCAGCCCTCAGCCAACCGCTACGCCGAAAGCTCAGGACCCACGATGGACACGAAGCTGACGCACTCCCCCGGGCCTCCGCCCAGGTTGTGGGTGAGCCCCAGGTTCCGACCCGGGCCCACCGAGGCGATCTGTCGCTCGGGCGGCGCCTCCCCCCGCAGCTGCAGCCAGCACTCGAACAGCATCCGGAGGCCCGACGCCCCGATGGGGTGGCCGAAGCTCTTCAAGCCGCCGTCCGGATTGACCGGCAGCTCGCCGTCGCGGTCGAAGGCGCCGGCCAGCACGTCCTTCCAGCCCAGCCCCCGCTCCGAGAAGCCCAGGTCCTCCATCAGCACCAGCTCGGTGGGCGTGAAGCAGTCATGGACCTCCGCCATGGCCAGCGACGAGCGGGGGTCGGTGATGCCGGCCTGGCGGTAGGCGTCCTCCGCCGAGCGGACCACTTCGGGGAAGGTGGTGTAGTCGTACTCCGGGTCGATGGCCCCGCCGCCGGGCCCGGCGATGAAGCTCAGGGCCTTCACATACAGCGGGTGGTCGGTGTAGCGGTGGGCATCCTCCGCCCGGCAGAGGATGGCGGCAGCCGAACCGTCGCTCACCCCGCTGCAGTCGAACACCCCGAGGTCACCGGCCACCAGCGGTGACTTGGTGATGGTCTCCATGGTGACCGCCTTGCGGAACTGGGCCCGGGAGTTGACCGCCCCGTTCTGGTGGTTCTTCCAGGCGATGCGGCTCATCACCTCCTTCAGCTCCTCGGAGTCGACGCCGTACTTTTCGGCATAGGCCGGTGCCACGAAGGAGAAGGCGGCCGGCGACGACAGGGCGGCGGCGGTGCCGTCCCCGACGGGGTGGACGCGGGTCAGTCCCGAATAGCCGGTGTCCTTCAGCTTCTCCACCCCGATGGCCATGGCCAGGTCGTAGGCCCCGGAAGCCACCGCATAGGCGGCGTTGCGGAACGCCTCGGAGCCGGTGGCGCAGAAGTTCTCCACCCGGGTGACCGGCTTGTAGTCGATCTTCAGCGGCTTGGACAGCGTGAGCCCCGACACCCCGGAGAACATGGTCCCCAACCAGTAGGCATCGAGGTCCTCGAAGCCCACCCCGGCCGAGGCGATGGCGTCCTTGGCCGCCTCGACGGCCAGATCGTCGGCCCCCTTGTCCCACCGCTCGCCGAAGCGGGTACAGCCCATACCGACGATGGCCACCTGGTCGCGAATTCCGTTGCTGCTCATGCCGGTCCTCCCTCGTCATCGTCGGCCGGCGGTCCATCGACCGGTCGCGCCTTCCAGAAGTAGTTGTGGACGCCCTCGGCGGTATACAGCCGTCGGAACGTCATGGCCACCCGGGTGCCGCTGGCGATGGCTTCGGGGTCGACGTCGGTCATCTCGCACCGATAGCGACCACCGCCGTCGAAGTCGACCACCGCCCCCACCACCGGGGGCGACAGGCTGAAGGCCAGCCGGTCCACGGTGAAGGTGGCCACCGTGCCTCCGGCATCGGCCATCCTCACCAGGTCCATCTCGTCGACCGCATGGCACTGCAGGCAGACCCGGGAGGGCGGAAGGTGGCGGAACCCGCAGGCCCGGCAGTCGCTGGCCTCGAACCCGGTCCGCCAGGCGGTGGACCGCCAGGTGGCGGGAGCACCCGGCCGCTCGGGATCCGGTCGGCGAGGCGGCTCCCGTCGGAGCTCCCCCCGCCAGGTCAGGAAGCGGGCGTAGGGGAGGTCGTCGCGTCCACCCGCTGCCTGCTCGGCCACCGTCGCCAAGCCGGCCGCCTGGCGGGTGGATCGGATGGCCGGGAGGTCGTCGGTCGTCCGCAGCACCAGGACGTCGGCACCATCGGCCACCACCACCACCACGATGACCGCCCCCGGTGCCGCTTGTTCGAGGGCGTCGGCCAGCAGCAGTCCAGGGTGGGCGGCGCCCAGGTTGCCTACGGACTGGATTCGGTCCCCCACCAGCGCCTCGGCACGGAACCCCAGCGCACCCTGTGATGCCTTCACTGCCCGGGCGTGGAGTCCGGCCACCACCACGTGGTCCACATCGGCCGCCAGCACCCCCGCCTGTTTGAGGGCGTCGGCAGTGGCCGCCTCCACCAAGGGCACATAGACCTCTTGTCCGAATCGCTCCTCCCACACCTTGGAGTCCGGCTCACCGGGCGTCCGCCACCGATCGAGGAACTCGGCGCAGGAGCTGGCGTGCGCCACCAGCTCGGCGGCCACCGGAGCGCCGGTACCGGCGTCGCCGAAGACGACCGCCACCGCCCCGTCGCCGCTGTCGCGTTCCTCGGGGCCACCCGCCGGTCCCGAGCGGAGATCGGCGATCACCGCCAGGGTCCGCCGTTGGCCGGCCAGCCCTTGGGCCGACCGCAGAGCGCCCACGCCGGACCGGACCGAGCCCAGCAGGTCGTAGGCACCACCGTCCGCCGGCAGCCCCAGGGCGGCGTGGATGGCCGAGGCATTGGTCTTGTCGAGATAGGCGGGAGCCGGAGTGGTGAACAGGAGGTCGTGGGGCAGCGGACCGTCGAGAGCGGCGAGCGCCCGGCGGCCGGCCTCCACCCCCATGGTGGTGGTGTCCTCGTCGTAGGAGGCGACCGATCGGGTGCCACGTCCCGACGGGCTGCCGAGCACGGCACCGATGGCGCTACGGGAGAGACGCCAGTAGGGCAGGTATACCCCCCATGAGAGGATCCCAGCGCTCACGTTCCCCCTTGTGCGGTCTCGCCGGGCACGCCGCCCGGACCATCCACGAGCATAGTGTCCGGCCCGCCCGGATCTAGACTCCGCCTGCCCCACGGCCGACCAGAGGAGACCGATGCGACGCAGCCTGTTCGATGACGAGCACGACGCCTTCCGCGCCAGTGTGCGCCGCTTCGTCGAGTCCGAGATGGTCCCCTTCGGGCCGGCCTGGGACGAGGCGGGCATCGTGGATCGAGGGATCTTCGAGAAGGCCGGCGCCAACGGATTTCTGGGCATCGCCATCCCCACCGCCTTCGGTGGCGGGGGCAGCGCCGACTTCCGGTTCAACCTCATCCTCACCGAGGAAGTTCATCGGGCCGGGCTGAACGGGGCGGCCCTGGGGTTCGCCCTCCACAACGACATCTGCCTCCCTTACCTGCTCCGCTTCGGCACCGAGGAGCAACACGCCCGCTGGCTGCCCGGGGTGGCCCGGGGCGAGCAGATTCTGGCCATCGCCATGACCGAACCGGGGGCGGGGTCCGATCTGGCGTCCATCGCCATGACGGCCATCCGGGACGGCGACCAGTACGTGCTGAACGGCTCCAAGACCTTCATCACCAATGGCATCAATGCCGACCTGGTGGTGGCGGCAGTGAAGACAGATCCGACCCAGGCCCACCGGGGCATCAGTCTGGTCGTGATCGAAGCAGGCACCCCCGGCTTCACCCGGGGCCGGAACCTCGACAAGCTCGGCCTCCATCAGCAGGACACCGCCGAGCTCTTCTTCGCCGACTGCCGCATCCCGGTCGAGAACCTGCTGGGTACCGAGGGCGAGGGCTTCGCCCACCTGGTCACCAGCCTCCCGCAGGAGCGGCTGTCGCTGGCCGCCGGCGGACTGGCCGGAGCCCGGGCCGCCCTCGACTGGACCATCGAGTATGTCAGGGAGCGGAACGCCTTCGGGGCCCCCATCGGCTCGTTTCAGAACACCCGCTTCACCCTGGCCGAGTTGGCCACCGAAGTCGAGATCGGCCAGAACTTCATCGATCGGTGCGTCACGGCCCTCAACGACGACGAGCTGAGCGCCGAGGACGCCGCCATGGCCAAGTGGTGGTGCACCGAGCTGCAGGGCCGGGTGGTGACCCGCTGCCTGCAGCTGTTCGGCGGCTACGGCTACATGAACGAGTACCCGATCGCCAAGGCCTTTGTGGACGCCCGGGTCACCCCCCTCTACGGGGGCACCACCGAGATCATGAAGGAGATCATCGGGCGATCGTTGAAGCTGGGGTGATCGCTCGAGCAGAAGGGCACCGGTGCGATGAGAAAGGGGGATCACTGCTCTGTCGTCGGCATGGCCGCCTCCGAGCGAGGGCACCCGTCGTTACTTCTGCCCGCCTCTGAGCGAATTGCCCCGCCTGGAACCTGGCCGGTCGATCACCTCCAGTTCAGCCGCCCCCGCCGCCGACCTCGGCAGCCACCGTCACCAGCAGATCGCCGTCAGCGGTGGCCTCGCACCGGTCGCCCGGGCGAAGCACCAACGTCGTGAACGGACTGGTCACCACCGAGGGCCCGGACACCGCTCCACCGGGCCGCAGCGTGGCAGCGTCGAAGACGGCGCCGTCCAGCCACTCCCCGGACAGCCACATCCGGCGATGTCCGATCGGCTCGGGTGGCGCTGACACCGCCTCCAACGCCAGGGGTGCCATCTTCTCGACCTCGCCGATGGCGGTCAGCCGGACCCCCCGGAGCACCGGCTCCTGCGCCCGGGCCTCGATGAGTCGGGCCTCCTCGTTGCGCCGGTGGAACTCGGCCACCGCCGCCTCCAGATCGCCGGGCGCCTCCACCGGAATGGCCACGTCGAAGGTCTGGCCGGGGTAGACCATCAGCAGCGACCACTGGAGCCGGATGCGCTCCTCGGGGACCCCCGCCTCGCGGAGCTCATCGGTGGCCACCGACCGCAGCTCGCCGGACAGCCGGTCGATGATGGCCGGGTCGGCCTGTTGCCAGGGCACCACGTACCCCCGCGAGTCGTCGAGCACGTGGTCGGCAGTCAACAGCCCCAAGGCCGACAGGCCGGCCGCCCCTCTCGGGATGAGGGCGTGGGCCATGCCCAGGGCAGCGGCCTGGGTGGTGGCATGGACCGCCCCCATGCCACCGAAGGCCACCAGGTCGAGGGCCCGGGGGTCCACCCCGGCCAATGACAGCACCCGGCGCACGGCGTCGGTCATGTGGGCGTCCACCAATCGCACTGCCGCCACCGCCGTCTCCTCGGCGTCCAGTCCCAGTGGGGCCCCCAACTCGGCCAGCGCGGTCCGGGCGCCCTCGAGGTCCAGCTCCATCCGCCCGGCGGCGAACCCGCCCGGCTCCAGCCGGCCCAACACCAGGTCGGCGTCGGTGATGGTCGGCCGGGTCCCACCGCGTCGGTAGCAGACGGGGCCTGGCGCGCTGCCGGCCGACAGGGGTCCCACCTGCAGTACCCCGTCGTCCACCCAGATGATGGAGCCACCGCCGGCGCCCACCGAAGCGATGTCCACCATGGGGATGGCGATGCAGTAACGGTGGCGCCAGTTCCAGTCCATCTTGATCTCGGGACGCCCGTCGCGGATGAGGCAGAGGTCGTAACTGGTGCCGCCCATGTCCACGCTGACCATGTCGGCCAGCCCCGCCCGTGAGCCCGAACGGGCGGCGGCGGTGACACCGCCGGTGGGACCGGAGCCGATGGTGGCCACTGCCCGTTGGCTGGCCGCCGCCGCCGTGGCCACTCCCCCGGCCGAGGTGGCCACCAGCAGATCGTGCTGGTAGCCGATCGACGCCAGGCGATCGGCCAGCCGCCCCAGGTACTTGGCGATGGGCGGGCCGATGTAGGCGTTGACCAGGGTGGTGGAGGTGCGCTCGAACTCGGGAGGCTTGGGGAGCACCTGGTGGGAGAGCGACACCATGTCCACGTCGGGGTACTCGTCACGGATGATCTCGGCGGCCCGAAGCTCGTGCACCGGGTTGAGGTAGGAGTGGAGGAAGCTGACGGCGATGGAGGTCACCCCGAACGCCCGGAGCCGGGCGGTGGCCTTCCGCACCGCCTCTTCATCGAGGGGCGTCTCGATCTCCCCTTCGGCGGTCAGCCGGCCGGGGATCTCCAGCCGGACCCGGCGCCGGGCGATGGGGTCGGGCGGCGGGTAGGCCGGGTCCCAGATCTCCTCTTTGTAACAGCGCCGGAACTCGATCTCGTCGCGGAATCCCTCGGTCACCAGCATGCCGGTCGGGGCCCCGGTCATCTGGATCATGGTGTTGTCACCGGTGGTGGTGCCATGGACGATGGAGTCGGTGCTGGCGGCCAGCTCTTCGACGGTGATCCCCTCGGCGGCTGCCAGTTGGGTCAGCCCGGCCACCACGCCGAGGCTTTGGTCCTCCGGCGTGGTGGGGGCCTTCTCCAGCACCACCGACCCGTCAGGGCGGAGCAGCACGCAGTCCGTGAACGTGCCCCCGACATCGATGCCGATCCGATAGCGCATGCGCCCCCCATTACCGTGCCGGACCTCTCCGGCGCTGACCGCCGCCAACCCTATCCGCCCCACCACCGGCCGGACAGGTGCAGGAGCCGGTACCCGGGGGTCGGGAGCCCGCCCCCCTATACTCAGACCGGCCGTCGGACCGTCATCGTGCACTGTGGGTGGCGACGCCCTGCCGGTTCCCACTCCACCGAGGCAGGTCATGGAAGACGAGATCGCCGGGGCGACCCGATGGCAGGAACGAACCGTCGAGCACTCGTTGAAGGCCGCCCGTCAACAGGCCATCTCGCGCGGCAACCTGTTCATCGCCGCCGCCGTCGAGCTGCTCCGTACCACCGGCAAGGCTGACTTCACCGTCCTGGAAGTGGTCGACCAGGCGGGGATGTCGCTCCGCTCGTTCTACCAACACTTCGCCACCAAGGACGACCTGTTGTTGGCGTTGGTGGAGGTCACCATCGGTCAACATGTCACCGCCGCCCGCCGGCAGGTGGACGCCGCCTCCGATCCCACCGCCAAGCTCGAGGCCCTGGTGCGGGCCATGTTCGGCAGTCAGGAGACCGACGACCCGGCGTCCCGCGGTCTGGTGCTCTTCCACTGGCACCTGGCCGACTCGCGGACCGACGAGTTCGCCGCCACCATCCGCCCCTATGCCGACATCGTGGGGGAGATTCTGGAGGCCGGCATCGCCGACGGGACCTTCCGCGACGACCTGGCGGTCCCGGCCATGGCCGGGCTGGTGGTCCACACCCTGGTATCGGTGCTGGACATGCGGGTGCTGGGCGTCCGCCTGGGCGGCGACGACGCCACTGCCGACGATCTGGTCCAGTGGTGCCTGTCCGCCGTCAGTCGGCGATAGACCGGTCGGTCAGCCGGCCACTTCGATCACCGTGGCCGAGCCCATGCCGCCACCGGCGCACATGGCCGCCACCGCGATGCCACCACCCCGGCGCTGGAGCTCATAGATCAGGGTCACCAGCATTCGGGCACCGGTGGCCGAAATCGGGTGGCCCAGACTGCATCCGCTGCCCGACACGTTGACGATCTCCTCGTCCAGGCCAAGGGCGGCCGAGGCGGCCACCGGAACCGAGGCGAAGGCCTCGTTGATCTCCCACAGGTGGACGTCGCTGATGGACAGCCCGGCCCGGTCGAGTGCCTTGGGGATGACCTCGATGGGCGCCATACCGGTGCGGGCCGGGTCCACGCCGACGGTGGCCCACGACCGGACGGTGGCCAACGGGGTGAGACCCCGGCTGGCGGCCAGGTCGGCCGAGGCCAGCGTCAGCGCCGCCGCCCCGTCGTTGAGGCCGGCCGAGTTGCCGGCGGTGATGGAGAAGCCCTCGATCTCCGGGTGGAGTGCCGGCAGCGACGCCATCTTCTCCAGCGTGCTGGTGCGCCGCGGGTGCTCGTCCACCTCCCAAGAGATCGTCTCGCCGGCCTTGGTGACCTTCATGGGCACAATCTCGTCGACAAATCGTCCCTCGTCGATGGCCGCCACCGCCCGCATGTGGGAGCGGTAGCCCCAGGCGTCCAACTGCTCACGGGTGAGACCGGCCTCGACGGCGGTGTTCCACCCCACGGTGATCGACATGTCGAGGGCCGGTGCCTCCGGGGTCTCCGGGTGGCTCGGGGAGATCCACCCCTCGGTGGCCTCGGCTGCCCCCGGCTCCTGCCAGCGGGTCGACGGGGAGGTCGACTGGGAGTTGGTGCCCCCGGCGATGATGGCTTGGTCCATGCCGGCGGCGATGGAGCCGGCCGCCACCTGCACGGCGGACATTCCGCCGGCGCAGTGGCGATTGAGGGCCAGCCCGGCGATGGAGGGAAGGCCGGCCCGGGCCGCCACGTAGCGGGCGATCACCCCGCCGCCGTAGAGGTTCTCCGCCAGAATCAGGTCGTCGATGTCGGCGGCCTCCAACCCGGAACGTCGGAGGGCCTCGACGGTCACCGTCTCGGCCAGGTCGTAGGCCGAGGTCTCGGTCAGCGTGCCGCGGAAGGCGGTACCGACGGCGGTGCGGCAGCCGGAGAGGATCACGGGATCGGACATGGGGGTTCCTGGCTTTCTGGTTGGCTATCGGGTTCGGGGAAGGCCCAGACCACGCTGGGCGATCATATTTCGGTGAATCTCACTGGTGCCGGCGTAGATGGTGGTCCCCACCGAGTACCGCAGCAAGTGCTCGATCACCCCGTGGGACGGGGCGGTGGGGTCGAAGTAGCTCCGCAGGGCGTCAGGTCCGACCAGCTCCACCATCTGCTGTGCCCGCTCCTTGATCGCCTCCGAGCTGAACAGCTTGGACATCGGCCCCTCGGTGGACATCGGCAGGTCGGTCTCGGCCATCCAGGCCACCCGCCGTTGCAGCAGGCGCGACACCTCCAGGTCGATGGCTGTCTGTCCGAGGGCCTGGCGGACCTCGGGATCGTCGAGCCGGGGGGTACCGTCCTCGCCGGTCGCCTCCCGGGCCCACGACTCGGTGGCGGCCAGCAGGCGGGCGATGGAGGAGGCGAAGCCGGCACCGTGCTCGGCGGTCAGCGCCACCGTCATGGTGGCCCATCCCTCGTCGACCCCGCCGATGCGCCAGGCGTCGTCCACCCGGACGCCGCTGTAGTACACGATGTTGGTCCGCTCCCCCGACAGGGTGTAGACCGCCTGGATCTCGATGCCCGGCTGGTCCATCGGAACCAGAAACATGGTGAGGCCCTTGTGCTTGGCCAGGTCGGGGTTGGTGCGGGTGAGGAGGAAGACGTAGTCGCCGATCTGGGCGTTGGTGGTGAACATCTTCTGCCCGTCGATCACCCACTGGTCGCCGTCCCGTACCGCCCTGGTGGTGGCGGCCGCCACGTCGGAGCCGGCCTCGGGCTCGCTGAAGCCCAGCACGATGATGATCTCCCCGGCCAGCGCCTTGGGGATGATCTCGGTCTGCTGCTGTTCGGTCCCCACCGCCCGAATCACGGTTGCCACCATCAAGGTGGTGCCGGTCCCGTAGGTGGGGGCGTCGGCCAGGCCCAGCTCCTCGGCGACGGTCAGCATCTCGATGGGATCGAGGCCCTGGCCGCCCAGCTCCACCGGCCATCCGGGCGCCAGCCACCCACCCTCGACCTGGGCGGCGGTGAATCCGGCGTCGTGGGAGACACCGGTGCGGTAGACCTGCTCCTCGATCTGCCGGGTCATGTGCTCAGCCAAAAAGGCGCGCAGGTCCCGACGCAGGGCGTCGCTGGCCTCACCGAGGCGGAAGTCGATCATGACGCCACCGGTCCGTAGCGCCGGTCCGCCACCCGCCGGGCGGCCGCCGCCGGGCTCATCACCACGTTGGCCCAGGCCCGGGCCCGGCGGTAGTAGAGCTGGATGTCGTACTCCAGCATGAACCCGTAGCCGCCGTGGAAGTGCAGCGACCAGTCGCTGGCGTCCCGGGCGGCGGTCGCCGCGAAGGCAAAGGCCATGGCCGCCAGCTCTGGGCTCCGGTCGGGATCCTCGGTGGCCGACCAGGCGGCCTCTCGGGCCAGGAGGTCGGCACCGGCCGCCCGGGTGGCGCAGTCGGCCAGCCGGTGGCCCACCGCCTGAAAGCTCCCGATCTTCTGACCGAAGGCCTGCCGCTCGGCGGCGTAGGCCACACCGATCTCCACCGACCGCTGGGCGATGCCGGACAGGGCGGCGGCGGTCAACACCAGCCAGTCGTCGAGGGCGGCGTCCAGCAGGCGGGCGGCCGCCGGACCTTCGGAGAGCACGGTGCCCCCACTGGTCGGGACCGGCAGGTCGGCCAGCGGCATGCAACCGACGTTCTCCGGGATGACCCGGTCGTCCCCGGTGGGGACCACCACCAGCTGCTGGTCCCGGAGGACCAGTACGTCGGTGGCGACCGCCCCGGCCGGTACCAGCTCGGCCACCCCACCGGTGGGGGTCCGGAGGGCCACCGCCACCAGCCGGTCGCCGTCCAGCGCCCCTCGGAGGACGGCATCGGCTTCGGTACCGCCGGCCCGGGCCAGGAGTCGGGCGGCCACCTGGGTCTCGATGAGTGGAGCGGAGCCGATGGCCCGCCCGTGCTGCTGGGCGACCAGGGCCAGGTCGAGCGGGGTGGCGCCCCAACCATCGTGCTCCTCGTCGACGGCCATGGCCAGCGACCCCTGGGCCACCAGCTGCTCCCACAGGCGGGGATCGAAGCCCGATGGCTCAGCCGCCCGGACCCGCTCGGGGGAGGACTCCTTGGCGTAGAGGGCGGCGAAGGAGTCGATCAGCAGCTGCTGTTCGTCGCTGGGACGGAGGTCCATCGTCCCTACTCGGTGGGCATCAGGGCGGAGAAGTCGATCTGCCCGGTCTGCAGAGCCCCGAAGAAGCCACCGTCGGCGTAGAAGCTCTCCCCCAGCACGTAGCTGGCCCGGTAGCTTCCCACCAGCACCATGGCCCACGCCTGCTCCTCGGCGGTCGAATAGCGGCCCACCGGCCCGAGGGCGGCATCCACCAGCTGTCGCCCGACCGCCTCGTGGAAGTGGGGCATCATCGCCGTCTCGGTGGGCCCGGGGTTGGTGCAGTTGAGCCGGATCCCGTGGTCCTTCATCAGACCGACGGAACGCCAGGCCGTCCAGGCGTTGATCACCTGCTTGGAGGTGGCGTAGGCGTTGCCCGCCCACACCTCCGAATGCGCCTCCAGCCAGGTCTTGCCGGCCTCGAAGCCGTCGGTGGCGAACAGCTCCAGGTAGGTCTCCAGGTTGCCCTGCCAGCCGATGCCGGCGGCCGAGGCCACGTAGACCACCGACGATCCCTCGGCCATCTTGGGCACCGTCCGCTCGATGAGCTCCCGTCCCCCGAGGAAGTTGACCACCATGGTTTCGAGGTCGGTGAACGGCGGCCCGGGGAGCCCGGCGCTGTTGAAGAAGGCGTCGACCGGTCCTGCGATCTGATCGGCGGCGGCGGCGATGGAGGCGAGATCCAACAGGTCGACCTCGATCGACTGGGCCACCGGCCCGGCGATGGGCGCCCGGTCCAGACCCACCACCTCGGCGCCCAGCTCGGCCAGTACCTCGACAGCGGCGGCTCCCATGCCGGACGCCGCCCCGGTGACCACCACCCGCTTCCCGGCATATCCCAGTACGTCATCCATGGCGCTTCCCCTCCTCGGTCCAGCTTCGTGCGTGACACCGACGGACAGCAGCGACCGGCCCCACCCGACCTGACGCCTGCACCCTTCCAACGGTCCCATCCCCCGTCCGCCCACCGACCGGAACCCTGTTCTCGCCGGGCGGACACGAGGCTCCACACGCTAAGCGGTTCCCCGCCCCTGTGCCAAGCCGGTCGGCTCAGTGGGCGGCCTTGGTGCCGGCAGCAGGAGCCTGTCCGTCGGCGAAGCCCCGGATCATGTTCTCCTGCACGTAGGAGGCCACCAACTCCCCGTCTTGGGCATACACGTGGGCCCGTCCGTAGCTCCGCCCCTGCCCGGCCGAGGGGCTCTCATGAGCGAGCAGCATCCACCGGCCGGCGTCCACCGGACCGTGGAAGGTCAGGGTGTGGGTGATCACGCTGGTGGAGATGGAACGGTGGGCCATCGACTGCCCCACGCCGGCGTGGGGCCGCATGGCCGTCCCGATCAGAAAGCCGTCGGACGCAAAGGCCAACAGGGCCTGATTGAGGGTGGGATCGTCAGGGGCGTCGGGGAACCGGGTCCAGACGTCGAGCTCGGCCGGACCCACGGCTTCGGGATCGGCGATATCCACCCCGTCCACCGTCCGGATCTCCCAGAAGCCGCTGCCGTGGGCGGAGGGCACGGCGTCCTCCGGTGACCGGCCGGCGTCCCACTCGGGCTGGTGGCGGATGAGATCGGGGTCGGGGGCGTGCAGGAGCACCAACGACCGGGTGCAGACCCGGCCCGCCTGGCCGACGGTCACCGCCGCGCTGGCGAAGGTGCGACCCGCTTGCATGACGTCGACGTCGAAGTCGAGGGGGGCGTCGGTGGAGGCCCCACGGGCGAAGACGGTGTGGATCGACTTGACCTCCTTGGCCGGGTCGACCGCCGCTCCGGCCAGCATCGACTGGGCGAGCAGCTGCCCGCCGAAGACCACCGAACCACCTCCGAACTCGATGCTGTCGCCGCGCCAGGTGTGCTCGCCGGTCGGCTCGAGGGCGAAGACAGCCAGCAGGTCGTCGAGGTCGGGCATGGGGGTGGCTCCTGCGCTGGTAGGTCGGTCGGGTCAGCCAAAAGGTCAGGACGGTCTTCGAGCGTACCTTCGGCAACCCGGGCGGCTGGCCGAGGCCACCGACGAGTTCGGTCCACTGATCGAAATCGCCAGGTCGTAGGCACGGCGAACTGCGCCGCCCCGGGCAGCGGCGAGGAAGCGCCCGGTGGACAGTGGCTACGCTGGTCGCCTCAGGGCCTCGGCCCTCCGGCGCCGGGGCGCGCCGGGCCCCTCGCCACAGGAGTCCGACCACCATGAACAACCACGCGCCGACCCCGTCCGGCGAGCCGGCCGCCGACTTCCGGGCGGAGCTGCGAGCCTGGCTGGCCGCTGAGCTCACCTCCGAGGTGGCCGAGGCCGGGCAACGCTCGCCCGAGGAGGGTGACCTCGAGGTCCTCCGGGGGTGGAACCGCCGCCTGGCCGACGCCGGGTGGGCCGCCCCCGCCTGGCCGTTCGAGCACGGCGGCCGGGGGGCGGACATCGACGAGCAGCTGGCCTACCTCGAGGAGATGAGCGAGTGCTCGGCGCCCGGGCCGCTGAACGTCATCGGCGTGTCCAACATCGCCCCGGCCATCATGACCTACGGCACCGACCAGCAGAAGGAGCGCTACCTCCGCCCCATGCTCCGGGGCGACGAGATCTGGTCGCAGGGGATGTCCGAGCCCGACGCCGGCTCC
>Ga0302319_10014338_pt1 | contig 14792 bp, 13 predicted proteins | sample Bog_T0_2_FD_203319 | JGI IMG/M metagenome (GOLD analysis project Ga0302319, IMG submission 203319) | Peat permafrost microbial communities from Stordalen Mire near Abisko, Sweden - Bog_T0_2 | ecosystem: Environmental > Terrestrial > Soil > Wetlands > Peat | place: Sweden: Abisko, Stordalen Mire... | reverse complement strand
GTGGCCTATGCCGCGCGCCTTGCCCTGAATACCACCATGCGCGGATGCGAGATCAAGGAACTGCGTTGGCGCGATGTGGATATGTTCGGTCACTCTCTCGCGGTGAAGAAAAGCAAGACGGAAGCTGGGGAGCGGGTCATCCCGTTGAATGCCGATGCGTGGGAAGTGATTCTGGCCCTGTACAGGCGCTCACAGGCGCTTGGAGGCTTTGAGCCAAGCCATTTCCTATTCCCGGCCTGTGAGACCGCCAATATCGACCCCACCCGGCCAATGAAGAGTTGGCGGACCGCTTGGAGGCGACTCACGAGGGCGATTCAGTGCGCCGGGTGCGGACTGCTCCAGAATCCTGGAGAGATCTGCTCAAAGTGCAAGGTTGATACCAGCGAACAGAAGAGCCCCTTCACCGGCTTTCGCTTCCACGATCTAAGGCATCAGGCCATCACGGAGCTTGCCGAGTCCAAGGCGAGTGACCAAACCATCATGGCGATTGCTGGACACGTCTCCAAAAAGATGCTCCAGCACTATTCGCACGTTCGGTTGGATGCGAAGCGGAACGCTCTGGACGCGCTCATGATAAAACCGGAACTGAAGGGCGATTCCAAAGACACAACCGAGGGCACAACCGGGGGTTACGACACAAACAACGACACAAAAAACCGCCGGGAGATGGAAGGGATGCCGCAAGTTGTTGATTTTATGGTGGAGCTGAGCGGGATCGAACCGCTGGCCTCCTCGTTGCGAACGAGGCGCTCTCCCAGCTGAGCTACAGCCCCACGACTTCTCTATCTTACCAGCGAGCGGAGAATCGTGGAAGTGATTGCCCGCATTTCCTCCGGTTTTGGAAGGGTACAGATTCACACCGTGCGGCACGCGATCGAGATGCCCTTTTTGAGAGCAGGGCAAGCCACTCCCTTGTGACACCTTCGAAACTGTCCTTACTGCCGTTCCCGCGGACTCGTATCCCCCTAGGATAACGGAAATGGAGATGAGGAATTCTGCTATGCGATTGATTTCGAGATCGGTTCTCTTTTTGATTCTCTGCATTCCGCTTACCGCTCTTTCCAGCAGCGCCCAGACCTTGGCTTCCGTGCCCTCTTCCCCTCATAAATCGGTCAGGATAGGCTCCGAAAACTCGTTCGAAATGGTACTTGATGAGCCGCTGTCATCGGCCACAGCAAAGAAGGGCCAAACGGTCCGCATGACACTGAAGGAACCCTGGGTCGCGGAAGGCCATTTCATCGCACCTGCGGGAAGCACAGCCGTGGGAACTGTGCATCGCGTCGAACACGCCATTCCTGGAAAAAGAAATGGACGCGTGGTGATTACCTCAGGCTCAATCCATCTTCCTTCAGGCAAGAGCATTCCCTTAAATATCCAAATGTCTGACGGGGAAGAGTGCGACGATATTGGCCCTTGCCTGTTGGTTGGCGCCCTTTTCGCCATTGTGGAGTCGCCGCTCCTGGCAATCGAATTACCGGTCCTATTGGTGGAGCTACCGACGATCATTAAGAAAGAACGCGAAGAAAAGCGCGCTTATCAAATTGACGGCGAAGAAAGTAATCTGCCGGCAGAAAGCAAGGTCTCCGCATCGAACAAGTGGCCGTTTGTCCAGCAAATCCCAGTTTCTAATTGAATTGACCGCGGGCGAATATGAACGCAAAGCGAAAAGGCCGCCCGGAATTGGACGGCCTTCTCTTTTGTTTCCAGTCAGAGCTCAAAGCTGATTCATATTCGCCAGGAACTCAGCATTGTTGCGAACCTTTTCGAGTCGCGCAATCAGCAGTTCCATCGCTTCTACCGGCGAAAGCGGATTCAGCACGCGGCGCAATACAAAGATGCGTTGCAAATCTTCTTTAGGAATAAGCAGCTCTTCTTTGCGGGTTCCGGAGCGCTGGATATCGATGGCCGGGAACACGCGCTTGTCCACAAGCTTGCGGTCGAGGATGATTTCCATATTGCCCGTGCCCTTGAATTCTTCGAAGATCACTTCGTCCATGCGCGAGCCGGTGTCGACAAGAGCCGTGGAAATGATGGTGAGCGAGCCGCCTTCCTCAATGTTGCGGGCCGCGCCGAAAAAGCGTTTCGGCCGCTGCAGCGCATTTGAATCCACGCCGCCTGAGAGCACCTTGCCCGACGGCGGCACAATGGTGTTGTAAGCGCGGGCGAGACGCGTAATTGAATCCAGCAGAATCACCACGTCGCGCTTGTGTTCCACCAGTCGTTTGGCCTTTTCAATCACCATTTCGGCAACCTGCACGTGGCGCGCGGCAGGCTCGTCAAACGTTGAACTGATGACTTCACCTTTGACGGACCGTTGCATGTCCGTGACTTCTTCAGGCCGTTCATCGATGAGCAGCACGATCAGCACGACTTCAGGGTGATTGGTGGAGATGGAGTTGGCTATCGACTGCAGCAGCATGGTCTTGCCGGTGCGTGGCGGAGCTACAATCAAACCGCGCTGGCCTTTGCCCACAGGCGTCAGCAGATCCATCACGCGACCGCTGATGCCCTCGCGAACGGTCTCCATCTTGATGCGTTCTTGGGGATAAAGAGGGGTCAGATTGTCGAAGAGAATCTTGTTGCGCGTCTCCTCGGGCGATTCGAAATTGATGGCTTCAATCTTGACCAGCGCGAAATATTTCTCGCCCTCGTGTGGCGGACGGACATTACCGCTGATCGAGTCGCCGGTCTTGAGGTCAAACTTGCGAATCTGCGATGGAGAAACGTAAATATCGTCGGGGCCGGGCAGATAGTTGTAATCGGGGGAACGCAGGAAGCCGTAGCCATCGGGCAGGATCTCCAGCACGCCGTCGGCGAAGATGTGCCCCTCCTTTTCACTCTGTGCCTGAAGAATCTTGAAGATCAGGTCTTGCTTGCGAAGGCCGCTGGCGCCCGGGATTTCCAGGGTGCGCGCAATTCGGCTCAATTCAGTTATGTTCTTTTCTTTTAGTTCAGCGATGGTCATGGTCACCTGCGGTAAGAAAGGATGGGAGTGGGTAGTGCGGGATGGGGATGTATTCCAGGGGAAAGTCGGGCGGGAATCTATCAATGCTGCGAGCGCAGGCCGCGCCTGAGGCATCTCCCGAAATCAAGAGGAAGACTGAAACGCCGGAGAACTGCGGCTAGCCTGGCCGGCCAGCCGCATTAAAACCTTTGCCTGAATCAACTATACCCTTCGTGGATGGCCGTCAGGCGGCGCGGCGCCTTTCAACATGCTCTGACGCGTGCGTGGCTACTGGCGCTGCTGCGCCGGGATTGGTGGTCTGAAAGCGGCCTAATACTTCATTGGTCGTGTCTTGCAGCCGTGTATTCGGCTTGTGCAGCTTACGGGTCGCTTTGCTAGCCAGTTGACAGAGCTGGTAGCGATTGGACACATGAGAAAGTGCCCCGAAAACTAAATCAGAACGCATGATACATCTCTCCTTACTTGAAGTTCCTGCCCGTGCGGAACTTGCCTGGCGCCGCCGGTTCAGTCAGGGCGCCAGAATCTTACATCGGCAAAGCCCCGTTTTTTATTCACATTCCTTAGACGCACAAAGTGGCCGTCCAGTTCAAAAATCTTGACGCGCCCGCGCACGCCGAAAAAGATCCTTGTGCCGATTAAGCGATACAGATTGCCGTCCCTGGGAATCCATGGAGTCCGCGTTTTCGTTTCGGCGGTCTTCAAAACACACCGCTGCATCAACTGATGAGCCCCAGCTCAGTAAGATGCGGAAAACCACGGATGGGCGCGCACGAGCGCTTTGTGCAAACTGCCCTTTAATGGATGGCACTCATGAATGTATACCTAGTCGTCGTCCGGGTCAACAAGTTTTTCTGATCTTTTTGACCTTAGCCGACTCTCCCGCGAAATTCTCTTCCCGAAGTAGTTAACAAATTTATAATGAGGTATTTGTGGAAATAAATGCACGAGCTTCAACGCCACTTCGTGTGCCTGCACTCGGTTTTTCTCGTACTCCAGCTACCAATGAACCTTACTAATTACCCCGGCTCAATTGGAATGGAGAATAAGCAAAAACAAATTCTTTGCGCACCGATAAACCGATAAATGGGTGGAAATTAGAACGAAGGTATAATCCTCCTGAGTCCCATTAAAAAGAACTATGTGAAAAATAAAGGCTTCTAGCCTGGAATTGCCCATGGAACAGCGCATCAAGAAGGAGTCACTGCCTTTTTGCGGCCTGGCCGCACTACGGAGGGTTTGCCATCCGGATCGACCACAAGGGGTTCGCCGCTCTCGTCCAATCCGCAGCCCGGCCGCTGCCGCCGATTCACGGGGCCCTTCGGGGCGGTGAACAACCCGTCCAACCGAAATATGGCCAGAGCAAGGGCAACTATAAATGGAACCGCAACCAGCAGCGCATCCCTGGTGGAAGTTATATACACCTCATGCATTGTGTTGCCTGCGCGAAAGAGTTCTGGCAGTTATTACCAGAACCAATCCTGGGGAATTATCCTAATGTATTACTTGGATGCGATTTTGGTGGTACTAAAACTTTATCCATTTAAGTCTAAAGTAACCTGACCATTCTTACTTAGTAAACCTGCCTACGAACGAGTTTGGCGACGCCGAGGCGGTCCTGACAACTTTCCATCGGGATCGCGCAGGATCGGCTCTCCAAATTGATCGACGCCACACGCGGGGCGGCGCCGACTCAGCGATCCTTTGGGCTGAGCAATGCCACGATCCAACCGGAACATGCTGGCCATCAAACAAAGAATAAACGGGACCGCAACAAGCAACGCGTCCCTATTCGAGATGAGGAAATGTGGTTCCATTTGAGACTCCGATCGGTAAAAGGCATTCCATGAGAACTCTTTTATGCCTGCATATCGGTTATCGGCCTAATGTTAGGAATTGCACAGAATCTAAAGTAACGAGAAGCAGTGATTAGGGGTTTGTGATTAGTGATTAGGGGCGGGATGATCGGAGCCAGCCTCAAAGCTTTTGTCTCTTTTCGTTCCCTAGATAGTTTCTGCACCGGACGAGCAAGGGCTTAGGCTGCGAGCGTGAAAACTAATCACTAATCACTAACCCCTGTCTTTCGTCACGCCCAATAGCTGCGGTCGAGCGTGCGGTACTGGATGGCTTCGGCCAGGTGGGCAACGGTCAGGTTTTCCGCGCCTTCGAGATCTGCGACGGTGCGCGCTACTTTGAGGATGCGGTCATGTGCGCGCGCGGTCAGGCCCTGTTGCTGCATGGCTCGTTCAAGCAGGCGTTCGGAGTCGGCGCCCAACTCGCAGTGTGTGCGAATCTGGCGCGTGGTCATCTGCGCGTTCGAGTAAATTTTGTCGCCGGACTTCAGGAATCGTTTTCGCTGGTTTTCCCGCGCGGCCATCACACGAGCGCGAATCTCCGCCGATCCCTCTGCTGCCGCTCCTCCGCGCAGTTCCTTATACTGAACGGCCGGAACCTCAATATGAATGTCGATGCGGTCAAGGAGCGGTCCGGAGATCTTGGCCACGTAGCGCTGAATCATGGGCGGGGTACACATGCATTCGCGCGACTTGTCGTTAAAGTAGCCGCACGGGCAGGGATTCATTGCTGCCGCCAGCATGAACCGCGCCGGGAAGGTGAGCGACATGGATGCGCGCGCAATGGTCACCGTGTGATCTTCGAGAGGCTGCCGCATGACTTCAAGCACGTTGCGCGGAAACTCCGGAAGCTCGTCGAGAAACAGAAGACCGTTGTGCGCCAGCGAAACCTCGCCGGGTCGAGGGATGGCGCCGCCGCCAATAAGTCCCGCATCGGAAATTGTGTGATGGGGTGCGCGGAATGGTCGTTGTGTCACCAGTCCTGCGGCTGCGTCCAGCACGCCTGCTACTGAATGAATCTTGGTTGTCTCCAGCGCTTCTTCAAAGGTCAACGGAGCAAGGATCGACGGCAGCCTCTTGGCCAGCATTGTCTTGCCTGAACCCGGCGGACCGATCATGAGAATGTTATGGCTACCCGCCGCGGCTACTTCCAGCGCGCGCTTGGCGGTCTGCTGTCCGCGCACATCTTTGAAGTCCACTGAAAAGTGTTGCAGTTCGTTCAGCAATGCGGCTGTCTCCACGCGAAACGGCTCGCGTTGAATCGAGCCGACGACCGAAGTGTTCAACAACTCCAGCACATCGAGCAGAGAGGAGACCGGGTAAACATTCACGCCTTCAACGACCGCGGCTTCGGCTGCATTGGCTGCCGGCAGAATCAGATTCGGAATTCCTTTTTCCCGCGCCATGATGGAAATTGGCAACATGCCTGGAACGGAACGCACGGCGCCATCGAGACCGAGTTCGCCCACTATGAGAAACTGGCTCAAGTCGCCAATGCGCAGTGCCCCATAGGCGCCGAGGATGCAGACAGCGATTGGCAAGTCGAAACCGGCGCCTTCCTTCTTGATATCCGCGGGCGCAAGGTTGATGGTGATGAAAGTCGGCGGAATTGTGTAGCCGGAATTTTTGATGGCCGAGCGCACACGGTCGCGGCTCTCACGCACCGCCGCATCGGGCAGGCCAACGGTGTGGAAGACGTCTTTATCCATGACCGCGCCGCTATAGTCCACCTCCACATTGATGAGGTTGGCATCGATACCATAGACTGCGGCGCTGAGAGCATTTAGAAACATGATTGGAAGACGCAGGTGCGGCAGAAGCCAGCGAAGATAAGGGAGGGAACAGCGTTCAGCGCGGCAACGGGAGGTCGCGATGCGATCTGCGCGCCTTTTTGATCTATATTCAGAGCTGCCTGTGGCAATGATACATCGTGGCGTCGGAGAATCACGCTTCGATACTTCAGTGCCTTCCGGTCAATAGCCCGCCGGCGAAGTTAAGTATGTGGCCGATACCTCTTATTCCTGGGAAAAGTACGTAGGCTTCTGCAGTGAAGATGGAGAAGCAGGTATCCACCATGTACATGCGTGGCTCCCACTTCTGTAGAAGGCGCTGAGCCATCGTTTCCAACAGGTGGATTCTGGAAAACAGATAGACGCAGCCGACGCCAAGGATCAGCGCTCCAGCGACATCGCTGGGGTAGTGGACACCAAGTGCAACGCGCGCAACCCCGACGGTAAAAAACGACAAGATTAAAGACAGGCATCCAGCTAAGCGGCGCTCCAGGAAAATGACTGTCGAAAACGCAAAAAAAAGTGTACCTGTGTCGCTTGGGAACGAATCGAACCGCCCTCCCCATGCGGCATCCGGTGTGGGATAGCTGTAAAGGTGAATCGAGGGATCAAGGTACGGACGCTCGTGGATGGGGAGACGATACTGCAACCCTAACGATATGAGAGTCGCCATAGAGCTGGCGAGCAGCCCTACCATTATCCTGCTTCGTTTGCATGCAGGCCGGTTCGAAAACCACAACGCGGTCAATGGAAGGAATACCGGTAGCCCTCGGAAAAACGGATTAAGACCAACCATCCTGATTGTCCGCGCGCAAATAGATCCGTCTGCAACAAGAGAATTCAGTTCAAGCAGGATCCGAATATCAGGGTTTGCGAACAATTCTGTCCCCCGGTTGAATCTGTTCATGGACGCAGATGATGGATTCCACGATGATACGGCATCGCAAGGCTTAAGCGGGATGAGATTCAGGATGACAAACCCGTTTCAAAATCGCGCTCGAAGGGAAAAACGAATTCGGAATTCAAGCGAGCCTGGGCGGAGCCATGGCCTGTCATCGAGAGGTTGGAGTAGCCCGTCCGACTATTGCGGCAGCCAAGCATGAGTGTTTAGTTCTACAATCTCATCCGTGACTACGAGTCTCTTCGACCTGTACAAAATCGGAGTTGGCCCATCGAGTTCGCACACGATGGGCCCCATGCGCGCAGCCTGCCGCTTTGCGCGCGACCTGGGAACGGATGGCCTGCTCAATCGTGTGGTCCGCGTACACGTCGATCTCTACGGCTCGCTCGCCTTGACCGGCCTGGGCCATGCTACGGATCGCGCGGTGCTGCTCGGCCTCTCGGGACACGAGCCAGCCACCATCGACCCCGCGGCCATTGCATCTACCGTCGCCGGCATTCGCGCCGCGCATCGAATCTCTCTTGCCGGAACCCACTCCATTGAATTTGAAGAACCGCGCGACCTTATCTTCGAGCGAACGGTGATGTATCCTCCCGGCGCGCAGACGCAGCATCCCAATGGATTGCGCATCACGGCCTATGATGTGTCTGGCTCAGTAATCGAGCAGCGCACTTTTTTCTCCATCGGTGGCGGGTTCATCACCGAAGACGGAGTAACTCAATCCGCAGATGCGCAGCAATCCGCTATTCCATTTCCCTTTCACAGCGCGGCCGAGTTGCTCGCCACCGCCCATGCCAATGAACTCTCCATCAGCCAGCTCATGCTTGAGAACGAATGCGCGCTTGTGAAAGCGGCTGCGCCGGATTCAGATCGGTCGTCTGTCGAAGTAGTTCGTGAAGGCATCGAGCGCATTTGGAAGACGATGCAAGATTGTGTTCAGCGCGGCATTGCTACCGAAGGCATTTTGCCTGGCGGATTGGAAGTGCGTCGTCGCGCCCACCGTCTTGCCGCGCGATTGGATCAGAAGGAATCCACAGGCTTGCGCGGCGATCCTTTGGCTCCGCTCGATTGGGTCACGGTATACGCGATGGCTGTGAATGAAGAGAATGCAGCCGGCGGCCGTGTGGTTACCGCGCCGACCAATGGAGCAGCCGGAGTGGTACCGGCCGTGGCTCACTACTACTCCCGCTTTATTGCCGAGGCGGACCACGAAGGCATCCTGCGCTACTTCCTCACTTCCGCGGCTATCGGCATCCTCTATAAGGAGAATGCGTCGATCAGCGGCGCGGAGGTTGGCTGCCAGGGCGAAGTGGGCGTGGCCTGCTCCATGGCTGCCGGAGGGCTGACCGCCGCGCTCGGTGGGACCAATGGCCAGGTTGAGCACGCCGCTGAGATTGCGATGGAGCACAACCTGGGCATGACCTGCGATCCCATCGGCGGGCTCGTCCAGATCCCATGCATCGAACGCAACGCCATGGGCGCAGCGAAGGCTGTTCATGCGTCGCGCATTGCGCTCAGCGAGTCTGAGGCGCACAAGGTATCACTCGATCAGGTCATCCGCACCATGTACCTCACCGGTCTCGATATGCAATCGCGCTACAAGGAGACCAGCCTGGCCGGCCTTGCCTTGAATATCATCGAATGCTAAAGTCGTTGGCGAGGAATCCAGCCATGTACATTCGAACGATCTTCAGCGCTCTGCTGGGATGCTCACTTCTTGCAGCGCCCCTTCCAATTCACGCCGCCGATCGCGGCCCATCAACGCCCGAAGAGCGCAAGCAGGCGCTCGAATACATTCATGACTTCGAGTCTGATCCTCTGAACCCAAGCCTGAAGCCGCAGATTCAGTGGGTCGTGAAATGGGTGATTGAGATCCCCGATATTCACGTTGGCCTGTGTACGATTCTCGACAAGCTGCCGAAAGGAGACAAGAAGGACGGCCAGACTCTGTTTACGGCGATGGTCTTTGCGCAAACCGCATTCGTATTAGAAAATCCGGATAAGCAGAGCGACCTTCTGGCGCAGTATCAAGCCGGAGTTGAAGGCGTGCTCCGTGTGTATGAACTCTTATTGAAGACCAATCCAAAAGATCGTCAACCTTACCTTGACGATCTCGTTCAACGCCGTGAAGCCGGGACGTTGATGCAGTTTGTGAAGGAGCGCGCTGCCTCCGCATGCAACAAATGACAGTCGGTTTTTCATTTCGCGAGTGCAAAGTTTTCAATTGCGCATCGACACTCGACGCATCGCGAAAAAATTGTTGACCATTTTTCCACTCTTCGTACGTTTTTTTCTTGACACTTGCGAAGCATGAATCTATACATTCATCAACTGCAATTTATCAATTGCAGACATCGATGCAAACCATCGAAAAGGGAGAATAGGCAAAATGGCAACGAAGAAGGCAGCCAAGAAGGCACCCGCGAAGAAGGCAGCAGCCAAGAAGGCACCCGCGAAGAAGGCCGCAAAGAAGAAGTAATTGCGGTCAACCAACAACAAGGCAACACTCAGAGGGGGACGCTACAAAGCGTCCCCCTCAGTGTTTATGCGGGTTCCCGCGCTTTGCAGAACGATTACACTTGTTGGAGAGGGAAGCGAGGAAGGGAAGCAGTTCCCTTGAATGCCATGACACGACGCCGCTGGATTGCCGAACATTGGGATGAAGCCACAGCCACAATCGTTGGCTCGCAGGCTGAGCACATGGCTCGCGTGCTGCGTGCGCAACCGGGCATGGAAGCCGATGTAGTCGCGGGCGGCCATGTTTTTCATGCGGAGGTCGCGGCTGTTCATCCAACAGAAGTCCGATTCAATCTCATCGCTGAACTTCAGGCCGATCCAGCGCTGCCCGTCACGCTGGTTCTCTCTGTGTATAAGTTCGATCACATGGAGTGGGCCATTGAGAAAGCAACTGAACTGGGTGTCGCCGCATTGGCGCCGGTCATCGCGCGCCGTACCGAGAAGCACCTGGCGCAAGCCGCCGAGAAGCGCATCGGGCGCTGGCGTCGCATTGTGCATGAAGCCGCGCAGCAGTCGCGGCGATCCGATGTCCCGTTGATCCACGACCTTGCCCCGCTGGCTTCGCGGGTTCGTGCGGACTCTGGATCGACGCGCATCGTCCTCGCCGAGCAGGAGCGCACTACAACGCTGCGCAACGCAGTCGAAGAGGCTGTGGCCGCAGCTGGGCGCGAGATGCCCTCGCTTGAAATCGCCATCGGACCCGAAGGTGGATGGGCGCCCGACGAAGAAGCTCTCTTCGATGCCAATGGATGGCGTGCTACCTCGCTGGGTCCGCGGATTCTTCGCGCAGAGACGGCTGCCATAGCGGCGCTTGCGGTGGTTGCTTCCTATCTCGAATAGCCGCAAGAAATTTTCAGACGGAAACAAAACCTGGGTGCCCCACATCTCGCTTCTGAGATGTGGGATAGATCGCCGCTCAAGCGATTTTCAAATCGTTCTCCAATTAAAGATGCGCGAAGTGCAGCAGCAACCCCGCCAGCGCCGCGCCAGCAAGGTCGCCGATGATCGGGATCGGCGCATACCGCCAGTTCGATCCGCCTTTGCCAGGGATCGGCAACAGCCAATGAACCAGGCGCGGACCAAGATCGCGCGCAGGATTAATGGCGTACCCCGTCGTTCCGCCGAGCGAGAGCCCGATGCTCCACACCAGGCTGCCGACAAGCCATGGTGCAAGTCCAGGGGCAGGTCCATTGGATGAGACTCCGTGCGAGCCGATTGCCGCCGCAACCACTACGAGCACAGCCGTACCCAGCGCCTCGCTGAAAAGATTGAATAACGGATTGCGGACTGCAGCATTCGTGCAGAATACGCCCAGCTTATCCACAGGCCCTGGAGTCAGCGCCCAGTGCGGCCCATAATGCAACGTCATCAGCGTCGCGCCCGCCATGGCGCCCAGCAACTGCGCAGACCAGAAATACAACAACTGTGAATAGTCCCCGCTGTTGACCGCGGCTGCCAGCGTGATTGCGGGATTCAAGTGCGCCCCGGAACTGCCGAACGCCTGTGCCACCAGCACGCCGCACAGCACAGCGAGCGCCCATCCGGCCGCAATCACCATCCATCCCGCGTCGGCCGCATATGATTTGCGCAACGTCACGCCGGCGTTCACGCCGTTGCCCAGAAGGATCAATACCAGCGTGCCCAGAAACTCGCCCAACCAAACTGAATGCATTGCAGTCTTCCTTGTCATTGCGCCGCTGCCGGCACCTTCAAGCGCCGGCGGCATGCAAACCAAACCAGAATTTACGGAACTCAAGCATGATGCACTGTCCGACCATGCTTCGCCAAGAGGCACGCATGGAAAGGTAAATTCCTCAGACGTTGTTGATCTAATTTGTGGATTGAAGGGTACGGGATTTATCCCGTGCATTGGCCGCTGTTTCAGGCCTCGGCTTTAGCCGCTTAGGGAATGCAAACTCATAAAAATCTTCCTCAGTTGCTAAGGCTTCGAAGCTGCGGCCTGATCCGCTCCAATCGTTGTTCGCTCGTACTGCGGCCAATGCGTCAGCAGTTCCTTCACCACCACATGCCCTACCGTGTATGCAGCTTCAAGGGACGGCAGGTAGCCGCTGTACTTGCCGATGCGTTGGGTAGCGAGGCTCTCGGCTGCCGTCATCCCGCGCGGCTGGCGGTCAAAATTGCTGACAGTCCGCAGCACCATGATCCGATGCCCATCCACACGTCCCGCATTCGCCAAATATTCAAGCGACTGCAGCGTTCCCGTATCTTCCATAGCGGTGGTCACAAACTCTCCCTGGCCATTCGTGAAGTACCGTAACCACTCCGCGGCCCAGGCATCTTCGAGCTTGCCGTGCCAGTAACGCGATGATGAAACCTCATCGCCCATGGTCACGAACGGAGGCTTGTCCGCGGATGCTCCATCGAAGTTGCTGCGAATTTCTTTGAGATGATCCGTGTCGGCCAGCGGAGTTGCCCTGGTCAGATTGAACGCCCACTCCGCCAGGCTCTTGTTCAGCGCATACACCTGCCCAGGCAGCGCCGCCATCGGCTCTTCAAATGGTTTTGATTTCCGCAGCGGCACATAGCCGGTCGTCCAGTCAGGCGGGATTTCCCGCGCATCGATGTCGTAGCCCAGATCTCCATCCACGACCCATCGCGCCCACACCGCCGATCCCAGCGAAGCGCGATCCGGATTCCCACCGGCAATTCCTGCGACGATCCAATACGCCTGGCTCAGGTCGAAACGCGGATCCAGGCCGAGCGCCATGATGGTTGAGGCTGCGTGCGCCGTTCCTTGCCCTGTCAGCACGGCCATCTCGCCATCGCCATTCATCCGCACCGCATGGTATCCCGCCGCGAGCGGATAAATGCGGTCCAGGTGATCGCGCTCAACCCAGTACTGCAATTCGCCAGGTTGATCGCCGGTGTCCGCGCCCACTTCAAACATGGCTACTACTACCACCTTCACAGGGATGGCGTGCGGCTTGGCTACGGCATTGATCGAAACAGACGCCCCAAAAAGCAGCGCGAGAATAGTTCGTGTATGAGTCATCATTGATTGCGATGGTATCCGAGACTCGCAATCCGGCAAAGCATTTCGTTGCCCCGCCGCGATACCATGGAAGAAATCAGCGAGGTTTATCGGATGAAAGCGGGACGAAGAGTTCTTATTGGCGTGGCCATGGCAGCAGCGTTTGCCTTTACAGCAGTTGCCCAGCAGCCGAACAAAGTCATCGGCTTCATGACCGACTTCGACGTCAAGGACGACGCGGTGGGCATCTGCAAAGCGGTCATGGACGGCGTAGCCCCCGGCGTGCGCATCATCGATATCACGCACCAGTCCGAACCGTACAACATCGCCATGGGTGCGCGTTTTCTAGCTGGGTCCGCGCCGTATTTCCCCAAGGACGCAATATTCGTCGTGGTTATCGATCCTGGTGTCGGCTCCACGCGCAAGGCCATCATCGCCCGGTCACGCGTCGGCCAGATTTTCGTCCTGCCAGACAACGGCCTGCTCACTCTTGTTCAGGATCGCGACGGAATCGTAGAAGCTCACGAAATTACCAACAAGGCATGGATGATCGGTTCGGGAATCTCATCCACGTTCCACGGTCGCGACATCTTTTCTCCCGCCGGCGCACATGCAGCTCGTGGCGAAGACATTGCGCAGGCCGGCCCCGCGCTCGCCGTAAGCAAGCTTGTCCGCCTCGATCTGCACAATGCCATCATCGATGCGACCGGCCTCCACGGCGAGGTGATCGGCACCGACGGCCCCTACGGTAACCTGGTGCTCAACGTCCCGGCGGAGACCTTCGCCAAACTAGGGTACAAACTCGGCGACCATGTCCCGGTAACTTTGGACGGAAAGAACTATGCGATTCCTTTTGTGAAAACTTTCAGCGATGTGCCGGTTGGCAAGGATCTTTTTTACATCGATTCGCGCGGACGTCTCTCGCTCGGCATCAACCAGCGCAATTTTTCTGAGACATATAAGGTAGGCGAAGGCGCAGAATTGAGTATTCCAAAGAAGGCTGCGGAATAGCCGGTCAGCACGGATGAACATTCGGGAGGCAGGTAGAGAATGAACAACATATTGCGAGATTGCATCATGGCCGGAGTAGCTGCTGGCGCATTTGTTTCTGCCGCGGCGCAACAGCCGGCTACCCATCATTGGACCATCGTGGTTCACGGCGGTGCAGGAGTCATCGAGCGGCCTGCGCTGGGCCCCAAGGGCGACGCGGCCTATCGCGCCTCTCTAAAGATTGCTACCGAGGCGGGGGCGAAGGTGCTGGACCGTGGCGGCTCTGCTCTCGATGCGGTTGAAGCCGTGCTTAATATTCTTGAAGACGATCCGCTCTTCAACGCCGGACGCGGCGCAGTTTTCACGTCCGAAGGAAAGAACGAACTGGACGCCTCCATCATGGACGGGGCAAATCTAAAAGCCGGTGCCGTGGCCGGCGTAACGCGCACGCGCCATCCCATCAGCCTTGCGCGCGCAGTTATGGAGAAGTCTCCTTACGTGATGGTGGCCGGTGCCGGTGCGGATACCTTCGCGGCGCACGTTGGGCTTGAGCAGGTCGATCCAAGTTTCTTCTTCACCGAAGCTCGCTGGCAGTCGCTCGTCAAGCAACTCACTAAAGAAGGCAAGCCCATTCCTGCGCGACCCGCCGGTGCTCCTCCTGCGGGAGCCGCTGTGCCGGTTGCTTTCTATGACGAGCCGGGAGACTCGCGAAGCCACGGCACTACGGGCGTGGTTGCTCTTGACCGCCAGGGCAACATTGCGGCAGGCACGTCGACTGGTGGATTGC
>Ga0302319_10014329_pt1 | contig 14799 bp, 12 predicted proteins | sample Bog_T0_2_FD_203319 | JGI IMG/M metagenome (GOLD analysis project Ga0302319, IMG submission 203319) | Peat permafrost microbial communities from Stordalen Mire near Abisko, Sweden - Bog_T0_2 | ecosystem: Environmental > Terrestrial > Soil > Wetlands > Peat | place: Sweden: Abisko, Stordalen Mire... | reverse complement strand
AAAGTACGGACTTCGGAAGAAAACATAAAGTAGCGATCGGAGTGCCAGAAGTAGAGCGGCTTGATGCCCATCGGATCGCGAGCAACGAAAAGGCGGTGGCGCCGAGCATCCCAGATTGCGAAGGCGAACATGCCGCGAAATTCACGCAAGCATTCTTCGCCCCATTGTCCATAGGCTTTGAGGATCACTTCGGTGTCAGAGTGACTGCTGAAGTTCAGACCTTCGCGCTCCAACTTGGCACGAACTTCGCGAAAGTTGTAGACCTCTCCGTTGTAGACGATCCAGTTGCCGGTTGCGGGATCGTTCATCGGCTGATGCCCTTGAGGAGACAAATCCAGGATTGCCAGACGGCGATTTCCCAAACCAATTTCGACGGCTTCCTGCGCGGAATCGTGCAGAATGACGGTACCGCCGTCGTCCGGTCCACGATGGGCGAGGGATTGCGTCGCACGCTCCAGCAATTCCGCGGGCACGCGCGTATTAAGGCCAATGATGCCGAAGATTCCGCACATCCGAACCGTCACTCCCTCGGGGCTTCGCAAATCATCTTACGTGAAAGGACCAGGTGTTCGGTGATTGGCGCGGAAGCGGCTGGTAGTGGATTTGTCTACGACCTTTCAATCGCGAGCGGCGGTCTCAGCGAGACGCTGAGCGAGTTGGAGCAGTTCCTCAACGTGTTTATCCCAACTGAAATCTCGCGACCGCGCAATCCCCATTTCATGCATGGACGCGGCTTGTTCTGTCGATCGAGATGCTTGCATGACCCGCTCTGCCAGAAGTTCCGGAGAGAAGCGCGGGAAATAAAGCGCAGCATTCCCGCAGATCTCGCGGTGCACAGCTATGTCGGACGCGATCACAGGAAGACCGCTGGCCATCGCCTCAACCAGCGGGTGAGCAAAGGTCTCAGCGTAGGCGGGAGTCACATAAAAATCGCACGCTCGATAAAGGCGATGCAGTAAAGCGTAAGGTACTGCGCCCAACTCCACAACTTCCTGGCCAAGATTGAGTTGCCTCACCAGCTCCGCCGCTGTATCCGCGCGGTAATCTCCGGGATTGTCTTTGGAATTCAATTTGCACGTGAGAATCAATCGGACGGTTCGAGGATGCAGCTTCTTCTTCAAGAGCGCAACGCCGCGAATCAAGGTTTCAAAATTTCGATAGTAGTTGTAGTGGCTGACAAATAACAGACGGAGCGAACCTTCCGTCGCAGCGAGTTGTTGTTGCACGTCTTGGGGCAGCGGCGACAGGTCGCGGAAGAACGCTTCGTGATCAAAACCGTGATGGATGCAGACCACATTGTTCCCCGTCCAGCGCCGCAGCTCGTTGGCGAAAGCTTCGCTGGGAGCGACCGTGCAGTCCGCCGCGCGCACGGACCATTGGGCAAGCGTGGCCTTCACTTCGGTATCGAGCCATAACCGATAGTCGCCCCGGTCTCGCAGATCATGCAGAAAGTAGGACGATGTGTAGAGTGCGTTCCGGCTGAGGAGGATTTGTGGCACTGGCGAGCGGTACAGCGCAAAATTTCCGGTTGATAACAGGACATCAGCCCCGGAGTGGCGAATCAAGTCCGTAAGCTTGCGCTGCTCGTACCAGAATCGTCTCCCGGAACTCGCGGGACAGTTTGCGCGGAGAAGAGTAACGTGACCCGATTCCGTAATCTCACCGCGCAGTTGTTCGCTGACCAGCAGCGTTGTGCGCACGTCACTCCGGGCCGCGAGGCGAGGCAATACGTTGCGGACATAGGTGAGGCCACCTCCTGCACTGGCCGCGAGCGCATTAATGAAAAGGTGAATCATGCAAGGGGGATCATACTTCGGACTGAAAGGTTACTCGATATTCGCATGGGGCGGCACTCGCAACATCTTGCGGAGACGCCTTCGTCGAAAACTCCACCACGGATCCATCAGCCCGGAATAAAGAAAACGATACTCCGGAGCTGAGAATCTCACTTCGATCTCCCGGCGCCACAGCAGGTTTGGGCTGTCGTGGATACTGTCGACCGACCCGGCGCAGGGGGCAAAACAGAAACGATGGTAGCGCTGTATTACTTTCCAGGCGTTCGTATCGACCGCATCCCAGCCGAATGTCCAGGCGAACGCATCGACCGGCTTCCTTGTCCACAAGGTAAGCTTGCGCGCGCTGTCGCCGATTTCCCGCTCCAACTGGTCCGGCGAGAGTCCCACCAACCGCGGATGGGTAAGCGTATGGTTGCCGATCGCATGCCCTCGAGCCGACAGATCTGCAATCTGGCTGGGAGTCATCGGCTTCCAGTCTTCGCATCGTTCGTCGCCAGGTCTGGAGTCGGGATTGATCCTCGATCGGTAAAAAGCGAGAGCCTGGTCAGCAGCGCATTCGGCAAAGGCCGGCACCACGAAAAACACACCCCGTCCTCCAAAAGACTCAAGTAGGGGCGCTGCAACCGCGTAGTTGCTTTCTCTGCCGTCGTCAAAAGTAAATAAGACAGGAGGCTTCGAATTCGCTTCGCGTGCCGGGGAGTTGTCCCACAGCTTGGCGAAACCCTCCAGAGTGGTAATCGCAAAATGTTGGGACGCCCACTCGAGCTGCTCGCGGAAATGCGCCTCCAAAGAAGCCGGCGTTTCATGTACTCCGACAACCAGCCCATGCGCACTGCCTTTGAGCTTCTGAAGGCGGAGCGCTAGCTCGTCGACACGAGCCAAAGCCGCCGTTTGAATCAGGAATGCACGAGCTCGACTTCTGAAGTTCATTGAGTGCAGTTTCAATCCGAGAAGCTGATTACGCTCCGCGGCAGTTCTCTAGATGAGCCCGTCGCCGTCTGCCGGCACCGGATACCAATCATGCGTTGGCAAGAGCTCGGCTTTGTCAAGGAACCACCCGATCGGCGCGTCGAATGCGCGATACTGAAAGCCTCTTTCGCAAAATACCTTCTGCCGGCCTGGGTCCTGGCTGCGCAGCACGATTGCGTCCACTATTTTCTTGTAGCGATGGGCGAGGGCGCCGACAATCCGCAGCCACTCTTCCGGACGCACTGCGGGATAAACATCGAGCACATTGAGCGTCTTGATTTGGCCGCGATATCCCCGGGTGCGCTGATTCACAGTTACCAGGATTTCGCGGTCGGGGCTGCGGCCACGAAATGCAAATGCCGCGGTCGTTGCATCCCGGCTAGAGAAATAGCGCCAGCGCACGTAGGATAAATCACGCATGGAGGTCAACTTGGCGGAAGAATCTTGGACAGCCAGTTCGTTCACCTGCTCCGCGGATTCAAGCGGCTGAAGCACGTCAGACGCGAGGGAATCGATCTTGAGGGGCCGCGCTAGATCCACGAGGCCAGAGATGGGACTGCCCGCCAGACGCGCTAGCAGGCGACTCGAACACCGCCGATGCGCGAACTCCTCGGCCACGCCCGGCCAGCGAAGCACACCGAACAGTTCGCCGTCGGAATACGGGATGGGGCTTGCTCCTGCCGCCTTCCACAAGGCTGCAGCTTCGGCGTTAGCTGAGGTTCCAAACAAAGGCCACTGCTTGGCGAGTCGGCAATACTGGAGGAAGACGCGGCCTCCGTGACCACGATGATGGTCGTCTACGTAGAACGAACTGGAACCCATGAGAAGAATTCTCTGGTTCTCGAAGCGAAAAGCTTGCGGGCTGCACAAGATGCATCCCACGAGCTGATCGGCGGAGCGCAATCCAAAACCCAGAGGGTGCTGCGGCAGGCGGGCTGGGTTTTCCAGCAAGAACCAGCGAAGGTGCGCCTCCTTCGTTTCTGCGGTGGTTTCTTTGGTTCGGCCGGACTGAGCCGCAATGAAGCGCGCGACCTCCGCAAGGTCCATCTCCGAAATCGCGACGAGCTCTGCGTGCTGAGTTCGTTGATGTGGGATTGGCGTTGGAGTGGTCATCGCGCCGCTTCCTCGTAGATCCTCAAGAGATTTTCAGCCTGATGGGACAAGGTTAGCTTTTCGAGGATGGTCTGCCGGGCGGCCCGAGCGATCCGCGAACGCAGTTCCGCATCTCCCAGCAAAGCCTGCAGCCCACGCACGAGTTCCTCCAGACCGTCGATTGGAATCAGCCACCCGTTGTAGCCGTGGTCGATGACTTCGTCGATGCCTTGCCCACGGCACGCAATCACGGGCTTACCGCTGGCCATCGCTTCCAGATAGACACATCCTAGGCCCTCGTATCGGCTGGGCAAAACAAAGACCGTGCAGTTGCGCATGGCTTCAGCCACGTCGGAGCGGCCTCGCCGCCCCAGAAAATGAACTTGATCGCTTATGCCCAGATCTCGGGCCAGAGCGGCGAAACGATTTCGATCCGCGCCTTCCCCGATCATGCGGCATTGCAGGCCAGGATGCGAATCCTTCACTCGGGCAAAGGCTCTGAGTACGAGTTCGTGGCCTTTTCCCGCTAACAGATTCCCGACAACCAAAATTGTCGGCGTCTGCGGAGGTGTAGCACCTGGCGCAAACAGACTGGGATCGGTCCCGTTGTAGACGACCTCAGCGGCAACCTTTGTGCCCATCCCGTCCGTCAGCAATCGCCGCACCTTGTCGCTGATACAAATCACCTTGCGCGCGCTTTCATAAACACTCAATGAAGCTTTCCGGCGCCATCCCGCGGCAATCCCATCCTGGAAGCACCGGTTGAAGACGTCCAGGCCATGAATAGTAACAACAAACGGAATGCCAAGACGGCGCGAAATAAATGCCGCAGCTTGTCCGCAAGGCAGCGCGGCATGAGCGTGGATCACATGAATCGGCGATCGCCGATGAAGTTGCCGGACTCTGTTCAGAAGAATCGCACCCAGGAACTTTCCCGCACTCGACAGACCGAAGTTCCCGGGCAGTTGCGGGTAGCGAATCCACTGGGCGGGAGACTCCGGGCTTGCCCGTCTGCGGGCATGATAAATGGAATCGACGGCGATCACCGAGGACGACACGCCATATTGAGTGAGCTGTCGAAGGCTCTCAGCGACAAAGCAGCCACTCACTTCGTCCCCGTCGGAGGGGTAAAAGGGTGTGAGCGTCAGAACATGCAGCTTCGCGGTTATGTCCTTCTCCACTACGTTCCAGGTTCGAGCTGAGGTGAGATGCGCAAGGTTTGAGGTTACCTGCTCTCACTGGTCTCAATCGAGCGCTGCAGAATCAGCTCGGCAAGGCCCGCAATGGTTACGAAACGCGGATCCTGCAAATCACGATCGGAAAACTGCATGCCAAAACGATGTTCAATGTCCGTGACAAACTCGACGACCTCCATCGAAGTGAGCCATCCCGCCTCGAAGTAGTCGACGTCTAGTAGAGATTCGCGCACTTGCTTGCCGGTCTTCGCCCTGCTCACGAACCAATCTGTAAGCCACTCTCGGACCTCTTCGCTCAAACTCTTCCCTCTCTTCAACTTTAGTCTGCTTATTTTTCAATCGCCACACAACGCGCTGGTGAGCCGTCACAACCTTTCAATTTTAGCGGCATCACGATGAGATCCACTTCCGATGCGGTCAAGGCTTTGAGATTGGCGAGATACTCCACCAGCACCACGCCAGCTCCCAGCAGCACTTTGTGATTGGGAGAATCCTTGGGAGTTCCCCGCGAGTGCGCTGGGTTATCCGGTGAAGGCGTATCCATGGCGATGAGCCGCACTCCTTTTTTCACCAGCCATTGCGCGGCGTTTTCGGAAAGAAAAGGATACTCGTTATAGAACTTCATGTTGCCAAAATGCTCGGACCAGCCGGTGCGCAGGATCAAGCGTGCCGGCACTTTCTCGCCCAGTCTTTGCTTGAGGTCCGTAACGTCGATCTCCTGCAACGGCCGGCAGCCGGTGAAGTCCGCGACCGTCGCCGGACCGATCAGCACATCCAAAGGAATTTCATCGATGGTCTTGCCGCCCGGAATGAAATGCCGCGGAGCATCCGCATGAGTGCCAATGTGCGTTCCCAGGACGAGCTTCCGAGTCTCGCGGCCTTCGATCCCGTGGCGGCCGAGAATCGTGATTTCAACCACGGGATGCCAATGCGTGGGAAACGTCATCATGCCTTCTTCAATGGGCAATGAGAGGTCGATGATTTTCATGCGTCTATTCTTTCGAGATTTCTTGTGATCTTTGGTACAGAGCAATCAGCGCGTTACCACTGAGCTCTCCGTGGCTTGGGTCCGGGGAGTCGAGGCCGAACCTACTTGCAGCTTCTCCGCCACCAGTTCGCGAATGTGGGCCTTCTGCACTTTACCGTTCGCAGTTCTGGGAAGTTCGTCAATCGCGATGTATCGGGCGGGTTGCTGATGCTGCGCCAGATTTCGTTTCGCGTGCGCGACTACCGAATCCAGCATGGACTCGAGTTCCACGCCCGCCTCGAGTTTCAAGACGGCCACAATGTCCTCGCCGTAGAGTTCATGAGGAATACTCACCACGGCCACATCCGCGATTCCGTGTACGTGCATTAGTTCCTCTTCGATTGCCGCAGGGCTGATATTCACACCTCCGCGAATGATGAGGTCTTTCTTGCGTCCGGTAATGAAGAGGGATCCGCGGTCGTCAAGATGGCCGACATCACCGGTCGGAAACCAACCTGCGGCATTCATTCCCAACAGCGCCCCGTCGGCATCGAGATAGCCAGCCATCAGGTCAGGCGTCAAAATTTCCACTTCTCCGTCCATGCCAGAGGGCACGGGATTGTCCTGATCACTTACAACTCGAAGTGCAACTCCCGGCAGCGCCTCTCCAACATAGCCACTTGCTCCGAAATCGCCTCGCGAACGGGCGGTGACAAAAAGAGTTTCTGAGAGACCGTAATTCTCAATCACCCGCACGCCATACCTGGCTTCAAACTCATCCTTCACCTTTAACGGAAGCGGAGCAAAGCCGACAAACGTGTGCCGGACTGAGCTGCGGCAAAACTCCTCGCCGGTGCGGCCGCGATCCATTCTCAACAGAATCGACAACACCGTCGGAGCCAGCCAAAGAGTATTCACTTGGTTGTTCTTCGCCTTGTCCCAGAAATGCAGGCTCGATCGCGCATCGAACACGTGATCCACGACAATGCTCGCGCCGCAGAGAAAAGGCAGAACAAGCAAGTTGTAGAAGCCGCCCATGTAGGCCATCGAAAGCGTCAGGTAAAACCGCGAATCCTGGTCGATGTGTTGAGCACCCGCGAACGCCGTGGCATTGCGGAACATACGTCCCAGCTTGTGCGCCAAGCCTTTAGGTTTTGCGGAAGTGCCGGACGTGTACATGATCACAACCAGATCTTCGCCGTCCGCTGTTTCGAGGGGAACGAATTCTTTCGATTCCGCGAGAACGTCAATTCTGATCTGGTCGAGCCCGCGCGAGTCCCTGGTTGATTCTTGCGCCGTTACCAACCGCAACACACTCGTCTGAAAACCCGCAACGGCGTCGGCGCTGTTTGCGCTCGTCACAATGAGTGCAGGCTTGCAACTCGCCAGAATGAATTGGACGTCGCCCTTGCTCAGCGAAGGATTGATGGGGACGATGACTGCGCCGAGATAAATGCAAGCGAAATATAGGACCGCAAGCTCGCAGCAGTTCGGAACCATCACGCCGACGCGATCGCCCTTCTGCACGCCTCGCCGGCGGAGTTCCGCAGCCAAGGCGCAGGCTTGCCGGTGAAACTCGCCGTAGGTGATTTCGCGGCTGGTGATAGCGTCCACCAGGAAGACGTGCTCCTGGCGGCGGGCCACAACGTCTGTAATCATTTCGCGGATCGTCATTTTGCGGGCCGTCGTTGCATCATTGCATCGCCAAAGGACTGGGTTGAGCCAATTTCAGGAGATTTGAGATAGCCACCCAGCGGTCGATCTGGCCCCGATAGGCCTGGTTGGGATCGAGCCGCAGAACTGCCCGGCCCGGAGCATCCATCTCGAGGCGAGGAAAGTGGCCGGCCGTGATTACGACGCCCTCCGGCAACAGGAGCTGATCAATCGAAGTCGAGTCCGCTCCGCTCGGGGGACAAAGAAGCAGCGCGACACCAATCCCCAAGTCGAAATGCATGCGGTCGGAAAAATCCGCCATCTGCCAACAGTTTGCTGGCGCCTCCAGCGGCAATTCTCCATGCACGACAACGTTGCTGAAAGTTTCACAACAATGTCGTAAAAAGGCGCTGCTCGGACTTCCGTAGATCATCAGGCAGAAGTCGCCATAGCGCTGGGCCGTAGCCATCACAACCTCTTCCATGTAGCTGGCAAACAGGCGCTTCGAACGCACCGGCAGGATTCTCTCGGCACCCACGATATCTTTCAACGACGCAGGCCACTCCGCCGCCCACGACCCTCCATCCTTGTCGTTTAGATACAGCGGCACGCAGTTGCCCGTCATTCTCAAGACCTGTTCCAGGACTTCGAACGATCCGTAGACCACCCTGCCGAGCACGACCGGACCTTCGGCGAGCACCAGGTCCGCCAATACCAAGTCTGGAGAAGGCGATTCCGAGGCAACCAATTCCAGCGCAGGGCGGGCGCGTCGCTTGGCACAGGTAACGGTCATCCCGTCGACCAAAGACTGCACCGCAGAGAGCGAACTGCTGATGCTGTGCGCGGAAATGCCGGGCACAAAGAACGAGGTCAGCATCTCTCGTGCTTTCCCCGGCGTCGCCTTCGGAAGGCTGGCAGCTACGCGGTTCAGATTCTCTTCATCAAGATTGACGGGGTCGAGTTTGCCCATGGCAACGACTAACCTGCGCAGCTCGACTCCATGCTTGCGCGCGGCCGCCGTGACTTTGGGCAGGAATGAGGAATGAAACTGACTGCACCCCATGGCCACCGACATCATGTCATAAAGCTGCATTTGCGACATCAGCGGGCCCATGAATTCTTCAGCAGCGTCCATCACATCGAAGAGATCAATTCCAGTTTCAATCCCAAGATTATTGAAGACCGCCACGGCGATTTCGGTGGGAACGTTGCCGGCGCTCCGTCCCAATCCATAGAGCGTGGTATCGATGAAGGTCGCGCCGCAACGAACCGCTTCCACGCTGTTGGCAACGGCGAACTGCAGGTTGCTGTGTCCGTGGAAACCCAATTGGCAGTCACAACGGTCGCGTGCAGCGTTGAAATACTTGCTCACGTCTTCCGGGAGCATGCTGCCGGCGGAGTCGACGCAGTAAACAACCTCCGCTCCGGCGGCCGCGCCCGCTCTGGCCTTCTCGCCGAACGCGTCGGGCGAGATGCCGTAGGTTTTCATAAAATTCAGGCAAGGCTTCAGTCCTAATTCCTTGGCCAGAGTCAAGTAAGGGAAAGCGTCTTCAATTTCCGGGGCGTTGTAGCCGATGCGGACGAAATCGAGGCCCGCTGCGCGGGCGGATTTTAGTTGGTCGGCGGTGCCGATACCAGGAATGAAAAAACATCCGATCTGGGCGTTGGGTGCGGCCCGCTTCGCTGCTTCGATCAAACGTTCATCCGAGGTCGGCATGGTACCTTTGCCAGCCTGCGCAGCGCCTAGTCCCACTCCGTGACCCACTTCAATCCAGCGAAAACCAAGCCGCCCCAGCACGCCCGCCAGGATCAAGGTATCGTTCTCGGTGAATTTGAAGTCGACCGCGTAGCTTCCATCGCGCAGCGTGCACTCCAGGATCTCCACCCGCCGGCCCGAAAGCCCTTGAAGCGTTGGCTCCTTCTTGGTTCGCGATTCTTGTCGATCCGCCATGCTAAGTTCTCCGAAATCCTGCACGCACATTCAGTCTTCGCTGATTCTGATGGAGCCAGTATAGTACGTTCCAACCCTGTGCACGGCGTCTACTATTCCTTCAGCCCAGGCTGCCGGAGAGTACGCTTCCACGCGCTTCCGGCTTTTGGCGCCCATTTCCGCGCGCAATCCGGAATCTGCCGCTAAACGCGCCATGGCTGCGGAAAGTTGCGACGGGTCACCGGATGGAACCACAAACCCGTTCCAGCCATCTTGGACCAGGTCTAACGCACATCCGGCAACACTTGTGACAATCACCGGCAAACTGCACGCCATTGCCTCGTTGACCACCAGGCCCCAAGGGTCGCTGTGAGTTGGGAAGACGAACCCGTCTGCCAGTGCGTAAAGCTCGGGCAATTCCTCACGATGCACAAACCCAAGAATTTGGACATTCCCGGGCGCGATTCTCAGGGCTCGCTCCGCCAGCGCCGCATGATCGGAACCATCCCCGGCAAATACTAAACCGATTTCTGAGCGGATCCCAGCGTCCAGCCGAGCATAGGCTTCCACCAGTTCGAAAATTCCCTTGGCTTGCACCAACCGGCCTACGTAGAGGAAGTATCGCGAAGGGAGAGCATGGCGGCTGCGCTCCTGAACCCCGCCGTGACGCGCTGTCTCCGCCAACTGCGAAAAAAGTGAAGTGTCAACCGCATTGGGTGCTGTGAAAATTCTCTGGTCCGCAATCCCAAGATCCTTCAAGTAGTTTAACGACGATCTTCCGGGTACAACGAACGCAGTACACAGGCTCAGAAAGCGCGTCTTTATGAATTCCACAAAGCGATAGCTGCGGCGCCGGTCAAACGCCGTACTCTCGGTCCAAAGCAGTAAGGGTACGCGATGAACTCTTGCCCAGTAAGCGGCCTGCCAAGAGGCCAAATAGTTGTATCCGCCGGACAATACAACCTCAGGCTTGATCTGGTTCAGGGCTAAATGCACTCCACGATTGATGAGGATGTTGTATCCGCCGAGGCGCTGCCGCCAGGATGGAAGCACGTGATACTGGAATTTGATCTCGTCTTTGTAGACTCGCCACTGGCGCAGGGTGGGATCGTTCTCCGATAGAAACAAAACATGCAGGTCAATTTCCGGCCGCTGCGCCAAAGCATTGAAAACAGGAATCCGGTACGGCGCAATGATCTCGGTAAGGATTACCAGCTTAGTGGTCATGCAACGGACTCCTGGCAGAACTGCAAATGACACGCTGCGTCCGGAAAGGCATTCCGGCGAGGGTCGAACTTCGAATCTTTCACTCTAGCGCGTCGCTACGACAAAGTAGTTGCTAGCGAACTGATCGCCGCGATAAATTGCAGCAGCCGTGCGGCCCAGAAGATTCGTAACTGGACAAACGCAGAGGCTGGCCAATCGCCTCATCCAGGGCCAGGGACCGGTGAATACGTACAAGTACATATTCAAGACTAGGAACAGGCTGCCCACGGAGCCGGTTTCTCCTTGTATTTCAACCTTGCGAAAATCCCGCAGCAACCATGCCAGGCCCTGCGGCATATAGCGCCAATAATCTCCCGGTGATCCGTGCTGGGGAAAGATTGCAGGTACGCTGAGGATCAGGGTTCCACCCGGACGCAACACACGAAAGATTTCCTCCAATACCGGCACCGGTTCGGGAATGTGTTCAAGGACTTGGGTGCAAAGCACGACGTCGACGCTGCCATCCGCTATCGGCAGAAAGCGAGCATCCCCCACGAGATCCACCGAGGCCCCCGGTTCAATATCGATCACGAAATGCCAGAGTATACGGTCGCTGAAGTATTTCGCATACGGCTTTCCCCGCCCGCCGACATCGAGCAATATCTTCGTTCCTGGCCGAAGCCGCGCCCCCTCCTCCCGAATCAATTGAGTGCGACGCCGGCAGTCCAGATAGCTAAAGTCGGTGAGAGAAGGGTTGACGATGTCCATCCCACGTACTACCTCGGTCCGCGAGTATCGTGCCTTTCCTGATTGTGCATTCGCAATCACCTGCCGCCTCCGAATTGTCCTATTAGCAACTTTCTTCCCAGCACGGTCGACGCAATCAAATAGACGACAGCCCCAACCGCCACCACGAGCAGTGGTCGAGAAGTGTAGGAATTCGCCAGCCGGACCGCCCCTAACATCAGCAACGCGGAGAATCCGGCGACCGCGATAATGGGATTCTTCCAGAGATCTCGCAGATCACGAGGCATCAATAGGTAGGCGGTGGTTCCGACCGCGAACTCCGCGAGCACAAAGGCCACGCACGCCCCGACGAGACCAAAGGCCTGAACAAGTATCAGGGAGAGCAGCACCGCAACCAGAGCGCCTACCGTGGCAGATGTCAGATAAGCACGATGCCGCCCCAATGCGTAGAGAACCGTCCCCGACAGAAGCGATGCAATCGGAGCCGCCATCAGATAGCCGGCCATCCAGCGCACCGGACCGACCGCAGCCGCATAACTTGCTCCCAGCACCCAGGGCACCACCAAGTGTGCGGTGGCCAGTGTGCCCAGCACCAGAGGGATGCTTGTGGCAGCCAGCGCTGACACGGCAGCCTGCACCAGCCGCTTTAAACTGGCGCGGGATTGCGCCGCGAGCGCCATTCGGGGCATGAGGACGCTCAGCGCAATGCTCACGAAGTTGCGCAGAAGATCCACGAAACGAACTGCTGCCGCGTAAAGTCCAAGGGCGTAGTCGCCCAGGAACCAGCGCACAACGATATGTCCGGTCCGGTGGTATACCGTAGCCATCATGGTTGTCGCGGCGTAATGGGCGCTGGGCACGAGAATTGCCCACCAGCGCCTGGGAGTAATCACCAGCGGCGGCCGGAATCCGTTGTGCCACAACACCAGCCACCCCACCAGATTGATTGCCAGAGCCGACCCCAGAATGCTGGCGGGAAGCCAAATGATGTCTTTCGGAGCGCGGACGAGAATGAGAACTCCAGCCGCATACAAAACCTGTTGAATCAAAGTGAGCAGCGAGCGAACGTGAAACAGTTCCAGCGAAGTCAACAGAAAGTCTGCTCCCGTCAGGCCTACGAAGAGAGCGCCCACACCGTACCAGCGCAGCAGCCCGCGCACGTCAGGACGAACTTCAAAACCCGCGATCACCAACAGCACCATGATTGCGACCAAACTACTCAAACCGCGCAGCGCCAGAAAATCGGGGAGCAGTTCGGCGGCAGCATGCCGGTGGGCGGCAACTTGTTGGGTGATGTGAGTGGAAAGCCCCGGATTGGCCACCACCTCTAAGAAGGCGCACAGCGCCACCACGTAGCTCCACAGTCCGTACGTTTCTACGCCCAGTCGGCGCACTAGAATCGGGAACGTGACCGAAGTGATCAAAAGCCCCAGTACACGCGCCGTCCCCACCGACAGAAAAAATCCGCCGTAGCGCACTAACGCACTCGAAGGTTTCACGGTTGGGGTCACCATGCGCGGAGGAAACACTTCTTAAGAAGCTCTTTGTTGATCGTAAGGCCGACGCCTTGCGACCGCTTCTTGAAACGCAGCCGCCCACTGCCCAGCGATATCGTCCCAATTAAATTGATCGGTATGGCGGATCGCGGCAGCGGAAAAGGATCGGCGCAAGGCAGCATCGCCGGTAACCCGATCCAACCCCTCGGAAAGTTCGGCGTCCGATCGAGCCAGAAATCCGGTTTGGCCATCGACTACATAATCGGAGCGGTAAAGATCCATGGCAATACAAACCAGACCGCAGGCGCTGGCTTGCAGCAAGGCTTGCGGATTCCCTTCCAGAATGCTGGGGAAAAAGAAGATGTCGGCTTGACGCATTTCCTCCCCCAGCCTCCGCGAGGACAGGTGCCCCAGAAAAGACACATTACGACAGCCGGATTGCTGCGCGAGATCACGGCAGCGTCTTTCCGTTTCACCTTTGCCCGCGATTCGAAACTGCACGCTGGGCAATCGCGCAGCCTGTTGGATCACCATCTCCACACGCTTGCGCGGCTGCAGAGATCCCGCATAAAACACGACCAGCGCGGCATTCTCCCGGCGCTCCTTGGCGGGAAAATAATAGCGCCGATCAATGCCGTCGTAGATCGGGCTCGCCTTCACTCCGAACGTCTGGTGAATCGTCTCGGCCACATGTTTGGAGTTACCGAATACCATGTCGCCTTCCCGGATTGACCGGCCGATCATCCCGCTGCTGGTGACTGGATCCATTGCCATCACAATATATGTGATGAGGGCAGTTCTCAGGCCCATACGTTTCCGCACATCGAAGAAAACACGATCAAGGGGGCCGCAGCGGGGGAAAAAATAAATATCCGGAGGAGGAAAAAGGCAATGCCGAAGCAGGCGAACCGTATTTCCGCGTCTGGTCCATCCTACCAATCGCGTGTTCATACGGGCGCTTAGGCGTGGATCAGCATTGCCATCGCAGAGCATGGTTACGTGAAATTGGTCTTCCGGCAGGCGGGCAACAATCTCCTTTACGGTCAGGTTCTGGGCGTTGGTATTGCCGGCACCGGCATCCGATGGCGTAAACACGGTGATGGGACGAGGCTGGGGGCGGGTCATCGCGGCTTGGAGCATAGTCTAAATCCTTTTTCGTTCCTCGTGTGGCGAAGCGGGAAGATATACAGACTCAAGGCCGCTGTCCGCGAAGGATTCCCAGTCGGCTCCGGGCACTGCGGACCAACGACTCGATTCCCGGTGACCGTTTCACCACGCTAGCGGTGCTATACCTCACCATTTCTCTCAGATGGCGGAGCCATGAACTCGTCAGGGTGGCGTAAAGCGTCTGGCGCGTGCTGTTTCCAAAACGTTCTTTATAGCCTTCTGCGCCGAGACCGAGATCGACCACGTTCATTCCGCCCATGTCACAGGCTTCGACGACAATCCTCGAGAGCAGACAGTGGCCAGGGGAATTCTCTTCCTGACGGCTATCGAATGTTGGCTGATACCAAAACCAGCTTCCGTGGAATTGAAAACCATAATTCCACGCCACTGGCCGGTCCCCAATCATCAGCAAGCTCAAAGTCACCACGCTCGTGCCGGAGAATCGCCTTGTCAGTTCTTCCAGGAAGAACCGCCGCTCGGCTGTAGCGAGACTGCTGACGCGCCCCGTGGCCTGGAAGCGCGCCACGTGGGCATCGGCGAATCCAGGAAAGGCTGCCTGAATCTGCTCCCCGGACTGCAG
>Ga0302319_10014327_pt1 | contig 14801 bp, 14 predicted proteins | sample Bog_T0_2_FD_203319 | JGI IMG/M metagenome (GOLD analysis project Ga0302319, IMG submission 203319) | Peat permafrost microbial communities from Stordalen Mire near Abisko, Sweden - Bog_T0_2 | ecosystem: Environmental > Terrestrial > Soil > Wetlands > Peat | place: Sweden: Abisko, Stordalen Mire... | reverse complement strand
CCTGATCGAAGCTAATGGAACGGCATCGGAGCGTGGCGCAGCCCGGTTAGCGCACTAGTCTGGGAGACTAGGGGTCGGAGGTTCAAATCCTCTCGCTCCGACCAATACTTAGCCAGAAATCCTGATCTTCGGAAAACGCCCCGGCCGGGTTGCGCGGGGCGGCTGGGCGGTGTGCCTAAAGCTACGCTACCGGTTTTTTGGGCTGAGGCGGCCGGACCGGCTTAGGCAAATCCAGCAAGGGCGGGGGTCGGCTTGGCGCGGCCATACCTGCCTCAAGAGCCATCTTGCTGAATCCGCTGGCCAGATAGCAGGCGAGCATATAGCCGAAGCCGCCGAAGGCCTGAATGTCATCGGCTACATCGCGAATGGCAGATAACGATAACTGAGTGACGGAGGTCAGACCTTCACGGTCCATCGTGATGATGCTGGGGTTCTTGGTCTCCCAGAGATCGACAATATTTCCATGAATGAGAACGTTGCGGTTCTCGGTGAGGATGCGGAGAGCCTTAAGGTAGTGGTCGATAGCCTGTGCTGCCTCAGCCGGCCACTCGCGCTTGCTGGCAAACACCTTTATCAAGTTTCCGCGCTCGGACGCACCTGTCCGTGAGATAAAAACCGCCGCCTGGTTGAGTTTCATGTTCGCGACCGCCGCGAGCATGTAGACGAGGGTTGATTCAAATCGCACGTAGTTGATGTTCACTACGCCTAGCGCGTAGACCGAATCTTCGTCTGCAACTTTATATGAAGGCCATTCAGTCATGTTATCCAACGATAATTTGTGGCGGCGGCTCTCTCATTGCGGACCATTTGACCCGATCCCTGATACTCGATGCATAGGTATCGACTGCCGCAACAACGACCTCGTTGAACGATTCGTCGGCCTCTGGATGTACCCAAATCGCGTCAATCAATACTGCCGGGTCGAAAGGAAGCTGGAAGCCGAATTCGCCTCTAATTAGATTCGGGTTTGGCGTGTCGTCTTGAGCAATGATGCGCACTTCGTGCTCATAGTCGAACATATGGCGCTTACGGATCGACACCTTATTCAGATTGGGTGTCCTGATCTTTCCCTCATAGCCAGTGTAGTCCACTTCTACTAAGCGCATGTTGCCCGCAAGCTGTTGAAGCTTGCCCCATGTCGTCTGGATTGTAACTCCCTCCTTGGGGCCGCAGAACACCCGCCAGAGAGCATGGGATTCGTGATTATTCGCGCACCAGCAATTGATGAAGGTGGTTCTTCTCCATAGATCCGTTATCCGGTTTATCCGAGTCAGAGCCGGTTCCTGTGGGGGACCGTCTAAAGTAGGTATCGGGTGTCTCCCCATCAGGAGATCGATTTCGTCGTTGGTTATCGCAAGCTCCCAAGGGTCATCCAGCTTGTCAGCACGCGCCATCCACAACTGGTGGTGCTGCAGCATCCACATGAATCGTGAGAAGCCCATGTAACGCCAGACCTTCTGATTTTCATCCATGGAAACATCCGAGTTGAAATACGTGCCAATAACATCTTTCCCGTGCGCACAATAGGGCGTGGCCACCAAGACTGCTTTGCATCTCGAAAACAATCGGTGCGGGCGATTCCAGCAAGCAGTGCAGCGCTGGTCCGAAAGAGGCCGCCAATGTGCGGCCTCGAATGGCGTCCCGCCTTCGGCGCTTGCTTGACGCCGCTGGGCCGGTTTCTGATGCGTCGTCGTGGTGCATTCGCGCGAACCATGGCTTGTGGTACGCTGCGGGCGAAGACGCATGACGCTATCACCATTCCGCCTCGCAAGCTTCACGGGAGATTCCAATGCGCATCCTTGCTTTGGCAATGCTGGCAATAGCAACAGTTTCTGCGGCCCCACCAGCGCGCGCCCAGACGTATGACCCGGCCTATCCGGTCTGCCTGCAAGTCTTCCAGGGCATCGCCGACTTCTACTTTGAGTGCGCCTACACCTCGCTGCCGCAGTGCCAGATGTCGGCATCGGGCCGCGCCGCGACGTGTGTCGTCAATCCGTATTACGCGGGGCGCAAGGCGGCGGCGCCGGGACGGCGAAGCCGGCGGCATCGCCACGTCGATTGAATAAAATCCGGTCATCTTGCGCGCGCGACATCCGCCTTGCACCGCCCCCGGAAAACCGCGAAAACCGCCCGGTTCAACACTGATCCCGGGACTTCCGCTTGGCTCTCTTCTCCCGCTCCGACGCCCAGGGCCAGGCCGCGCGCTGGATCGCCGCGACGCTGATGCTCACCGGCGTTGCGTGGCTCGCGGCGTTCGCGGGATTGCTGGCGATTGCCGACCGCGTGCATGTCGATATTCCCGTGCTGCTGGCGCGAAAACTGCCGCTGCTGGACTCCCGGCCCATGCTGATCTTCGCCGGCGAAAGCCGCACCGAATACCAGGTCGATGCGGAGCTGGCCGCAAAACTCGCCGGCCTGCCGCGGGGCGGGGCGGTCAATATCGCCTATGACGCGGGCGAGCCGCTGGCGGTGCTGGCGGCGATCCGGCGCCAGCCGGAGGCGTTTGCGAAGGCGCATGTCGTGATCTCCGTGGCGCCGTTCCTGTTCAACGAAGGGGTAAAATCGGCCGCCGTCTATCCGCAGGACGTCGCCGCGCGGCTCGGCGTGGCCGGGGCGATGACCAGCTTCCTGCCGCTGCGCATCGGCACCCTGATCCGCTTCATCCGCGAAGCCTTCAATGCGCGGCTCGCAGCCTCGCAAGGCGTCGCCGCGCGCGGCGCAAAACCTCCGGCCTCCGGCCTGTCGATCATCGACCGCACCCAGCCCGATGACCGCTGGCCCGCCGATCTCGCCGGCCATGCCCATTACGAAAACTGGGATTTGTCCGGCCCCAAGGCGCGGTTCGAGACCGGCGCGCTGTGCGATATGGCGCCGCAGGTGCGTAAATTGACCGTCGTGATCCCGCCCTGGGCGCCGCGCTACCTCAGAAGCGCCAATCCGGTCTGGGCGGCCAGGGACGATCAGGTGGCCGCCCTCGTCGCCGACACCGGCCGGCGCTGCGGCTTTGAGGTGTTGAATATTCCTGCGGTGCCGGGCCTCGATCAGGCCAACTACGCCGACGAGATGCACGTCAACGCATCAGGCATTCCGATCTATACCCGCTATCTCGTCGCGCAAATCAGGCCATAGCGCGCGCCATGCTGTTTTCCTCCTACACGTTCCTGCTTCAGTTTCTCCCCGCGACGGTGCTGGCCTTCGCTGCGGCGCGGCTGCATTCGCCGCGCGCGGGCATCCTGGTGCTGCTGGGCGCGTCGCTGTTCTTCTATGGCGCGTGGCGGCCGGTCTATCTGGTGCTGTTTCTCGCCTCGATCGCGATGAATTTCGGTCTCGGCCTGCTGATGGAAGATCCCGCGCGAAGGCAGCGCGTCGGCATGCTCGGGGTCGCGCTCAATCTCGGCGCGCTCGGCTATTTCAAATACACCAACTTCTTTCTCGACGTGCTGACAGAGCTGAGCGGCCGGCCGCTGCCGTTCGCCAACATCATCCTGCCGCTCGGCATCTCCTTCTTCACCTTCCAGCAGATCGCCTATCTCGTCGACATCATGCGCGGCGCCAAAGCCGAGCGCGATGTCGTCAGCTACATGCTGTTCGTCTCGTTCTTCCCGCATCTGATCGCGGGACCCCTGGTGCATCACACCGAGATGATTCCGCAGTTCAAGCGCCGCCGTTCCGGGCGCTCGGCGGTGCTGGCGGCGCGGGAGTTTTCGATTTTCGCGGCCGGGCTGTTCAAGAAAGTGGTGATCGCGGACAATCTCGCGCAATTCGTCACGCCGGTGTTCGCCCATGTCGATGCCGGCGGCAGCGTCGATATCCGCTGGGCCTGGCTGTCGACCCTGGCCTATACGCTCCAGATCTACTTTGATTTCTCCGGCTATTCCGACATGGCGGTGGGGCTGGCGCTGCTGTTCGGCATCCGGCTGCCGGTGAATTTTCGTTCGCCCTACAAGGCCGCCTCCATCATCGATTTCTGGCGGCGCTGGCACATCACGCTGTCGCGGTTCTTGCGGGACTACTTGTATATTCCGCTCGGCGGCAATCGGCTCGGCGAGCAGCGGCGCTACCTCAATCTCTTCGTCACCATGTTGCTCGGCGGCCTCTGGCACGGCGCGGGCTGGAATTTTGTCATCTGGGGCGGCCTGCACGGCGGCTATCTCTCGATCAACCATCTCTGGCAGGGACGGCGCCGGCGTGTCGCCGGGCCGCTCGTTGGTCCTGCCGTGGCGCGGGCGCTGGCGCTGCTGTCGTGGGCCGTGACATTTTTCGCGGTGGTGGTCGCCTGGGTGTTCTTTCGCGCCAAAACTGCCGCTGGCGCCTGGCAGATGCTGGCCGGCCTGTTCGGCGTTCCCGCCGGCAGCTCGGCCTTCGTCTCGCCGGGTATCCTGCGCGTGATGGACCTGCCGCTGCTGGTCGGGCCCGACCGGCTGTTTTACGCCGGGACCTGCGTGGTCGCCGCCGCCCTGGCCGCCGCATTGGCGCTGCCGAACGTGCTGCAGATGCTACGCTACCGCGAATACCGCCGCGCGCCCGAGCAGGCCGCCTTGCTGGGCTGGCGCCCGAGCATCGCCTGGGCCCTGTTCACCGCGCTGGCGCTGTCGATCTCGCTGTTCGGCATGTGGCAGCGCATGGAGTTCTTGTATTTTCAGTTTTGAGCGGGTTCAGAAAGCTTTATCGGCCGTCATTGCGAGGAGCGAAGCGACGAAGCAATCCATTCTTTCTTTGAACTGCCAGATGGATTGCTTCGCTGCGCTCGCAATGACGAGTGAGAGGGCGGCGTTCATATCAAGTTTTCGTAAAGGTCCCTCCAGTCGGGATTCAGGGCTTCGATAAGGGCGATTTTCTTCGCACGACTGCCGGCTTTGATCTGCTTTTCGCGCGTGATCGCGTCGATCATGGTCTCGTGCAATTCATACCAGACCAGGATCTTGCAGCCGTATTTCGCCGAAAAGCCTTTCACCAGCCCATCGCGGTGCTCGAAGGCACGCCGAGGCAGGTTGGCTGTCACGCCGGCATAGAGGGTCCCGTGACGCATGTTCGCCACGATGTAAACGCACGGTTGTTTCATGCGATTTCCTCCAACCCGGCGGCGATAGTATACAGTCGTTTTCGTCGTCATTGCGAGCGCAGCGAAGCAATCCATCTTCCTTTCCGTAGATAGATGGATTGCTTCGTCGCTTCGCTCCTCGCAATGACGGCTTTAAATCCCCCTTGCGCGTCGCGCGCGAATTGATGCTAGTTTGGTCCGTCACAAGAAACCACCAGGGAAAAGGGACGCGTTCGCGCATGAAGGATTTTGCCGGAAGGATTGCTGTCATCACCGGGGGCGGCACGGGCATGGGGCGGGAGCTGGCGCGTCAACTGGTCGCCGAGGGCTGCAACGTCGCGATGTGCGATGTCTCCGCCGAGGCGATGGCCGAGACGAAGCGGCTGTGCGAGGTGGAGAAATTGCCGCAGGGGCTGCGCGTCACCACCCATATCGCCGACGTCTCGATCGAGGACCAGCTCAAGCGTTTTCGCGATGAGCTCGCCGAGCAGCAGGCAACCGACAAGATCCATCTGCTGTTCAACAATGCCGGCATCGGCGGCGGCGGCAGTCTGTTCACCAATACGCGGGAGCAGTGGGAAAAAACCTTCAACATCTGCTGGGGCGGCGTCTATCTCGGCGTCCGCACCTTCCTGCCGATGCTGATGAAGGCCGACGAGGGCCACATCGTCAACACCTCGAGCGTCAACGGGTTCTGGGCCTCGATCGGCATGGGCGTCTCGCACACCGCCTACAGCTCCGCCAAATTCGCGGTGAAGGGATTTACCGAGGCGCTGATCAACGATCTCCGGCTCAACGCGCCGCACATCAAATGCTCCGTCGTGATGCCCGGCCATATCGGCACTTCCATCGTGTCGAATTCGCGGAAAATCCAGAGCGGCACCGAATCCGAGGAGCTCAGCGCCAATGAAGTGCTGTCCGCAAGGCAGCGGCTGAAGGGCATGGGGATCGATACCGCGGCCATGTCGGACGCCGACATCCAGAAGATCGCGATCGATCGCGCCCGCAGTTTCCGCGACGAGGCGCCGACCTCGGCGGCATCAGCGGCAAGGATCATCCTCGACGGCGTCAAGGCCGAGCGCTGGCGCATCCTGGTCGGCGACGACGCCCACAAACTCGACGAACGCGTGCGCCAGACCCCGGAACAGGCCTACACGCCGGAGTTTTACAAGAGCTTCACCGAGGAAGTCGGCTGGAAGCTGGGGTAGTCGTTTTTCATTCGCGTTCGGAAAGAGTGTCTGTGCCGTCGTCCCGGCCTTGAGTCGGGACCCATAACCACAGGCGCTGGTAGTTGCGCCAAAGCCGTTGAGCAGCGCCTTTCAAAACGTGCGCCACAGCGTATGGGTCCCGGCTCAAGGCCGGGACGACGGCGAGGGTGGCCGCGACGTTTGAAAATCCCGATGTCCGGCCGTCACGGCCAGGGAAAATTCTCCTGTGGGATCAAGCTGATTTGGGTCGTCCAGTCCTGTCGAAAAAAATATTTCGCTTAACATATCGGGCAAATCACCCTTACAAGCTCGCCCCGTCTCATCCGAATGAGGGGCGGGTCGCGATCGTCACGAACGTTGCGATGAGATGCGGTGGACGCCGGGCGCGCGACAGACGAGCGCGCGCGAGGCGGACGGCGAAGGCGTGTGGTTCTGGCACCGCGGCGCTGGTGTCAAGTTCCCGAGAAGCAAAGCTTCCCGGGGGCGACGGCGGCAAGAAAGCCGTTCGCCGGGAAGAGCACGTTATAAGCCGTAAACCATTGCGCAGGGAAGGCCGGGTGTTCTCCGCTGAACCTGTATGCTCGTGTGCGCCTTCTACCACTTCAGCACACGGGACCGCGGGTGCAGCGCGCACCCGGCTTTCCCTGCGCCCTCTGCTCATCGAGCGCGGGCGAAACGGATGCACGACCCGGGCGGATCGCGCCGCGGAAACGCGAGGGTATGTCTGCGATAATCCCACGCCGTCATCCCGGCCTTGAGCCGGGATCCATAACCACAGGCGTTGGATCCGTCATTGCGAGGAGCGAAGCGACGCGGCAATCCAGCTTTCTTGCTCGCTGCACGATGGATTGCTTCGCTGCGCTCGCAATGACGGTGTTAATTTGGACGCGTGCAACATCGCTCACCCTGCACCACCGATTTCGCGATCATGCAGTGGATGCCCTTGGAGCCGTTGACGGTCTGGGTGACGCGCAGGTCGGCGGCGAGGCTGCACAGCGTGTAGGCGTCCTCGCGCGACAGATTGCGCTTCTCGCCGAGCAAGACGATCATGTCGCGCAGCGCGCGGACCACGCACTGGTCGAGGTCGGGGTCCATCGCCATGGTCATGTAATGGTCGGGCGTTTCGGCGCGGGGATAATCGAGCCGCAGATCCCGGCGCAAGGTCAGGCGGAAACGGCCGCGCAGCGCGGTCTCGATCGCGGTGACGCAGACCTCGCCGTCGCCCTGCACGCCGTGGCCGTCGCCGCAGGAAAACAGCGCGCCCGGCACGAACACCGGCAGAAACAGTTTCGCGCTCGGCACCAGTTCCTTGTTGTCGAGATTGCCGCCCATGGCGCGCGGGATCAGCGAGGTGATGCGGCCCCAGGCCGGCGGCGGCGCGACGCCCATGACGCCGAAGAAGGGGCGCAAGGGCAGGTCGAGGCCCCAGGGCAGCCGGCCCACCATGCGCTCGCGGTCGAGCGGGATGTTGAGCAGCCGGGTCTCGTGGAAATCATCGGGCAGGGTGCCGGCGAGCGGGCGGATCAGGTTGTAGCCCCAGTCCTGCCGCAGCCCGACCTCGAGGATCTCGACCTCCAGCACGTCGCCGGGCTGGGCCTCCGCGACGGCGATGGGGCCGGTCAGGATATGGCCCGGCAGCATCCGCTCGCTCCGGGCGTGGACGTCGAACAGTTCCGGCGGGACGTGAAAGCGGCCGCGGTCCGGCACCACGTCCGGGCCGCCGCTGATGGTATCGACGGTGACCTCGTCGCCGCTGGCGATGGTGAGCACCGGTTTCAATTTCGCCTCGAAAAACCCCCAGTGGCAGGTCTCGGGGCTGGAATGCAGGTGATGATGCGTCATGACGGGGGCTTCTGGTTGGAACGGAGGTCGCGTATGACGCTGTACCAGACAATCAAAGAGGCCTCTCTTGTTTTTTGTGCTCTCCAAAACGCTCGGCGTCATGCTGCTGCCGTCCAATTTCCTGATCGGCATCGGCGTCGTTGGCGCGATCCTGATGGCGACGCGGCTGGCGCGGCTGGGCCGCGGGCTCGCGGTCGTCTCCGCCGTGCTGCTCGCGCTCTCGGGCTTCTCGCCGCTCGGCACCTGGCTGATCTATCCGCTGGAGCAGCGTTTTCCGGCCTGGGACGAAACGCATGGCGCGCCCGACGGCATTGTCGTGCTCGGCGGCGCGATCAACGCCGACATGTCGGCCGCCCATGGCGCGCCGGCCTATACCCATTCGGTGGCGCGCATGATCGCGGCGGCGGCGCTCGCCCGCCGCTATCCGAATGCCCGCATCGTCTTCACCGGCGGCAGCGCCGATTTGTTGTCGAACGACGCCAGGGAAGCCGACTACGCGATCGAGGTGTTCGAAGGTCTGGGAATTCCAAGAGAGCGGCTGACGATCGAGCGGCGCTCGCGCAACACCGCGGAAAACGCCGAATTCTCCAGGATCGTCGCGGCGCCGAAAAGCGGCGAGCGGTGGTTGCTGGTGACGTCGGCGTTCCACATGCCGCGATCGGTCGGGCTGTTTCGAAAAGCGGGCTTTGCCGTGGAACCGTATCCGGTCGACTGGCGGGCGGGCGTCGATCTCTGGGCATGGCGGCCGCTCTCCCTCGAAGGGCTCGGCGTCGTCGACGCCAGTGTCCGCGAATGGATGGGGCTTTTGGCCTATCGCATATCCGGCAAGACCAGCGAGCTGTTTCCGGGCCCGAATCCGGGATAAAGCGCGGGTCGCGGCCGGGGCGCAAACCGGCTAGAGTTTTGCCGGCAAGTCCAGGGGAGTGAGCGTTCATGCAGCAGGCCGCAACGAGCGACGAAAAATTCGACCTGGCCGCCATGGCGGCCGATCTGAACAATCTGCTTCGGCTGAAGACCACCGTGATCGGCATGAAGATGTTCGCGACCGTGGAGGAGATGACGACGATCCCGAAGATCCGCCGGCCGACCGCGGTCCACACCACCGACCAGATCGTCAGCATGGCCTCGCGGCTGGGCTGGACGGTCGGCATCACCGCCGACGACCTCGTCGGCGCGCAGTGCCGAGCCGTGATCGGGCTGGCGCCGGCAGATGACAAATGGCTCGCCGGCGAATCCTACGTCGGCGTCTGGCACGGAACCGCCGAAGACGCGGCCAAACGCCAGCGGGCGCTTGATGTCGTTCCCTTCGGAAAATACCAGGCGCTGGCGGTGAGCCCGCTCGCCAGCGGCCGGCTCGATCCGCCCGATATCTGTTTGGTCTACGCGACCCCGGGCCAGATGATCATCCTGATCAACGGACTGCAATATACCGGCTACAAGAAGTTCGAATGGGGCGTGGTCGGCGAAACCGCCTGCGCGGATTCCTGGGGGCGGGCGCTGAAGACCGGCGAGCCCAGCCTGTCGCTGCCGTGCTTTGCGGAGCGGCGCTATGGCGGCGTGCCGGACGAGGAGATGCTGATGGCGCTGTCGCCGGCCCATCTCGCCAAGGCGATCTCGGGTATGAAGCAGCTTGCCAGGAACGGCCTGCGCTATCCGATCGCGCCCTATGGTATCCAGAGCGACGTGCGCGCCGGCATGGGGGTGTCTTACGCCAAAAAATAGATGTGAACCGCCTTCCCCGTCATTGCGAGCGAAGCGAAGCAATCCATCAAGCAGCAAGAATGAATGGATTGCTTCGTCGCTTCACTCCTCGCAATGACGAAAGTGATAGCACCCCGAACAAACGATCTGAGGGTAACCAGAAATGAAGTCTTCGTCGAAATTCGACATCGTCGTCTATGGCGCCACCGGCTTCACCGGGCAGCTGGTCGCCGAATATCTGGCGGCGCAGTACAAGAGCGACAGCCAGTTGAAATGGGCGATGGCCGGGCGCAGCCTCGACAAACTCAGATCGGTGCGCGATGCGATCGGTGCGAGCCCCGATACGCCGCTGATCGTCGCCGACGCCAGCGATGTGGCGTCGCTGCAGGCGATGGTCGCCACCACCAGATCCGTCATCACGACGGTCGGCCCGTACCAGCACTACGGCAACGATCTCATTGCCGCCTGCGCCGCCTCGGGCACCGACTATTTCGATCTCTGCGGCGAGCCGATCTGGATGCGGCAGATGGTCGACAAGCACGAGGCCGCCGCGAAGGCCAGCGGCGCGCGCATCGTGTTCTCCTGCGGCTTCGACTCGGTGCCGTTCGAGCTCGGCGCGTTCTATGTGCAGGAAGAGGCCAAACGCGTGTTCGGCGCGCCGGCCGCCCGCGTCAAGGGCCGTGTGCGCGACATGCGCGGCACGCTGTCCGGCGGCACGGCGGCGAGCGCGCAGGCTACCTTCGAGGCGGTCGCCAGGGATCTCAGCCTGGTGGCCATCCTGAACGATCCGTTCGCGCTGACGCCCGGCTTTAGCGGCCCGAAGCAGCCCAAGGGCAACAAGCCCATTTTCGAGGATGACCTGCAATCCTGGGCCGCGCCCTTCATGATGGCGCTGATCAACACGCGCAACGTCCATCGCGCCAACATGCTGATGGGATTCCCCTACGGCAGGGAGTTCGTCTATGACGAGATGGTGCTGACCGGACCCGGCGAAAAGGGAGAGGCCAACGCCAGGAAGGTGGTGGCCGCGAACAACGAAAAGACCGGTCCTAACGCGCCCAAGCCGGGCGACGGGCCCTCCAGGGAAGAGCGCGAGAACGGCGGCTATGACCTTCTGTTCGTCGGCATCGCTCCCGATGGAAAGCAGGTCCGCGCGGCGGTGAAGGGCGATCGCGATCCCGGCTATGGCTCCACGTCGAAGATGATTTCCGAATGCGCGATCTGCCTGTTGCGTGACACGCCCGACGTTGCCGCGGGCTTCTGGACGCCGGGTGCCGCCATGCAGCGCAGACTGATCAAGCGGCTGGTCGATCACGCCGGCCTGACGTTCTCGGTGGAGACGTAGCCCGATCGGGTCAGGCGGTGCCGAGGCGTTCGCTCGCGGGCACCGGCTCGGCCGCCGTCCGGTGGCGCTGGGCGGCGGCGAACATGCCCCACATCGCCCCCAGCATCATCCAGAAGTGCCGCCAGTGGTCGGTGTCGATGACGAAACTCTCGCCGACGGTGCCGAGGAAGGCGGAAAAGATCGCCAGATAAGTGCGCTGCCAGGGCACGGGCACGAAGACGTGGCGAAACCCGGCGATGACGGTGACGAACACCAGCGCCGGATAGCAGATGCCGGCCAGCCAGCCGCCGGACATGAAGGCGTTCAGATAGGAGTTGTGGGTGTCCTCGGGGAAGTAGTTGTGGAACTGCAGCGGCCCGATGCCGAAGGGCAGGTCGAGCGCCATGTCCGCGCCGAGGATGTGGCGGCCGAACCGGCCGAAGCGGCCCTCGTCATAGCTCTGGTCGAAGCTCGCGCGCTGCTTGAACATTTCGGCGATGGAATCGAACGACAGCAGCACCGCGAGCAGGATCGCCACGCCGACGACGGCGACGACCGACATCACGATGATGCGCGAGCGCTGCGGACGCGACTGGCTGGTCAGGACCATCAGTGCCAGCATGAAGGCCGCGGTGATGGCGAGCCCGCCCCACGCCGCGCGGGAGAACGCTAGCAGGATCGCCAGTGCCATCATGGCCAGCGCGACGGTGCTGCGGAACGATTTCCCGAGCGGATCGGAAACCACGCTCTGCAGCGTGAACAGGGCCGGCAGGATCAGGAACGCGCCGAGCACGTTGGGGTCCTTGAAGGTGCCGCGGGCGCGCTCGTACAGCGTCAGCAGGTCATGCCCGCCGGGAACGAGGTTGAAATAGCCAGCAATGGCCGCGGCGGACGCGACCAATCCGCCGACGATCAGGCCGCGGCGAAGCATGTCGAGCCGGGCGGCGGTGTCGTCAGCGACGACCATGGCGAAGAACATCACCGTCACCGCCATGTACCAGGAGGTCGCGATCCAGTTGGCGACCTCGGGTTTGTCCAAAAAGGGGATGGCGCCGATGGAGTAGCCGACATTGAGCAGGATCAGCAGCAGCAACAGCGGCATGAACACCAGCCGCAGCCGCAGGCCGGTGGCGAAGAAGATCACGCTGGCTGCGAGCGTCATCAGCTCGTAGGGGCTGGGTTCGATGAAGACGATCGCGCCGGATGCGCCGACCAGCCAGACCAGCGCGCGCTGCAACGCCAATACGCCCGGCGCCGCCGTCGTAGAAGCGGAAAAATCCCCGGCTGTCGCCGCATACGCCATCACACAACTCGCAATTCACGCAACGCAACAACACGCGACGCCCGTCGGCACTCAGTAGGCGTTCTCGTTCTTCGTCATCAGCGCCAGCGGGGTCTTGAGAAGAATGTAGAGATCGAACAGCACCGACCAGTTCTCGATATAGTAGAGATCGAACTCGACGCGCTTCTGGATCTTCTCCTCGCTGTCGACTTCGCCGCGCCAGCCGTTGATCTGCGCCCAGCCGGTAATGCCGGGCTTGACGCGGTGCCGCGCGAAATAGCCGTCCACCGCCTCGTCGAACAGCCGGCTCTGCAATTTGCCCTGCACGGCGTGCGGACGCGGTCCGACCAGCGACAGGTTGCTCCTGAACACGACGTTGAAGAGCTGCGGCAGCTCGTCGAGGCTGGTCTTGCGGATGAAGCGCCCGACGCGGGTGACGCGGCTGTCGTTCTTGGTCACGACCTTGGCGGCCAGCGGATCGGCCTGATCGTGGTACAGCGAGCGGAACTTGAAGACGTCGATGCGCTCGTTGTTGAATCCGAACCGCTTCTGGCGGAACAGCACCGGTCCGGGGCTGTCGAGTTTCACGGCCAGCGCGACGAGTGCCATCAGCGGCGCGGCCAACAGCAGGATGATGGCGCCGACGACATGGTCGAACAGCCACTTCGTCACCAGATCCCAGTCGGTGATCGGCGCCTCGAACACGTCCAGGGTCGGAACCTCGCCCAGATAGGAATAGGAGCGCGGGCGGAAACGCAGCTTGTTGGTGTGGGCGGAAAGCCGGATATCGACCGGCAGTACCCACAATTTCTTCAGCATCTCGAGGATCCGCGTTTCCGCCGAGATAGGCAGGGCGAACAGCACGAGGTCGACGCGGGTGCGGCGGGCGAATTCGATGATGTCGTCGACCTTGCCGAGCTTCGGGCTGCCGGCGCAGGTTTCCAGCGAGCGATCGTCGTTGCGGTCGTCGAACACGCCGAGGATGTCGATATCCGAATCGTCCTGGGACTTGAGCGCCTCGACAAGCTTCTCGCCGTTCTGGTCCGCGCCGACGATGATGGTGCGCCGGTCGAGCCGGCCCTGGCGGGCCCAGCTGCGCACCATCGAGCGCAGGAACAGCCGCCCGATAATCAACAAGGCCAGACCGACAAAGAAGAATGCCGAGAGCCAGAGCCGCGATACCTCGCCGCCGAGCTTTGCGAAAAAGGATGCGCCGATGAACAGCAGGAACACGAACGCCCAGGACGAGATCATCCGGGTCATCTGGCGAAGCTGCCCGCGAAACACCTGGACTTGATAGATGTCGGCGGCCTGGAAGCAGATCACGGCGGCCGCGGTCATGGCGAAAATGGCCGCGACGTATTCCCAGTAAAAGCCGCTGAGAGGCACGACGTAACCGAGGTAGAGCGCGATTCCCACCAGGCTCAGCACCGAAAAATCGGCGATGCGGACGGCGCCCGCGATCACGATCGGCGAATAGGCCCGGCGCACTTTCTGGTTGGCGACGGCAAGCGCCGCCTGCGACAGCCGGCGGCGCCGTTCGATCGGCGGGCGATCTGCCGAGGCGGTAGCCGCGGCCTCCAACATCGAGCGTGCGTTGATCGGTTCCACTGTTTCCAAGTCCGTTCTTGCACGGGCATCCAGGTGCACGCGCGCCGAGGCGGAATTCACGCCTACCGGCTTAACGGACAAATCGGAAGAAATTGTTAGCGTTGGTAAAGAACGGTTAACGGTCCGCAAACGCGTCGCGGTAACCCGCTAACACCCCTTCCACCATCGCCTTCTGCGAAAAGTGCATGAGGACACGCTCTCGAAGCGATTTTGCGCGCGCCAGTGCGGCGACTGGATCCTCGAGCGCGGTCTCGATGGCGTCGGCCATCGCGCCCACGGCATTGGGCGCAAACAGCGCGTCGGCATCGGAACCGAAGATTTCCGGGATGCCGCCGACTTTCGCGGCCACCATCGGAATTCCCGCCGCGGCCGCCTCGATCACCACGTAGGGCATGGAATCTCCGCGAGAGGGAACCACCAGCATGCCGCCCTTGGAGAAGCCGTATCGCGCCTTGACGTGGCCGATGAAGCGCGCCGCCTCGGTGAGGCCGAGCCTTTGGACCTGGGCCTTGAGCGCCGGCATTTCCTCGCCGTCGCCGGCCAGCGTCAGGGTGACGGATTTTCCGTCTGCGCGCAGCCGCGCCACCGCATCGATCAGCAGGTCCGCGCCCTTGATGTGCCGGAACTCGCCGACATAGACGACGTCGGTGGCATCATCTGCCTTGACGATCGGATCGAATTCGTCGGCGGTGACGCCATTGAAGACGCAGCGCACCAGCCCCCTGGGTGTGCCGATGGTGCGCTGATAGGTGTCGCGCGCGAAGGCGCTCTCGAACAGGAACAGGTCGGTCG
>Ga0302319_10014322_pt1 | contig 14803 bp, 13 predicted proteins | sample Bog_T0_2_FD_203319 | JGI IMG/M metagenome (GOLD analysis project Ga0302319, IMG submission 203319) | Peat permafrost microbial communities from Stordalen Mire near Abisko, Sweden - Bog_T0_2 | ecosystem: Environmental > Terrestrial > Soil > Wetlands > Peat | place: Sweden: Abisko, Stordalen Mire... | reverse complement strand
CGGTGAGCAATGTGCAGGAGCCGCGCTACGGCTCGCAGCTTTTCGATATATTGATGCCCTGGTAGGTATTTTGAGCCGGGATATAAAAAGGCCCGGTCACAAGACCGGGTCTTTTTTATCTCCCCCTTTGTCACAGCTCAGGTCAGCTTCGCCGACACTTCGCTGCGACGTTCGGCACGCTGTCGCTACCGAACCCCCACGCCAGCGGCTGTGCCGCGCGGGGAGGAGAAAGCCGGTGTATTCGTATTAATCGTCGCGATAGACTTTTTCGCGCCCCGCCGTGCGACGCACGGCAATGAAACAAAAGAACGGCGCGGATTTTCCGTCTAATCGTCTCTGTAAACCTTTTCGCGCCGTTCATGGCGCTCCTGCGCTTCAATCGAAAGCGTGGCGATGGGGCGCGCGTCCAGCCGCTTGAGCGAGATGGGTTCACCCGTCTCCTCGCAGAAACCATAGGATCCGTCTTCAATTCGGCGGAGCGCGGAATCGATCTTGGCGATCAGCTTTCTCTGGCGGTCGCGGGTGCGCAGTTCCAGTTGCCGCTCCGCCTCGGTCGAGGCGCGGTCCGCCAGATCGGCATGCGGCACCGTTTCGGCCTGCAAATTCTGGATCGTCTCGCGACTTTCCTTGAGAATGTCGTCTTTCCAGCCATTGAGCTTGCGGCGGAAATACTCCCGCTGGCGCTCATTCATAAAGGGCTCGGTTTCCGACGGCCGGTAGTCGGCCGGGATCTGGATTCCCATGCATACTCCTTCGGGCAGTCACGAATCGGCGGGCAAGGCCCGTCCGGAAGGCGGGGGTTATAGCGATGCGGTCCCCCCCCAGCAATCGCTATTGTGAGACAGGGGAAAGAGGCTCCAGACAGTATAATTATTGTAATGATTTCAATGACTAAGTGTTAAATCGGACACGGGCTTTCGGCGTGTGGCTTGAATCCGCCGAGCCTGCGTCGCCATGGCGGACAGGACACGTCAAGCTCGGAGCCTCCAGTGGCCGCCACGCCATGAGCATGACCGGCGGACATGCGAGAGGGAGACGAACGCCGCGAACACAAGCGAGCGGCCAGGCAACCCAGACCATATCCCCACACCCAGCCTCAATCCCCCGTCGCGCCGCTGGTATTGTTCATATTGATCAGCTCATAACCACCCAGCGCCAGGCGCACTGAAGGCCCCGATGGCGCTTCCGCCGCCATCTGGTGCCAGCTCATCGGCGCGGCATAAAGCACATCGCCTTCGGTGGCGTGATATTCACCCCTATTCTCGAACTTGCCGCTGATCGCGCCCACCTGCACGATCCACCATTCCGCCGGCCCCGGATGCATATGCCCGAAGGTCGTCTTGGCGTTGAAGGTGGGCGCATCCGGCTTGTCCGGCCCGCTGCCCGCACTTCCCCGTCCCGTGCCGCAAGGGTTGTCGGCCGCATTGACGAAACCGATCAGCGGGCTGGCGAACAGATGATCGTCCTGCACCACCACAGTGTTCGACTTCGCGCAATTCTTGATCGCGTCGAAGGTGTTGAAATAAAGCTGGTTGGGCGCGGTATAGGCGCCGGGCTTGTGGTTGAAAGCGACCTTCACCATCGTCAGCCCCGGCCCGGCCGGCGGCGCCGGGTTGGCGGTGGGATAGATTGTCTTGTAATTGGTGGGGTTCACCTCCACCCACAGCGCATTGCCGCTTCCTTCCACGTCAAACGAAAACAGCGTCGACTTCATGATATTGACGATCGATCCGCGCCCCGCCGTCAACGGCGCCTGGCCCTCCACCTGGAAATGAAGTTCCCCCGCCACCACAATAAACATGGTCGGCGTGTCGGGATGCAGGCGGGAAGTGGATTTGAATCCCGGCGCGCCGGAATTATAGGTCGCGTCCTGCTCCGGATCCTTGATGATCTGTTCCTGCCAATCCGCCTGGCCGGCATGCATAGCCTTCAGGTCGGACAATTTCCAAAGCGGACGCATCGGCGGGCGATAGACCCCGCCTTCCGATTTGGGCACCCACCAGGTTTCAAGCGGCCCCCGCCCCCCTTGCGCCACCACCGGGCCAGACGTCGCACACGCTGCCGCCAGAATCGCGGCAGAACCGATTTTCGGAAACAGGTTTTTCATGGCTTCCTCACGCGTCACGCCAAGCCCGTTAAAGGGTGAGGATCAGCCTATCACGCCCTGGCGCCCCGGCAGAGCGGACCTCCGCCTTTGTCCTTACGCGCTGCCGCGCAGGCATAAAAATAAGGCCCGGCTTGTGGCCGGGCCTATTGGTCCTCGGTGCTGGACGCACCTCGGGGCTTATTTCAAATGCAGCTGGCGCGGAGGCATCGCCAGCGAAAAAGGCCAGCCCGAAGGCTGGCCTTTTCCTGGCGATGGTTGCGGGGGCAGGATTTGAACCTGTGACCTTCAGGTTATGAGCCTGATGAGGTGAGGCGGGCCTCCAAGCCCGCCGAACGGGCTGCTCCGCAGCCCGACTCATGTCCCTCTGTGCTGGGCGCACCTCGGGCCTTTTTCACCTAAGCCGCTGCCGCGGAGGCATTAAAAAGGCCCGGCTTGGGGCCGGGCCTTTTCAATGGTTGCGGGGACAGGATTTGAACCTGTGACCTTCAGGTTATGAGCCTGACGAGCTACCGGGCTGCTCCACCCCGCGTCATGAACCCGTTTGATGGGGTGCGCGGATATAGGCCATGAGGGAATAGGTGTCCACCCCCGGGTAAGAGCCTGTTCCCCTTATCCTTATTGGCGCTCGCGGCCGCGTGCTTTACCCGCCCTTAAGCCTTCGGGCGCCAGTATTTCCACTCGCTTCCGGGATTATCAGATGCGCTTTCGCTTTGGAGCTTCAATTCTCGCGGGATTTCTTCTGTCCACGCCCGCTATGGCGGATGACCAATCGCGGCCCATGGTCAATTTCGATGAAGGACGGCTTCTGGCCACCGGTGGCGTCAGTGCCGTCGAAGGCGAGGGCGGCGGCGGGCTGGCGCCCTGGGCTCTGATCACCGGCTATGGCACGCGCGACGGCGTCGGGGTCACCGTGCACCATACCTATGTCGGCTTGCCCGATTACCAGTTGCTGACGCCGGGCATCGCGGTCGGCCTGTTCGACCGGCTGGAGCTGTCTTACGCCTGGCAGGCATTCGACACCGAGGCGACCGGCGCGGCATTGAAGCTGGGCCAGGGTTTTACCTTCCACCAGAATATTTTCGGCGCCAAGCTGAAGCTGATCGGCGATGCGGTCTATGACCAGGACAGCTGGCTGCCCCAGATCGCCATCGGCCTGCAGCACAAGGAAAATGACCGGGGTGCGATCATCGCCGCGGTCGGCGGCAAGGCATCGGTGGGTACGGATTACTATCTGGCCGCCACCAAACTTTTCCTTGCGGAAAGCCTGCTGACCAGTGTCGCGCTGCGCGCCACCAAGGCCAACCAGTTCGGCATTCTGGGCTTCGGGGGCGACAGGCATGACATTTATTCCGCACAGCTGGAAACCTCGGCCGCCTTTCTTTTCAGCCGAAAATTCGCGGTCGGCGGCGAATTCCGCACCAAGCCGAACAATCTGGGTGTCGCCCGGGAGGATGCCGCTTTCGATATTTTCGCCGCGTATTTCCTGAACAAAGATCTCTCATTGACAGCCGCCTATGTGGATCTGGGCAATATCGTGCTCCATGACCATCAGGACGGCGGTTATCTTTCGCTACAGGCAGGACTGTGATGAAACCCATTTTCGGACTTCTCGCCATGGCCGCTATTGCCTTCGCCATGCCGGCCTTTGCCGCCGATACGCTCTATGCCGATATGGGCGGCCAGGCCGTGATCGACCGGCTGGTGGATGTCTCGGTAGACAATTACCTCGCCGATGATCGCATCAAGACGATCTTCGATGAATCCAACATGGACCGTATCCGCGCCGAGTTCAAAGTTCAGTTCTGCCAGGTCGCGGGCGGTCCCTGCGTCTATACCGGTCATGACATGACGGCGGCCCACAAAGGGCTTCACCTGACCAACGCTGATTTCAATGCGGTGGTGGAAGACCTTCAAGCCGCGATGAATACATGCGATATTCCGTTCAGGGTCCAGAATCGCTTCCTGGCGCGATTGGCGCCCTACCAGCATCAGGTGGTCACGCGATGAAAAATATCCTCCCGGCTTTGCTGTTGCTGGCATCCTGCGGTGCCGCCCTGGCGGCCGATCCGGCCCATACCGTGATCCAGAGCGGCCGGGCCTTTCACCCCGCCGAGGTCAGCATCAATCGCGGCGAAGCTCTCACTTTCACCAACAATGACGAATTCATCCATCAGATATTTGTCGACGGATTGTTCGATTCCGACGAAAGGTCCCCGGGCGAAAACCTTACCGAAAACTTTACACAAAGCGGCACCTTTGAGGTCCATTGCCACATTCATCCCAAGATGAAGCTGATCGTGCACGTGAAATAGGGTCGCCTAGCGCCAGCGTAGCCAACGGCGCAAGCGGCGGTGGCCCGGATCAACGGCCTTAAGCCGGCATAAACCCTCCTTCGTCCATATTCCTCAATGCGTTAAGCGTGCCAGGACGGGATGTCGCCAGCCGGTTATTCCATAGGCACCAAAATTTTCGGTGCGTTCGTCGCAATGGGCGCGATCATCGCGATCCTGGGCGCGGCCGGCTATGGCGTGCTTGCCTCGGCCGGCGACATGGCGGTCACCACCTTTGACGGTCCGCTGATGGCGATCAATTACGCCCGCGCGGCGCAGACCGACTTCACCCAGTTGCAGATGGACGAGCTGCGCTACGAGAATGCCGCGCCGGCCGAGAAAAGGGCCATCGCCGCCGACATTGCCGATACCGCGTCGACCTTCAATGACGATCTGGCGGTCGCCGGCCAGCGCTCTTTCGCCGCCGATGAACAGCGCCTGATCCGCCAGATCAAGGCGCTGGTCAGCCAGTGGCGCGATTCGCGCGACCGCGCCGACGTCAAAGCCTTGGAGCGCCTGGATACCCAGATTGACGACAAGTTCGATCTTCTGATCGAACTCAACACCGATTACAGCTTTGTGAGCCGCCGCCAGACGGTTTCGAACGTGGCCAATTACCGCTATGCCACCATCGCCGCCACGGTGCTGGCGCTGTTGCTGGCGGCCGGCATAACCCTGTTCCTGCGCCGCCGCATCATCCGTCCCTTGTCCGCCGCCGCCGCGGTCGCCGACCGTATCGCCAGGGGCGAGCTTCAGACCGAGATTCCCACCGGCGGCGCCGACGAGACCGGCGCGCTGCTCAAATCCATGACCGTGATGCAGGACAATATCCGCGGCATGATGGCGCGTGAAACCGGGCTGCGGCTCTCCGCCGAAAACCGCTTGGCGGACGCTCTGGAAACCTCGCGCGAGGGCGTCATTCTGGTGTCGCCCGATGGCCGCATCGTTCTGGCCAATTCGGCCCTGCGCGATTTCTTTCCCGCCATCGCGGCTTCTCTGGTCAGCGGGGCTGCTTTCGCCGAGGCGCTGCGCCTGATTCAGAGCCAGTTGGCGGTTTCACCCGTTCAGCCGGGCAGCGCCGATCTCACCGGTCATGCCGAACTGGAACTGGCCGACGGCCGCTGGGTGCGCATGACCGCCAGCGCCACCAGCGAAGGCGGCTCGATCATGCTGTTGTCCGACTTCACGCTGGTCAAGGAGCGTGAGGCATCCCTGCGCCGCGCCACCCGCGCCGCCGAAGCGGCCAATGCCGCCAAGACCCGCTTTCTGGCCAATATGAGCCACGAATTGCGCACCCCGCTCAACGCCATTATCGGGTTTTCCGAAATCATCAATGGCCAGTTGTTTGGCGCCATCGCCAATGCCCGGTACCTGGATTACTCCGGCGACATATTGCGCAGCGGGCGGCATCTGCTGGAGGTGATCAATTCGGTGCTCGACCTGGCCAAAAGCGAGAGCGGCAAAATGATGCTCGATGTCCATCCCGCCGACATGGGCGAAGTGCTGCTGGAATGCGTCACCATGGTGCGCGAGCAGATCGCTGCGGCGGGCCTGAGTTTCGAAATGTCGGGTCTGGACCAGAAGCTGCAGCTGTCCGGAGACCGGGCCAAATTGCGCCAGATATTCCTCAACCTTCTGTCCAACGCCATGAAGTTCACGCCGGCGGGCGGACGTGTCTGGCTGGATGCTGGCATGACGCCCGGCGGCGTGGCGGTGACGGTGGGCGACAGCGGCATCGGCATGAGCGACGAAGACATTGACGTGGCGATGCAGCCTTTCGGCCAGGTCGATAACCGGCTGGAGCGGCGTTATGAGGGCACCGGTCTGGGCCTGCCGCTCACCCGTGCCCTGGTTGAACTGCATGGCGGCGCCATGATGTTTGACAGCGCCCGCGATCAGGGGACCAAGGTCACGGTGGTGTTCCCGCCCCGCGCGGCAGAACAGGTGGAATTCGCCGCAGCTGTTTAATTTTGGTCGCGCGGCCCACGCAAAACCGCGAACTTCATTGTGTTATCGCATCGCCGTCGCACTTTTTCTGGCCGGCGCTCTTTTAGCGCGTGTGCTCTTTTGCCGTCTGGATCGCGCGCACGAATCCCACCGGATCGGCGATGTTGGGCGTGGTCACCGCGTCCACCCCGGTGCCTTCGATCCGCACCGTGCCATAGCCGAATAAGCGGCCCGGAAATGACTGATTGACCTTGACGCCTTCGATATTGGGCAGCGCGATTTCGTTGCTCCTCAGCGAGAACAGGCCTTTCTTTTCCACGAAACGGTGACTGGTAACACCGATCTCGGTGGTCCATTTGCGCACCATCATGGAAATGAAAATGATGATGCCGATCCCGAAAATGCCCAGAAAGATCAGCGCCAGCCAGGCGAGCAGGCTATAGAGCCAGTGGAAATGCGCCCGCGCGATGATGGTCTCGCCGTCGCCCAGGGAATTTTCGATATAGGACATAAAGCTCCTAGCGGTCGTGATCCGGCAACAACACCTCTCGAAACCCCTTGTGATTGGGGCTTGAAATCACGCCGTCCTGCTCCATGCGCTCGATCAGGCTGGCGGCGCGGTTATAGCCGATCCCCAGACGCCGCTGGATGTAACTGGTACTGGCCTTGCGGTCCCGCGCCACCACCGCCAGCGCCTTGTCGTAAAGATCATCGCCGCTTTCGCCATTGCCCGCGGTCATCAGGGCATAGGGGTCGTCGGTCTCTTCGTCCGGCTCTTCGGTTACCGCGTCCAGATATTCCGGCTGACCCTGGCTCTTGAGGAAGCGCACAACATCCTCGACCTCGTGGTCGGAGACGAAGGGGCCGTGAACGCGGCGGATGCGCCCGCCCGCCGCCATGTACAGCATGTCGCCCTGGCCCAGCAGTTGCTCGGCACCCTGCTCGCCCAGGATGGTGCGGCTGTCGATTTTGCTGGTGACCTGGAAGGAAATACGGGTGGGAAAATTGGCCTTGATGGTGCCGGTGATCACATCCACCGAAGGCCGCTGGGTGGCGGCGATCAGGTGGATGCCCGCCGCGCGCGCCATCTGGGCCAGGCGCTGCACCGCGCCTTCAATCTCCTTGCCCGACACCATCATCAGGTCGGCCACTTCGTCCACCACCACCACGATGTAGGGCATGACCTCGAATTCCAGATTCTCATCCTCATAGATCGGCTTGCCGGTTTCGCGGTCGAAACCGGTCTGGACGGTGCGCTTTAATACCTCGCCCTTTTCCTTGGCCTTGCGAACCCGGTCATTGAACGCTTCCACGCCGCGCACGCCCATCTTGGACATTTTGCGATAGCGCTCTTCCATTTCGCGTACCGCCCATTTCAGGGCGACGATGGCTTTGCGCGGATCGGTGACCACGGGAGCCAGCAGATGCGGAATGCCGTCATAGACTGACAATTCCAGCATCTTGGGATCGATCATGATCATGCGGCATTGCTGCGGCCCCATGCGGTACAGCAGCGACAGGATCATGGTGTTAAGGCCGACCGACTTGCCTGAGCCGGTGGTACCGGCCACCAGCAGATGCGGCATCTTGGCCAGGTCCGCCATCACCGGCTCGCCGCCGATGGTCTTGCCCAGCGCCAATGTCAGCGGTGCGCGGGCTTTTTCATAATCGCCGCTGGCGAACATCTCGCGCAGGAACACGGTCTCTCGCATCTGGTTGGGCAGTTCGATGCCGATGACGTTGCGGCCGGAAATCACCGCGATGCGCGCCGCCACCGCCGACATCGACCGCGCCACGTCATCCGACAGTGAAATCACCCGGCTGGATTTGACCCCGGCCGCCGGCTCGAATTCATACAGTGTCACCACCGGGCCGGGGCGCACCGCCGTGATGCGGCCCTTGACGCCGAAATCGGTCAGCACCGCTTCCAGCATGCGGGCATTTTCCTCCAGCGCCTCATCGGTCAGCCGGTGGCTGTCCTTCAGCGCCACCGGCTCGGCCAGCAGCTCCAGCGCCGGCAACTGATATTCTCCGGTGGCCAGGCTGAGGGCCGCCTGCTTGCGCTTGCCCGGCGCCATGGGCACGCGGCGGGCTTCCTCGCGCTTGACCCGGCTTTCGCGCCGCTCCGCCAATCGCGTGGCGGCCAGGGACTCCGGCGCGGCGTCAAGGTGATAACCATCCTCGTCGCTGTCTTCGTCATAGTCGTAATCCTCGTCCTCTTCGTCATAGGCCAAGGATTTTGCGCCGGATTTCGAACCCGGCTTTTTGGCGGCGGATTTCCGCCAGTTCGCGATCTTGAGCAGGCTGCCGGCCCAGACGATTGCGGCGGGAAGGTTCCAGATGCCGCGCAGGATCGGCATGATGCGCAAGCCCGTCGCCAGAAAAGCCAGCGGCAAACCCGCGGCCAGAAGCACCAGCGGCAGCACCCAGGACAGGGACGGCGCCGCGAAAATCTGCGCCGCATGGACGGAAAGCCCGGCAATGGCAAGTCCGATCCAGCCCCCGGCGCCGGCGGGAAGGCTTGTGGGCGCGGGAAGGATTCCCAGGCCCCCGGCGACGATGATGGTGCCCAGCGGCCAGGCCACCAGCCGCCACATGGCATGGCGCAGGGTGCGGCCTGTCAGGGCGCGAATGCCCCATACCAGCAAGGGCGCGAAGGCGAAGATGGCGGCGAAGCCGAAGGTCTCCAGCAACAGGTCGGCAGCGGTGGCGCCCAAGGGGCCCAGCAGATTGGAAATCGGGCGGCCATTGGCATTGTTGAAGCTGGCATCGTCGCCGTGGTAGCTGGCCAAAGCCACCAGCGCCGCCATGGCGGCGGCGAACAGCACCAGCCCCGCGCCCCGCAGCGCTGCCACGCGCGCCAGCCGCCCCAGCGCCCGTCTGGCATCGGCCAAGGCATCGCTCATGGCGCCGCCCTTGGACCGGGGATGATAGACGCCACCAACCATGCGACTGCCGGCCATTGTTACCCCTATCTGTCCGCCACGCGGGCAAGCCCGCCGGGGCTTTCCTTCGGGCAGGTTCAGAAAATTTCCTGCACCCTTTCGAGTGCAGTAATAATGGTTGATAAATCACTAACAAGGGCGACGCGGATATAGGAAAAGCCAGGGTTTGACTGGGGTTTCCCCGCCAGAATTTCGCGGCCCATATACGCTCCCGGCAGCACCCGCACCCCCTGTTCACGCCACAGCCGCAGCGCCGTTTCCTCGCCATTGGCGGTGTTGAGCCAGAGAAAAAAGCCGCCCGCGGGCTGCTGGAAACGGGCGCCCAGGATGGTCCTCGCCGCCGCCATTTTTTCCGCATAGGCGGCGCGGTTTGCCGCGACATGGGCTTCATCGCGCCAGGCCGCAGCCGATGCGGCCAGGATCGGCGCCGCGACGGTGGGCGCCGCGACGTTGCGGAAAGCACGAAATAATTCGATCAGGACGGGGCAGCCCGCCACCATTCCGGAGCGCAGGCCAGGCAGGCCCGAGCGCTTGGACAGGGAATGAAAGGTGAGCAGCCGGCTGAAGCCGCCCGATTGCGCAAGCCGCGTCGGCAGGGCGCTGGCCGGGGGCTGCCCGAAATAAATATCGGCGTAACATTCATCGGCCAGGACGATGAAATCATGGCGCTCCGCCAGCTCGAACAATTTTGTCCAATAGCTTTCGGGTGCCACCGCACCTTCGGGATTGGAGGGCGAGCAGAAATAGACTGCGGCGATACGTTCCAGCGTGGTTGGCGCAAGCCCGGCATAGTCGGGCAGGAAGCCCGTCGCTTCTGTGGCGGGGACATAAAGCGGCTCGGCTCCCGCTGACAAAGCTGCGGCGGCATAGCATTGATAAAATGGATTGGGCATCGCCACAATCGGTTTGCCGCCACCCTTGGTCAGCTCCATCAGCGGAAAAAGTACAGAGAATAATCCTTCCCTTGTGCCGCTCAGCGGTAGCAGGTGTTTTTCCGGATCAATCGCCCCGTTCAGGGCGAAGCGCCTGTTCAGCCAATCGGCGGCGGCCCGGCGCCATTCTTCCGTGCCGGTGATGGCGGGATAATTGCCAAAGCCGTCCGCATGCCGGGCTAATGCTTCGGTGATAAAGCCGGGCACCATGCCGGACGGATCGCCCACCGCCAGACTGATCGGCGGCTTGCCGGGCGCCGTGCCCTCCAAAAGCCGGGCCAGCTGGACGAACGGCCCAGGCGGCAATGCGGCAAGAAGGGTGTCGGACAAGCAAATCCCCGGGGTAAGGGCCGGGACTGTAGAGAGGTACAAGCCTAAGAAAAAGGGCCGGTCTATCGACCGGCCCCAGTTTTCAGGAACGCAACAGAAGCTAGTCGTGAACCGTTTCGCCATGGAGGTTGATGTCGAGACCCTCGACTTCCACTTCCGGCGAAACCCGCAGGCCGACGATCATGTCGATCACCTTCAGGATAATGAAAGTGCCGATGCCGCAATACAGGAACACAGCGCCGACATCGTAGAACTGGATCAGCATCTGATGGCCATTGCCATCGATGAGCCAACCCTTGCTGGAGCTGTTGATCGCATTGGAGGCGAACATACCGGTCATCATGGCACCGAGCGCGCCGCCAACACCATGCACACCCCAGGCGTCGAGGCTGTCGTCATAGCCGATGGCCTTCTTCAGCCACACCGCCGAGCAGTAGCAGACCACGCCCGCGGCAATGCCGATGATGAGCGCACCCACCGGATCGACAAAGCCCGATGCCGGGGTGATCGCCACAAGGCCGGCAACCGCACCCGAGATCATGCCCAGCACGGATGGCTTCTTGGCGATCAGCCATTCGGCGAACATCCAGCCCAGCGCGGCGGCAGCAGTCGCGATTTGCGTCGCGGCGGCAGCCATACCGGCGTTGTAACCGGCGGTCACGGCCGAACCGGCGTTAAAGCCGAACCAGCCGACCCACAGCAGCGAGGCACCGATGACGCTGAGCACAAGATTGTGCGGCGACATATTTTCGGTGCCCAGGCCGATACGCTTGCCAAGAACAAGGCAGGTGACCAGAGCCGCGGTACCGGCATTCAGATGCACGACGGTGCCGCCGGCATAGTCCAGCGCGCCCAACGTACCCAGCCAGCCGCCACCCCACACCCAGTGGGCGATGGGGCAATAGACCAGCAGCAACCACAGAGCCATGAACCACAGGAAAGCGCTGAACTTCATGCGATCCGCCAGGGCGCCCGCGATGAGCGCCGGGGTGATGATCGCGAAGGTCATCTGGAAGAACATATAGACCGATTCCGGAATGGTCCCAGCCAGGCTCGACACCGCGTTAAGCCCCATCGGCTTCAGGAACAGATAGGCGAAACCGCCGATCCAGGCATTGGTCGCCGCATTGGGATTGGGTGTGAAGGCGATGGAATACCCGATAATCATCCACAACACGGTGATGATGCAGGTCGCGCCGAAGCTTTGCGCCAGCGTCGCCAGCACATTCTTTTTGCGCACCATGCCCGCGTAAAAAAGTCCCAACCCGGGAATGGTCATCATCAGCACCAGTGCTGACGAGGTTATCATCCAGGCAGTGTCGCCTGAATTCAGCGGGTCTTTGGTGGCCGCATACGCGCCCCCCGCCATGGCCAGGAGAGACGCAACCGTCGCCGCCGCTCCCAGTCCTGCTTTCTTCAATGTTTCAATTCTCATATCTCAAGTCCCCTTGACTTACCTTGTGGCGATGACGGCCTTACAGCGCGTCACCATCCGTTTCGCCGGTGCGGATGCGCACGACCTGCTCAAGCGGCGTGACGAAAATCTTTCCGTCGCCGATCTGGCCCGTCTTGGCCTTGGAAGTGATCGCATCGATCACCGCTTCGGCCATCTCGCTCTTCACCGCCACTTCGATCTTCAGCTTGGGCAGAAAGCTCACGGCGTATTCCGCGCCGCGATAAATTTCGGTGTGCCCCTTCTGTCGTCCGTACCCTTTGACCTCCGTCACCGTCATGCCCTGCACGCCCAGTGCGGAAAGCTGTTCCCGCACCTCATCGAGCTTGAAGGGTTTGATGATCGCCGTAATAAGCTTCATCTGCCGTCCTTCCGTGTTGCTGCCATTGGCCGGACAAGGCCCGGCGCTTTAGCGAATTATCAAGAAGCGTGCCGCGATCCGGGGGGACAGTTAAGGCATTGGTTTCAATGAAGAAACGACGATTTTCGGCGAAAACCGGCAAAATGCTAAGAGGGGAAAATTGCCTAAAAAATAGCCAAAAATTATAATTTGCACTTTTTTTAATCGCATGCATTTGCCCTCGATTCTGCTTTAGCTTGGAGCCATGAGGAAAGCCGACATCATCATTTGCGGCGGCGGGTTGGTGGGCCTGCCGCTTGGCCTGGCCGCCGCCCAGGGCGGCCTCTCCGTGGTGGTGGTGGACGCGATGGCGCCGCTGCAGCAGTTGGACGTGGCTTTTGACGGCCGGGTTTCAGCCCTGGCCTATGCCTCGGTCCGGATGCTCAAGGCGCTGGGAGTATGGCCGCATCTGGAAAAGCACGCCCAGCCGATAACCGAAATTTTGGTCACGGACGGCAAGGCGGGCGGTCCGGCCTCGCCTTTCTCACTGCATTTTGATTCCCGGGAAGTCGGCAACCCGTCGCTGGGCCATATCGCCGAGAACCGCCATATCCGCGCCGCGCTTTTTGCCGTGATGCCGCAGAACCTCACCTTGATCGCGCCCGCCAGCGTGACGCGGCTGGAAAACATGGGCGGGCATGTCACCGCCCATCTCAGCACCGGCGAAAAGATCCAGGCGGCTCTGGCCGTTGCCGCCGACGGGCGAGACTCAAAACTGCGTGGCCAGCAGGGTATCGGCGTCATCGGCTGGTCCTATCCGCAGACCGGCATTGTCGCCACCGTGGCGCATGAGCGGCCCCATAACGGCGTCGCCTATGAACATTTCCTGCCGTCCGGGCCTTTCGCGATTCTCCCCATGACGGAATACCGCTCCTCTCTGGTCTGGACCGAACGCGCCGACAAGGCGCCCATCCTGCTGGCGCTGAATGAAGCGGATTTTAACGCCGAAGTGGCGCGGCGTTTCGGGCCGCATCTGGGCGCAACGCATGTCTTAAATGATGGGGCGCATCCGCGCCCGGGGGGCGGGCGTTGGTCCTACCCCTTGAGCTTTCATCTTGCCCGCGTTTTCGTAAAGCCGCGCTTTGCCCTGGCGGGTGACTGCGCCCATGGCATCCATCCCATTGCCGGGCAGGGTCTCAATCTTGGTCTGAAAGATGCCGCCGCCCTGGCCGAAACCCTGCTCGATGCCGCGCGGCTGGGGCGCGACCTGGGCGCCCTCGACACCCTAAAGCGTTATGAACGCTGGCGGCGGTTCGATTCCTTCGCTCTCGCCGCCAGTACCGACGCGCTGAACCGCCTCTTCTCCAATGATATCGCGCCGCTGCGCCATCTGCGCGATCTGGGGTTGGGCATTGTTGATGCCATTGGCCCGGCCCGCCGTTTCTTCATGCGTCACGCGGGGGGTGATGTTGGGAAGTTGCCGCGACTATTAAAGGGCGAAGCCGCTTAGTGCATCGTCTCGCCGTTGTTGCGGCCACGCCATTTCTGTGACGCCCGCTCCCGCGCCGACATCTTGCCGCGCGTCCGGGCCCCCGCCAGCGCCGCCGGTAATTCCTGGTAAAAGCGCCGCGCGATCACGCCCACCCGTTCGGCACGCGCCTCCTCCGCCTCCTCCCGGGTGAGATAGATTTCCGTCTCGAACAGATATTGCCTGGTAATGCCGCTGCCGATTTCCTGCACCGCTTCGACCTGCTCATTGGCGACGTCCAGCGCATGGCGGAAATGCGCCTGGGGATCGGAGGTTTCGGTCGCCTGCACCTTGATGCGCTTTACATTTTCCTCATCGAACCGCTTCAAGGCGGGAATCGCAAAGCGGTAGAAAAGGATACAGGCCAGCACAAAAGCACAGGCCCAGAGCATATTCTCAATCATGAATACCGTGCACGCCGTGACCCCTGCGTAAATAATCCTCGCTCTGCATTTCGGCAAGGCGCGAGGCAGCGCGGCGGAAGGCGTCCGAGCCGGTGCCGCCCGGATAAAGCGCCTGCGGCTGTGCCGCCGCCGAACAGATCAGTTTGACGCTTTCGTCATAGAGCGTGTCGATCAGCACGACAAACCGCCGCGCCACATTGGCAATATTTTCGGTCATAACCGGAATATGATCGATCAGGACGGTATGAAAATGCCGCGCGATTTCCAGGTAATCGACCGCCGCCAGCGGCTTTTCGCATAGATCGGCGAAATCAAACCGCGCCACGCCGCGCGCTGCTTGCGGCACCAACAGCGGCCGCCCCAGCACGGTCAGGGTTACCGGCCCCGCCTTGGCGCCGCCCATCTTACCGTCTCCCGTCAACCGCGCCCAGGCCGTGTCCATCGCCTTGTCCGCTTTGGGCGACAGCGGCGTCAGATAGACTTCAAG
>Ga0302319_10014321_pt1 | contig 14803 bp, 9 predicted proteins | sample Bog_T0_2_FD_203319 | JGI IMG/M metagenome (GOLD analysis project Ga0302319, IMG submission 203319) | Peat permafrost microbial communities from Stordalen Mire near Abisko, Sweden - Bog_T0_2 | ecosystem: Environmental > Terrestrial > Soil > Wetlands > Peat | place: Sweden: Abisko, Stordalen Mire... | reverse complement strand
CGGCCCCGGGGACCGATCAAACGAGGCTCAGCTTGCCCCGAACGTGCCGCTTCGCGGATGTAACGGCAGTGTAACGATGCGGTGCTGACAGCCCGGCGCCGGTGTGGGCGTGAATTGGGAGGGCACAACAGCTCCGTTGCCGATACGCAACTGGCCCTTCACAAACGCAACCCCTCCGGAGCATACTTCCGCTCGAAACGGGCCGGATCCTCCGGCCTCGGGAATCGAGGGATGACCATGTACCACACACACAACTGGTAGTCGACGCGCTTCCCTGGCACTCCTCTAACTGAGGAGTACTCCCGCGAGGGTGCCTGGCCCAGGTCGCCGGCCGGCACCCTCGCAGTTGACCGCACGAAGAGCGGAGAATGTGCCGATGCGCCGGGGCTCGGCAGTTCGTTTCCTGGCCGGGGTCGGTGTTTCCGGTTTCGGCGACTGGCTGACCACGTTTGCACTCGCCGTGGTGCTCTACCGCGAGACGGGGAGCTACGCGGCGACGGCCGGTTACTTCTTAGTCCGCGTCGCCCCGCGTCCTGTGGGCGCATGGCTGGGTGGCCCGCTCGGTGACCTGATCAGTCCGCGTCTCGGCATCCTCGGAGCGGCACTGACCCAGGGGGCGATCACCGCGACCCTGGCGATCCCCCTTGGTCTCGACCGCGCTCTCTGGTCGGTGTACGTGCTGGCGGGTCTGTCCCAGCTGGTGGGCGGGTCGTGGCAGCCGCTCACCGCCGCCGTGATGGCAAAGCTCGCAATCGGTGAGAACCGCCACACCCTCAACCTCGTGTACATCGGCCTGAGCGGTGGGGCGATGCTGGTCTCGCCGGCCATCGGCGCCCTGCTGCTGCCTTCGCTCGGAGCGGTGCCGCTGGTCCTCACCGACGCCGCCACATTCGCTGTCGCCGCGATCCTGTTCGTCTCGCTGCCGGCGATGCCCGCGGGCCTCGCCCACCCCCTGACCCTCCGTGGCGCCGCGCTCGACGGCTTCACCGCCGTGTTTCGCCAGCGCATCCTCCGGATCATCGCCCTGGGTGCCTTCGCCTCCACGGTCGCCATCACGGCCCTGCAGGCGGCTCTGCCGGCACTCGCCGCCCAACGGTTTGGCAACTCGGCGGACGCCGGCATCCTCTACGCGTCCGTGGGACTGGGGAGCATCACGGGCTCGCTGATCGTCCTCTGGCCGCCGCTCCGCCGTCCGGGGGTCATCCTCCCAGGGATCGCCTGCGAGATCGCGGGCATCGGCGCCATGGCCCTCGCCGGAGCGCCGGTGGCGGACCTCCTCATCCTCATGGCCAGCACGGCGATGGCGAGCCTTGCCCAGGTCGAGAGCGGCGTGGTGGTCCAGAGTCAGACCCCGGACACGGTGGGACGCATCCAGGGTGCGGTCTCGACCTGCCGCTACCTGGGGATGTCCGGCGGCGCGGCTCTGGCCCTGATCCTCGCCGTCACCGTCCAGAGCAACTGGCAGGTGCTGGTCCTTGTCCTGGCAATCGCCGGCCTGATCCTGCTGGGCGCAGCCGCCCTGGGCCGCCGCGAAACTCCAACGACGACCACGACCGCGAAGGTCACCTCCGCCCTGGTGGAGATCCCCGACTAACCCCGGCTTGCCGGTGGTTGCGGCGGGCCCTGACAGTGCCGGTCCTGCCACCGAACCGGTAGGTCCGAGTCGGGACGTGTGCCGGTCAGAGTTGGTTCTGCTCCGTGATAGCATCGGTCGCGGAGTCACGGCTTTCTGAGGTAGCTCGCCGAGAGCCCAGGTGCGAGCAACCCGACGACGGCGGCCGGCAGACAGGGAAATGTCTGGAGATGAACGTGAGCGCGACTTCTCACGCCTCGCCGTGGACGGCAAGACCGACGCGCTCACCCCAGCATGCTCGGAGGAGGCGCCACCCATGATCGTCGTGATCACCATCCACGGGATCGGATTCCAGCAGGCGCCCAGCTCGCTGGCGGCGTCGGACGGCTACGCGGACGCACTCCACGAGGGCCTGCGGCGTCACCTCGGAGACCTACTTGGGGATGACCCCACCCGGCTCGCCGGTGGCGGCCACGGCCCGGTGTACGCCCAGAGCAACTACCCGCCGCTCACCCACGCCACTGAGCCCGGCCTCCACCGTCTCGGGAGCTGGACCGCCTCCGGCTCCGTCGACATCGCCGGCGTGCCGCTCGCCGAGGCCGGCAAGCAGGTGGCCCACGTCGCGCTCGTCTACTCCGGCCTCGAGAGCCAGCAGAGCGACCTCGCCGCCCTGCACGACCTCGCGGTCCTCGCCGATCCGGCCCTCGGCAGCTACGCGACGCTCGGCGGTCTGGGCCACATGCTGGTCGCGGACCTGGAGGCGCTCCACCAGCGCCCGGCCAGCCCCGGGCCGCCGGGCCCCAGCCTGCAGCCGCGCACCGACACCGTGCCCCACCACGGGATCATCGATCGCCTGCTGCACCGGCCGGACGACCCCCAGCCTCCGGCGTCTCCAGCAGACGCCCCCGATACCGGGTCGACCGGCGTGCTGCGCACCGTCGAGGACGACGTCGCCGCCTACGTCACCAGCAACGAGCACCGCGAGCGGGTGCGGATGTTTCTCCGCGACGCCGTCAGCCGAGTCCTCACCCGCCCCGACGTCGAGGGTGCGGTCATCAACGGGCACAGCAATGGGACGGTGATGGGCTTCGACCTGATCGCCGCGATCTCGCCTCCGTCGGCGCCGGCGGTGCGGGCTCTGATCACGGCGGGGAGCCCGCTCCGCAAGTACTCGGACCTGCTCCAGTGGGGAGACGACGCCGGCAACCTGCGCCTCATGACCGGCGGCTGGACCAACTTCTGGGATCCGCTCGACCCGGTCGCCGATCCGCTTGGTCCGCCCGCAACCTGGAAGCGCGGGGAACCGATCCCCGACGGGGGTGGCCCGGGCATGTTCGTGGTCCACGACCCGGATACGGGCGCTGAGACGGCCATGCCGGTCATCGACATCCAGGTCGACAACGTTCACGAGAGCACCGGGGGTGGGCTGCGCGCCCACAACTACTGGGACAACGACGCCTTCTGCGCCGCGGCCGCCGCGGTGATCTCAGGTGCGCTGCGGTAGGGCGCGGATCGAGTCTCCCCGCCCGACCGGGACCGGCGGGTACCACCCCTCGGGCGCCGCTTGGCGTTACCGAGTCGGAGCCGCGCGCATCGCTCCGATGACGACGGTGGCGTCGATCTCCTCGAGGCTGGCCACCTCTGGGACCAGCCCGCTGTCCGCGAAGATCGCCGCCGTCGCATCCGCCTGGTGGTCACCGGTCTCGACCAGGAGGTGGCCGCCCGGAGCGAGCCAGAGCGGCGCCCCCGCTGCCACCCGGCGCACCAGGTCGAGCCCATCCGAGCCCCCGTCGAGCGCCGGCAGCGGCTCGTAGAGGCGGGCCTCCCGGGGCAGCAGTGGGATCTCGTCGGTGGGGACGTAGGGCACGTTGGCGACCAGGACGTCGACCCGCCCGCGCAGGGATGGGGGCAGCGGGTGGAAGAGGTCGCCGCAGTAGACGCGACCACCCATCGCGGCCAGGTTGCGCTCCGCGCAACGCACCGCGGCCGGGTCGATGTCGGCCGCGTGCAGCTCGATCGGCCCCACGGCGGCGGCCAGGGCCGCACCCAGTGCTCCCGAGCCACAGCAGAGGTCGAGCACAACCACGCCCGCCGCGGCACATGCGGCGGCCTGGCTCACCAGGAACTCGCTGCGATGGCGAGGCACGAAGACCCCCGGGTCGACCGAGATGCGCAGGCCGCAGAACTCCGCCCAGCCGATCACATACTCGAGTGGCAGACCCCCGATCCGCCGCTCGACCATGACCTCGAGATCGGCCGGCGCCGGCGCGGCGGCGATCAGCAGGCGTGCCTCCTCCTCCGCGAAGACGCAGCCGGCAGCGCGCAGGCGCGCGGCGATGGCGGCGGGACGGAGAGACGGCGAGGAACCGGACACGCGAACACTCCGAGGGGTGGCCAGGCGCCCGGGGGGCCCCTCCCGGCGCCACCGCCATCCTAGGGCGAGCCGGACCGCCGGCCGACCTGGTCCGCCGGAGCGTCCAGCCCGGGCGGGCTCAGCCGACCCGTCCCGCCACGTAGTCCCGGGTACGCGGATTCTTCGGCTCATGGAAGAGCTCGTCGGTCGCGCCGGCCTCGACCAGCTCTCCGACCCTATCCTCGCCGAGGAGAAAGACGGCGGCCTGATCGGAGACGCGAGCCGCCTGGAACATATTGTGAGTCACCAGGACGATGGTCACATCCGCCGCCAGACGGGTGATGAGATTCTCGATCTTCGCCGTCGCGATCGGATCCAGGGCCGAGCAGGGCTCGTCCATGAGCAGCACTTCGGGCTCCACGGCCAGGGCGCGAGCGATGCAGAGGCGCTGCTGCTGTCCCCCGGAGAGCCCCACAGCCGGCTGATTCAGCCGGTCCTTGACGGTGTCCCAGAGCGCGGCGTGATGAAGCGCGGACTCGGCGGCGTCGCGCAACAGGGCTCTGCCGCGCACACCATTGAAGCGCAGACCTGAGACCACGTTCTCGAAGACGCTCATGGCCGGGAACGGGTTGGGCCGCTGGAAGACCATCCCGATCCGGCGTCGGATCAGCTCCGGTCGAGTGTCCGCGCCGTACACGTCGATGTCGCCCAGCTTGATGGAGCCCTCGACGCTGCCACCGGTGTGATCGTGAAGACGGTTGATGGCCCGCAGCAGGGTCGTCTTGCCACACCCCGAGGGGCCGATCAGCGCGGTCACCTGGCGGGCGGGGATGGCGAGGGTCACGTTGCGCACCGCCACGTGATCGCCGAAGGAGACCTGCACCCCTTCCAGGGTGACTGCCGGCGGCGTCGCCGAGCTCGGATGTCCGTGGGTGAGCGCCGACGCGGCCGTGTTGGCTGCGGCGCGCTGCTCCGCCACTAGGCTGAGGGGCTCGGGCCGCGCGATGGGATCCCCGGACATCTCAGCGGGCCCTCCGAGAGATGCGCCACGCCGCGATCTTAGCGGCAACGCTGAGCAGCAGGACAAAGGCCAGCAGCACCAGGGCGGTGCCCCAGGCCGTCTCCTGCGCGATCGGGAAGGCCTGGGTGCCGTCCGTGTATATGAGCAGGGTCATCGCCGCGACCGGCGTCGCCAGGGTGAAGAGCAGGGGCGCTGTCTCCCCCACCGCCCGGGCGATGGCGAGCAGGTTGCCGGTGACCAGGTCAGGGAGGGCGCCGCGCAGGACGACGGACCGGGCGACCCGGCCGCGGCGCGCCCCGAGAGCGATGCCGGCCTCCCAGAGGTCGAGGGCGATGGTCCGCATCGCCTCCTCGTCGGCCCGGATCATGATCGGAAGCATCAGCACCGCCAGCGCGAAGGCGGCGGCCAGGTTGGAGAAGGCGTGCAGGGGGAGGACCAGCAGCGCGTAGGCGAAGATCCCGATGATGATCGAGGGCACCCCGGCGAGAACGTCGGCGCTGAAGCGCAGGGCAGCGGCCAGGCGGCCACTGCGTTCGAAGAGAAAGAGGGCGGCCAGCAGCGCGATGGGGATCGCGATGACGAGCGCCAGACCGACGATCTCGGCACTGCCCGTGATGGCCGTCGAGATGCCGCCCCCGGGGATGCCGGGTGGAGTGGGTGCGTTGACCAGGAAGCTCCAGGAGAGCACCTGTGCGCCGCGGCTGATCGTGTAGTACAGCAGGGCCACGAGCGGGGCCACCGACGCGACCGCCGCCACCGCGCAGAGCGCCTGGGCGAGCCGACCGGTGATCCGGCGACGGGTCAGCGACCGCTGCGCGGCGGCGCGCACCAGGTCCCGGCGGCTCAACGCCGAGGCAACGGTCACCTCAGCGCTCCCGCGGTGCCGGCACGATGGCCACCGCCGCTCCGCAGCAGGGCCTGGCCTCCGGCGTTGACGGCGACGGTGAGCAGGAGCAGGACCGCGCCGAGAGCGATCACCGAGCTGGTGCCGAGCCCCGGCGATGCCTCCGCGAACTGATTGACGATCGCCGAACCGAGGGTTGCCCCGGGAGCGGTGAGGGAGGTGGGGAGGGCCGGGCGGTTGCCGATGACCATGGCCACGGCGATGCTCTCGCCCATGGCCCGGCCGACCGCCAGGGTGACGGCCGCCTGGATGCCGGACCGTGCCGCTGGGATGACCGCTTTGCGCACCGCCTGCCAGCGCGTCGCACCCAGCGCCAGAGCGGCCTCCCGGTCCGCAACCGGGACGGCGGCCAGGGCCGTCCGGCTCAGGGCGACCATGGTCGGCAGGGTCATCACCGCCAGCACCACCGACGCCAGCAGAACGCTGGGCCCGTACGCCTCACCCCGAAAGAGCCAGCCGAGCAGCGGCATCGAGGCGAGGAACGGCTCCACCTGATTGGCGAAGATCGGGGTCAGCACGATCAGCCCCCAGAGGCCGACCACGATGCTCGGCACGGCGGCGAGGAGGCCGATGAGCGTCGAAAGCGGACCGGCCAGCCAGCCCGGGGCCAGCTCGGAGAGGAAGGCGGCGGTGCCCAAGCCGATGGGTACCACGATCACCATGGCGACGGCAGTGGTGAGGAGCGTGCCGACCACCAGGATGCCGGCGCCGTACTCGCCGGCCGCCGGGTTCCACGTCCCCGACCAGAGGAACCCCACCCCAGACCGCGTGAGTGCCTGGCTCGAGCTCCCGGCGACGCTGATCAGCAGGGCGACGACCACCGCGGCAAACACCGCGGCACCGCCCCACCGAACGACGGTGTAGGCGTGCTCCCCAAGGCGCGTCCGCTTCTGGAGCAGGGCTGCGCGCACCCCGCTGACGGCCACCCCCTCTCGGGGCAGTACCCCGGTGGTGTCAGAACTCATCCGTATGCCCCGCGGTCCGGCGGGCGCCTCGGGGGAGGCACCCGGCTCAGCTGGAGAACAGCGGTGTGCCGGTCGAGCCCTCGATCTCGAGAATGGTCTTCTGAGCGAGGCTCGCGACGTTGGCGGGCAGGGGTGCGTAGCCGAGGGCGGCAGCGTCCTGCTGTCCGGTCGTCACCACCCAGTCCAGGAGCTTGCCAAGAGCGATGGCGGTGGTCGTCTCGGACTGCTTCTGGTACACGAGCGTCCAGCTGAAGTTGGCCAGCGGGTAGACGCCCGCACCCGTCTCGTTCACCACGTTGAAGTTGGTCGAGCTGAGACTGGTCGCCTGCGCACCCGCCAGGGCGATGGACGCCTCCGTGGGCGCCACGTAGGCGCCCGCCGCGTCCAGGATCGCGGCATTGACGAAGCCGTTCTGGAGCGCGTATCCGTACTCGACGAAGCCGACGGAGCCGCTGGTCTGGCTGACGTAGGTGGCGACGCCGGTATTGAGCTGCTCACCGATGCCCACGGTGGCGAGCGGCCAGGTCCGCGACGGCGTCGAGGTGCCGATCGCGGTCACCCACGCGGGGGCGGTGTCGATGAGGTACTGGTCGAGGTCGTAGCCCGGGCCCGACGCGTCCGCCCGATGCACCGCCTTGATGGCCAGGTTGGGCAGGTTGCTGACCCCGGATACGGCGGCGATCAGGGGGCTGTCCCAGTTGGTGATCGACCCATCAAAGATGCCCGCCAGGGTGGAGCCATCGAGCTTGAGGTTGGCCGGCGCGCCGGGCACGTTGTAGCTGATGGCAACCCCGCCCAGGTCGACCGGGATCTGCAGCACCGTGCCGCCGGTCGCCGCGGCCAGCTGCGACGACGTCATCGGGATCTCCGAGTCCCCGAAGTTGACCGTCCCCTGCTGGATGTCACTGACGCCCACGCTGGAGCCCGCCGGGGAGTAGTTGACGGTGGTCTGCGAGTTCTTCTGGTTGTACCCGTAGAAGACGGTCTCGAAGAACGGCTCAATCGAGTTGGCGCCGGCACCCGTGAGGGTCACCGCTGCCTGCGTCTTGGTGTCGCAGGTCGCGCTCAGCACCGTGTTCGACGCGCAGGGCGATGCGGTCGCACTCGCCGCCGGCGTGGAGCCGCCGCCGCTCGCGCTACCGCATGCTGCGATCACACTGACCAGAGCAAGCGCGGACAGCCCGACCAGCGTATTCTTCCGGCCGCGAGTACCTGAGAGCGTGATCACAGGGCGGGCCCCTCCATTCCGTGCGCATTCCGGCCGGTGGGCCGGCCGAATTCCGTCGAAATCCGAGTTTGGCAGGGGGAATCCACATGATCAAGCTCGGTAGTCGTATGATTCCGTTCTGCTGAGCAGAACCATGTCCGATCTCTCCCCCCTCGCCGAGCACGACAACCCGCAGCGGCGCGCCGCCCAACGGGCCCGGTGGGCCGCCCGGCCGCGGCCGGAGGTCACGCTGGACCAGCTCCACACCTTCCTCGCCGTGGCCGAACGGCAGCACGTGAGCGAGGCGGCGGAGGCGCTCGGCATCTCCCAGGGGTCGGTGAGCACCGTCGTCCACCGTCTGGAGAAACGACTCGGGCTGCCCCTCTTCCAGCGGGTGGGGCGCAACGTCCGGCTCACCGACGTCGGAAGGGCGCTCCGCCCCCTCGCCACCCGGATCTTCGATGACGTCGCCCTGGTGGACGAGTTGCGGGTCAGCTACCTCAGTGCCGAGGTCGGCGAGGTCGCCATCGCCGCCGGCCATGTGGTCGGTGCTCACCGGGTTCCCGGCTGGCTGGCCCCCTTCGTCAGCGAGCACCCGCAGCTCGGCCTGCACCTCCGGCTGGCTCGATTCCGGGAGATGATCACGATGCTCCAGGACGGCGAGGTGGACATCATCTTCGCCGGCTCCACGATCGACGGCCCCGGGATCGAGGCCATGACCATGGAGCGCACCGAGATGGTGCTGGTCGTCGCTCCCGGCCATCCGCTCGCCGCCAGTCGCCACCCGCTGATGGACCTGAACGGGTATCGGCACCTGGAGCACGAGCGCGGCACTGCGACCCACGACCTGGTGGCCGCCCACCTGCTCCGCGAGCACGGCCGAGAGGCCGAGGGCGTCGAGCTGGAGGAGGGGGCGCTGGTGCCTGCCCTCAAAGCCGGCCTAGGCTTCGCGGTGATGCCGCGGTCCCTGGTGGATGGTGACGTCGCCGCTGGAAGGTTGACCGTCCTCCCCTGCCCCGGCCCACCCGTTCTGCAGGCCTTCACCGCCGCCCGCCGCGAGGGCGTGCACACTCCCGCCGTGGAGCTGCTCTGGCAGCACCTGCGCGAGGTCGCCGTCGAGGCCTGAGCCGGCTCGGGCTCTGCCACGCCCCTGCGAATGGCGGCAGGTCATCGCGACACGCAGACTGTTCAACCTGGCCGTGGCCTGCGCCATTCTCCCGGCCCTCCTGGTCGTCGGGGCGGTGGTGGCTGTCTGAGCCCTGACCCCCGGGGGCCCGAGGCGGCACGGAACGGGGCGAGTCCACCGGTGCGACGTCCGAGCTTGCCGAAGGCCGGTGACGCCCGTCATTGCGCCGGGACCACCGCGCTCAGAGCAGGGAACCGCAGTCCGGCTGCCTAGCCTCCGGCGCTGCTGGCGCTCGGCGTCGCAGACGGGGACGAAATGCTGGTCGGACTCGGCGTCGCAGACGGGGACGGAATGCTGGTCGGGCTCGGCGATGCAGACTCCGACGGGCCGGCGCTCGCGCTGGCTGACGGGGAGGCCGTTGCCGAGCCCGACGGTGACGGCGACGCCGTCGCGGTGGGCGTCGGGCTGCTGACGCCGGCCAAGACCCCGATGTTGGGCGGTCCCGGGGTGGTATTGGTCCGAGCCGGCGTGGCCGGGGCGGTGCCTGCGAAGACGACCAGGGCGGCGATCACGGCTGCGGCCACCCCGCCGGCGCCTACAGCGGTGAGCACCGGCGCCCGCGAGGGGCGGTCGCCGGTGTTCTGAGCTGAACGCATGAATTCCTGTCGGGCCGGAGTCATCGCCACCTTCTCGGCGGCGGCGCTGGCCCAGCGGGCGCTGGCGTAGACGAAGGCCTCGAAGAGCAGCAGGAGCCCGAGGAGCGATGTCGAGAGACTCGGAGAGCGCACCACCATGGCGCCGACCGCGAGCACCGCGATCAGGGCGATAAAGCTCTCGGCGAGGCTCTGGCGGAGCGCCCGCCAGATGGTCCCGCTGCCCTCCTTGACCTTCGAGGTGCGCAGGAAGGCGGCGCCCTGCTTGACCAGACCGCGCAGGCAGGCCAGCGCCACCACCCAGGAGAGGGCAAACCACACCCGGAGCGCCCGCACCGCATCGCCCCAAGTGCAGTGGGTCGTCCGGCGCAGGGCCCACAGCGCGCGGAGGATGCCGGTCATCAGGAAGACCACCGGCACCACCAGCACCGTGCCAGCCATCTGCCGCAGCGGCAGCGAATGGTGGGTGGCCACCGCGATCGCGGTGACGATCAGGATGAGGGTGAAGAAGCTGGTTAGCAGATCGCCGAACCACTGGATCGAGCCGAGCAGGTAGTGCATGCGCTGGGTGGCGGTGAGGCGGAGCCGGTGGTGCACCAGCGGAACGAGATCCCGCCAGTGGGCGCGCAGGATCTGGATGCCTCCGAGGGCCCAGCGGAAGCGCTGCTTCTTGAGCCCGTCGAAGCTGAGCGGCATCATCCCGGCCCCCCAGGGGTGGGGATCGTAGACGCCGACCTGATCGGGACTGAGGGCCAGGATCCGCAGGCTGCACTCCGCGTCCTCGGTGATGCAGCTGGGGTCCCAGCCACCCACCGCCTCGAGCACGCTGCGCCGGATCAGGCCCAGGGTGCCGCAGAAGATGATGGCGTTGCGGTGCGCCCGGCAGGGCATGCTGACATCGAAGAAGTAGCGATAGCTGTAGAAGAGGCCGCGCAGGTAAGGGGAGTCCTCCCAGTCGCGGTAGTGCTGGGCGGCCTGCACGAAGGCGACGTTCTTGTCGCCGAAGTGGGGAGCGGTCGCGGCCAGCCAGCCGGGATCCACGACGTAGTCGGCGTCGACCACGCCGATGACCTCGACCTCGGCTGGGAGCCTCTGGGTCGCCTCGTTGAGGGCCCCGGCCTTGAAGCCGGGCCAGTCCTCGAGGTGGATGAAATGGAATCGCGGGCCCAGCTCCTCACAGATCTTCTGGAGCGGCTTCCACACCTCGGGATCGGGAGTGTTGTTGTCCACGACCTGGACCATGTAGTTGGGGTAGTCGAGGTGGGCCAGCGCCTCCAGGGTGGCGCGCACGATCTCGACGGGTTCGTCGTACGCCGGGACCTGCAGGGCAACGAACGGCGGAGGGCCCACCGGAAGAGGAGGCGGCGGCGGGGAGCCGCGCCGGCCGAGCACGTCCAGGATCTCGAAGGCATAGGAGAGGCTGAGGAAGAGGCCGAACAGCTCGAGCAGCAGCAGCAGGCTTGAGGCGATGAGGAACGTCGGCCCGCTGATCTGCACCGCGGTCAGGGCGCAGGCGTAGACGATGTAGCTCAGCGCGGCCGTGATCAGCATGCTGAACATCAGCGCAGCCAGCGGCTGCCAGCGGCGCAGCCACAGCCAGGTGGCCGCCCAGATCACCAGCCCGGCAACCCCGAGCACCTTGCCGGCGAAGGGATCGCCGCTGATCAGTGCCGTGGCCAGGCCGCTCGCGGCCAGGACCACGAGTGCCGCCGGCACCCCTGCCGGCCAGGGCCAGGACGGGACCCCCTTCGCCAGGCAGACCAGGGTGGCGAGCGCCGACGCGACCGCAAAGAAGGTGAGGATCTCGATGAGCATGCGCGGACGTTCCCTTCCCAGGTCGGAGGCTCCGCCCCCGGTTCCGATCCCTCCTCAAACTAACGGGTCGGTATTGTTTCAGGTTTACCGGGACGTGTCCGGCCCGGGTCCCATCTCCGCCTCGACCCTAGCCGGCAGGGCCCTCGCGGCGGTGCGCGCCTTCGGGCTCACCCCGGGGCATCGGCGGCAGCCCGGCGCGCTCCAGGTGCTACAGAAGGGTAATCCCGAGTTCAGCTACGCCCCGTGGCAGAACTTGTACTTCTTCCCGCTGCCGCACCAGCAGCGCTCGTTGCGCCCCATCTTGCGCGGCGATCCGGGGCCGTTGGCCCCGCTCTGGGGGGCCGTCCCCGGGCCGTCGGTCCGCCGTGTGCCCTCGGCCGAGCTCTCCGTCACGTTGCTCACCCGGGTGCGAGGCAGCCCGGCACCACCGGGGATGGACAGCGGGGGACGCACCGGGGCGCCCGCCCGACCTGGACCGCCTCCCACCGGTTGGGGAGCGACGAGAGGCCTGGGCACCGGGGCCGTAGCGGGCACCGGGGCCGGTGCCGGCACTGGGCCGCCGCCCTTCACCGTCGCCCGCGCCAGGGATCCGCTGGCCGCCGCCGCCGCCGGTCGAGCAGGCGGTGCCGCAGCGCCGGCATCTCCGGGCGATCCCGGGGCGGCGGCGTCGCCACCAGCCGTGGGAGGCGCCTCCCCCTGCCGGCCGGAGCCGGGCTGGTCGGCACGCGGAGAGGGTGGAGCGGTCTCCCCCGCCGCGGCCTCGGAGGGCGGCGGCTCCTGGGCAGGTTGCAGGGCCTCGAACTTGATGGTGAAGAGGAAGCGGACGATGTCTCGCTGGATCTCCGCCATCAGGTCCTGGAAGGAGTGGTACGCCTCCTGCTTGTACTCCACGAGCGGGTCCATCTGACCGTAGCCGTGGAAGCCGATCTGGTCCCGCAGGTGCTCCATCTGGGTCAGGTAGGCGCGCCACTTCTCGTCGATGACGCTCAGCATCACCAGCTGCTCGGCGCGCCGCATCAGCTCCTCGCCGTGCTTGGTCTCCAGCTCCTCATAGAGTGAGGTGAGCTCGCCGACCAGGGTCTCGATCACCTCGGGAATGCTGTCCCCGAGTGAGGCGAGGTCGACGTCGGTGACCGCGGGCAGCAGCGGACCGGCGAACTGGCGCATCCGGTCCCAGAGCTGCTCCAGCTCCCAGTTGTCGCGATGCCGACCCTCGCAGAAGGTGGGGGCCTCCTCGGCGACGACGTGCTCCAGCATGCGCAGGAAGTTAGCCCGCGTGTCGACACCCTCGAGGATCTTGCGACGCTCGCCGTAGATGATCTCGCGCTGCTTGTTCATCACGTCGTCGTACTCGACGACATGGCGGCGGGTGTCGAAGTGGTACCCCTCCACCCGAGCCTGCGAACTCTCGATCTGCTTGCTGAACATCTTGGACTCGAGGGCGACATCCTCCTCGACGTGGAGGCGGCTCAGCATCCCCTGCACGCGCTCACCACCGAAGACGCGCATCACGTCGTCGTCGAAGGAGAGGAAGAAGCGCGTCTCGCCGGGGTCTCCCTGGCGCCCGGCACGGCCGCGCAGCTGGTTGTCGATCCGGCGGGACTCATGTCGCTCGGTGCCGATGATGTAAAGGCCCCCGAGGTCAGGCACCCCAACGCCCAGAACGATGTCGGTGCCGCGCCCCGCCATGTTGGTGGCGATGGTGACGGCTCCCTGCTGGCCCGCCTCGGTGATGATCACCGCCTCGCGCTCGTGCTGCTTGGCGTTGAGCACGTTGTGGATGACGCCCTGCTTCTCCAGCATGCGGGAGAGTCGTTCCGACTTCTCGATGCTGGTCGTGCCCACCAGCACCGGCTGTCCAGCCTTGTGGCGCTCGACGATGTCCTCCACGACCGCCTTGAACTTGGCGGTCTCGTTCATATAGACGAGGTCTTGCTCATCGCGGCGGACCATCGGCTGGTTGGTGGGGATCGGCACCACCTCGAGCTTGTAGATCTTGTCGAACTCCTCCGCCTCGGTGATCGCCGTACCGGTCATCCCGGCCAGCTTGTGGTAGAGGCGGAAGAAGTTTTGGAAGGTGATCGTCGCGAGGGTGATGTTCTCCTGCTGGACCTGCACCCCCTCCTTGGCCTCGATTGCCTGGTGGAGCCCGTCGCTCCAGCGCCGGCCCGGCATCGTCCGGCCAGTGAACTCGTCGACGATCACCACCTCGCCATCGCGGATGATGTACTCCCGATCGAGCTGGTAATGGACCCACGCCCGGAGTGCCTGGTTGACCTGGTGAGCCTCCACGGCATGCTCGATGTCGAAGATGTTGGAGATGCCGGTCCACTTCTCGATTTTGGCGACGCCGTCGTCGGTGAGCGTCACCGACTTGGTCTTCTCGTCGCTGGTGTAGTCCTCGTCGGCGACCAGATTCTTGATCAGGCGGGAGTACGTGTAGTACTTCTCGGTGGGCTCGCTGCCCTGCCCACTGATGATCAACGGGGTGCGCGCCTCGTCGATGAGGATGGAGTCGACCTCGTCGACGATGGCGTAGTGGAGCCGGCGCTGGACGCACTGCTCCACGGTCATCGCCATGTTGTCCCGGAGGTAGTCGAAGCCCAGCTCGTTGTTGGTCGCGTAGGTGATGTCGCAGGCGTAGGCCTCGCGGCGGGTACACGAACGGAGGTGCTGGAGGCGGGAGTCGGTGTGGCTCTCGTCGAGGAAGTCGGGGTCGTAGATGAAGGAGAGGTTCTGGCCCGAGATGACCCCGATGCTCATGCCCAGGAAGTGGTAGACGGGAGCGTTCCACCCCGCGTCACGGCGGGCCAGATAGTCGTTGACGGTGACCAGGTGGGCGCCCTTGCCCACCAGCGCGTTCAGGTAGAGGGGGAGGGTCGCCACCAGGGTCTTGCCTTCGCCGGTCCTCATCTCGGCGATCTTGCCGTCGTGGAGCACGATGCCCCCGACCAGCTGAACGTCGAAGTGGCGCATCCCCAGGACGCGGCGTGAGGCCTCACGCACCACGGCGTAAGCCTCGGGAAGGATCTCGTCGAGCAGCTCCTTCTGCTCCTCCTCACGCTCCTTCTTTTCACGCCGGGCAAACTGCCGATCGATCTCCGCCTCGCTCTCCGCGCTCACGTTGCCGCTCGCGAACTCGGCCTCCGCCTGCGCGGAGGTCTCACCGAGGACGTCGAGGTCCTC
>Ga0302319_10014319_pt1 | contig 14805 bp, 15 predicted proteins | sample Bog_T0_2_FD_203319 | JGI IMG/M metagenome (GOLD analysis project Ga0302319, IMG submission 203319) | Peat permafrost microbial communities from Stordalen Mire near Abisko, Sweden - Bog_T0_2 | ecosystem: Environmental > Terrestrial > Soil > Wetlands > Peat | place: Sweden: Abisko, Stordalen Mire... | reverse complement strand
CCGCACGCGGAATCTAGCGTACTGACGTTGAGCGTGGACGAATTTTCCGCGCTGGAGGAGCGAGTTCTGCGCACGGTGAGCCTGGTGAAGCAGGAGCGTCAGGCTCGCGCCGCGGCTGAAGAGCGCGCCAACGCGGCCGAAGCCGTGATCAGCAAGCATACGCCGCTGGTGGATCGATTGCAGGCGGAGATTCAGACGCTGCGCACGGAGCGCGGCCATGTGCGGCAGCGCGTGGAACGGCTGCTGGCGCAACTGGACGCGCTGGAATTGTGAGGCCAGTCGTGGCTCAAGAGCAATCCGGCTACCCGGCCGGCTGCGTCACCGTAGAGATTTACGATCAGATCTATCACCTCTCCGGCGAGGACGCGGAACACATTCGCGGCCTGGCCGAGCTGGTGGACGCGCGGATGCGGGCCGTGGCCGCGCAGGGGCGCACGGCGGATTCGCTGCGCGTGGCTGTGCTGGCGGCGCTCAATATTGCCGATGAGTTGTCGCAGGCAGAACAGGCCGGCGGCGGCGCTACGCGGCAGGCTTACGCGCGCGCGGCCAGCCTGCGCGGGTTGCTGGATGAAGTGCTGGAGGACGAGCGGAAGACGGGGTCATGATTTTTCTATCCGGAATACAGATAGTGAAATAGTGAAGAAGTGAAGAAGTGAAATAGTGAAGAAGTGAAGAAGTGAAATAGTGAAGAAGTGAAGAAGTGAAGAAGTGAAGAAGTGAAGAAGTGAAATAGTGAAAAAGTGAAGAAGTGAAATAGTGAAAAAGTGAAGAAGTGAAATAGTGATTCGCTTCGCCGCTGCATCCATTATTCACTCTTTCACTTTTTTACCTTTTCACTGCTTCAACTTTGATGATAAAGTCGGTGTGATTCTGGAGGAACGATGCGCCGGTTTATATCGTTGCTGGCTTATTTTCCTGTTTTACTTTTCCTTAGCGTAATCTCGACGGCCCAAACTCCCGTCTCCGCGCCGCCGAGCAAGCCTTCGACTCCCAACAAAGGCCCCGCCGATCCAAAAGCCAAGAAGACTTATGACGACGCCATCAAGCTGATGCAAGAGCATAAGTGGGTATTTGCGCTGGACGGTTTTCGCAAGGCGGATAAGCAGGATGGCGGGCACTGCATTCCCTGCGAATATCAGGCATTGAATGCCGCGGGCGAGATGGGGGATTTCAAGGCGGCGCGTGCGCAGGCCGAGATGTTGCTTGCAAACGTAACCAGTCCTGGCGACAAGGCGCAGGCGCAGTTTTTTGTAGGCCGAACGTACCTGGCCGAGGGTATACGCGATAAAAAGGCTGAATTGATTGGCACGGCCGAGGCGGCATTCAGCGAGGCTCTCAAGACGCGGCCAAATCATGCTGAATATCTGTATGCCGAAGCAACAGCGCTGGCTTATCTCAAGCGCGATGAGGACGCCCGGCAAGGCTTTCAGGCGTTTTTAAAAGTTGCCAGCCGGGAGGATGTGGATTACGCGCGAGCGCAGAGATTTGTTGAGCGCCCGGAGCTGGCCCGCGCAAAGATGGCTCCAAATTTTCGTTTGACGACGCTCGATGGCCGGACACTTACGCTGGAAAGCCTCACCGGCAAGGTGGTGCTGATCGATTTCTGGGCCACGTGGTGCGGTCCATGCCGCGAGGCGCTGCCGCACATTCGGCAGATCGCGAAAAAATTCGACGATCGGCCGTTGGTGGTGCTCAGCATCAGCCTGGATTCAGACGAAGCCAAGTGGAAGGAGTTCGTGGGGAAGAATGGGATGACGTGGATGCAGTACCGCGACGGCAGTTTTGAAGGCCGAATTTCCAAGCAGTTCAATGTGACCGCGATTCCGGCCACGTTCACGATTGATTCCGATGGCGTGCTGGAAGATCAGCATGTGGGCGATGCGAATATCGAAGGGAAGCTGAAGAAGCTGATTGCGCAGGCGACGGAGGCGGCTAACCGCAAGGCCGCGCCAGCAGCGCCTGCTGATCATTCCGCCAGCAGCCTGAATTAAAAAGCAGAGTGGTTAGTCAATTTGGGCGCTCGATTCCCGAATGCGGCGGGCAAAACTTTAGCACATCGCGCATAAATTGCACAAGACTTGTATTTTCTTTCACAGACTCCTACTATTCACAGTAGAAACCGGCCTGCAAAGCAGGTGGGCGACCAACGCTGGTTGAACCAACATTCGTGAACAGGGGCTCGACTCGACAATCGGTTCGGTGTGCAGTCCGCCAGTCCGGAAAGCCTAATGAACCGCGGAGAGCTCCACCTTCCTAGGAAGGGTTCACCAGCTTGTAGCTCACGGCCCAGTGGGTCGGATTCTACCTTCCTCCCGCATTCGTCAAGAGTACATCTCTGGTTCTAATGCCGTATTCTGGCATTGGTGTATCCGGTTCTCTTCCATCTCGGTTCGATTTTGATTCCGGCCTATGGCGCGGTGGCGGCGTTGGGCGTGTTGCTGGCGTTGTTGATGGCGCAGCGCACGGCGCGCATCGCGGGGCTTGACGCCCGGAAGGTGTGGAATCTGTGCGTGGTGGCGCTGTTTGCGGCGTTGCTGTCCTCGCGGCTGCTGCTGGTGGCGTTCAACTGGAGCGAGTTGCGAGTGCACCCGATATGGCTGCTGGGGCTGGCCATGATTCATCATCCGCTGCTGGCTTACTTCGGAGGGCTGGCCGCGGGTGTGGCCACGGCTTTGTACGGGCGGTGGCAGCGGCTGCCGTTGTGGACTGCAGCGGATGCACTGGCCGCGCCTGTAGCTTTGTGGTTGGCCCTCGAGCAGCTGGGCGCGCTGCTGGCCGGTTCTGGCTATGGGATTGAAGCTGGGAAGGGATTTGCGGCGCGATGGGCCGTTACGTATACGCATCCGCTGGCTGCGTTGTGGAGCGGGACTCCGCTGGGGGTTGCGCTGCACCCGGTGCAGGCTTATGCGGCGCTGGGTTTTCTTATGCTTTCGATTTTTTTACTGTTCTGGTTGCCGTATCGGCGACAGACGGGCGACGCGGCCGGGATGTTGTTGATGGGGGTTGGCGTGGTGGTTTTTGTTACCGAGTTCTGGCGCGACGCAGAGGGACGAGGCTCACTGCTGGGCGGCGCGCTGGACGGGCCGCAGATTGCGGCGGCCGCGCTGGTGGTGATTGGAGGGCTGGTGCTGCTGGAACGCAAGCCAAAGAAATTAGGATAATTGCTTTCGCAATACGCACGCGCAAGGCTGTTCTTGCTGAACCCTGGAAAACCAGCTAATATATTCTTAGCTAAGAAGGAGGCGTGCGGTGGAAGCAACCATGCACCAGGCTAAAACCCAGCTCTCCAAGCTGGTCGAGCGTGTGCTCGCTGGGGATGAAGTGATCCTCACGCGTGGCCGCAAGAAGGTGCCCGCCGTGAGATTGGTCGCCATTGATCCTCCCCAAAGCAATGAACGCCCCATCGGGCTCTACAAGGGACTTATTGACATTGGTCCGGAGTTCTTCGAGCCGTTGCCCGAAGCGGAACTTGCACTTTGGGAATGCGGTGAAAATGACTCCACTCTGCTGCGTCCACAATGAGGATTTTGCTCGATACGCATGCCATCATCTGGATTATGAATGACGATCGCCGCCTCGGCCCGGCTGTACGGAAAGCGGTCGCCTCCAGAGATAACCTCGTCTATGTGTCGGCAGCATCCGTATGGGAAGCAAGCATCAAGTTTCGCCTGGGAAGATTTCCGGAAGCAGCGGCCCTGTTGGACAATCCCCGCCGAGTACTTGACGCATTAACGATGGAGGAACTACCGATTTCACTCGATCACGCACGGCTAGCCGGATCCATCGCTCACCCGCATAAGGATCCCTTTGACCGAATGCTGGCCGCACAGGCTATCCTGAGCGGAGTGACACTGGCCAGTGCCGATTCTTTTTTTGACTCCCTGCCACTGACCCGAATCTGGTTGTGATCTTGATCGCGCGCGCTTCCCCGCTGCGATGCGCTGACATGGTTTTTTCCTTCCTCTCTCTCCACCGAACGGAAAAGAGAAGAATCAGTATAACGGCACCTTGCAGATAGGACGAGACCGCAAATGGCGGAATTGCACACGATCGAAGTGGCGGCGGAGGCGAAGGGGCAGCGGCTCGACCAGTTTCTTGCCGCCGCGCTGGAGGGCGTGAGTCGCTCGCGCGTCCAATTATTAATTGACCAGGGCGATGTGCTGGTGAACGGCAAGCGCGAGAAGGCCTCGCTCAAGCTGCGCGGGGACGAGCGGATTGACATTACCGGCGAGCCGCATCCGGCGCCGCTTCGGGCTACGCCCGAAGAGATTCCACTGGACGTGATTTACGAGGACGAGGATCTGGCGGTGGTGAACAAGCCGGCGGGGATGATGGTCCATGCCGGGTCGGGGCAGAATGAGGATGCGCGGAATCGCGGTACGCTGGTCAACGCGCTGCTTTTCCGGTTCAAGAAGCTCTCCGCGACCGGCGGCGACCTGCGGCCGGGGATCGTGCATCGGCTGGATAAAGAGACCAGCGGCCTGATCGTGGTGGCCAAGAACGACCGCGCTCATGCGGCGCTGGCGGAGCTGTTCGCGAGCCGCCAGATCAAGAAGACATACATTGCGCTAGTGCAGGGAGCGGTGGAGCGGGCCAAGGGCACCATCAACGCCAACGTGGGCCGGGACCCGCAGCGGCGCACGCGGATGACGGCGAAACCGCTGGGCGACGCACGTACGGCCGTCACACATTACGAAGTGGTGCGGCGGCTTACGAATCGCTTTGGCAAATTCACGCTGGTGCGGGTGCGCATCGAGACGGGCAGGACGCATCAGATTCGGGTACACATGGCCTCGATTGGCCACCCGGTGGTGGGAGATACACTCTACGGAGGTTCGGGGCAGTTGACCGACCAGGTGGCCTCGCAGGCCGCGACTTCCAAGGCGGCGCGGCGCAAGGCTATGCCGGAGAGGCTAAGGCTGGGGCGGAATTTTCTGCACGCCGCGCACCTGGAGTTTCCGCACCCCCGTACGGGGAAGTTGCTCGAACTGGAGGCGCCGCTGCCCGCCGAGCTGGAGGCGTTTCTGAGCCGACTGGAAGAGGGCCCTTCCAGGAAAATGAGTTGAGCAGGGCTGGCGCAGAAACAGGGCGTTCTTGATAAAATGAAAGAGCTATGACCAGAAAGCTTTCAGTACTTGTGTACGCTGCGGCGTTTGCGGCAGCCGCTATGTATGCGCAGCAACCCGCAGCCCCGCCGGCAACCTCGCAGGCGGGCCAACCCGCTCCCGCGCAAGCCGTACAGCAGCCTACGCCTGCCCCAGCCCAGCAGCAGCCAGCCGGACAGGAAGCCGCGCCCACTGTTCTTCGGGTGAACGTGAATGAGGTAAATCTCATCTTCACCGTGACCGACAAGCACGGGCAATATATTCCCGACCTGCGGCAAAGCGACTTTGCCCTGCTGGACGACCACAAGGCTCCGACTCATGTGAAGAGCTTTCACCAGCAGATTAATCTTCCTCTGCGGGTGGGCATTGTCATCGACTCCAGTACCTCGATTCACCAGCGTTTTCAGTTCGAGCAGCAATCGGCCATCGAGTTTCTGCTGGAGATACTCAAGGCCCGCAGCGACCGCGCCTTCGTGATGGGGTTCAAAGAGACGCCCACGGTAACGCAGGACTGGACCAACAACCTGGACGGTCTGGAGACGGGTGTGAACCGGTTGAGTCCTGGGGGCGGCACGGCGCTGTACGATGCCGTGTACGTCGCCTGCCGCGACAAGCTGCTGACCGAGCGCGGCCCGGAGCCGGTGCGCAAGGCGATGGTGCTGATCTCCGACGGCGATGACAATGTGAGCCATGCATCCCAGGATGAGGCCATCAAGGAATGTCAGCGGGCAGAGACCATCATCTACGCCATCAGCACCAACTGGACGCCCAGCCGCGGCAAAGGCGACAAGGTGTTGACCCAGATGGCCGAGGAAACCGGCGGGCAGGTGTTTTTTCCGCCTTCGGTCGAAGAGATGTCCAACAGCTTTCACGACATCGAAGTAGCGCTGCGCAGCCAGTACGCACTGATCTACACCCCGGCGGATTTCAAGTACGACGGCGCATTTCGTCCCATTTATCTTTACTGCTACGACCGGAGCTATCAGGTGCGAGCTAAGAAAGGCTACTTTGCGCCACGACAGTAATGCCGGCGACGACAGCGGATAGCCGGGAGGGCGAGAAAATTATTGATGGGGGATGCGGTTTCAGCATCCATGAGGGATGAACAAGCGATTCATGGGGCTTCAGCCAGCCGAGGGAGTGGATCATCTACCACTTACAATCCCCTTGGGGACTGAAGCTTCTATCGTTTTGGCGCCTCCGCAGTCAAGTTGAAGCCGTATTGGTGTCAGGGATCGAGAATATTTCTAAATTCTAATATTCCTATTTTTCAATTGAATCTACGGGCGTGTTCCGATTCAGAACAATTCCTAATTTTGCTGTTCCCATTTGCCATCATTCTTGTTTCGTTCATTCTTTCCTCATTGATTGCGCAGGATCAGCGATGAAATAGGTGTGGACAGCTCCAGGAGTTTATCTTGGGGTTCGTCTGTGCGGCGTGCGGCTCTTCGAGGTTGATTACCGCACTGGTCAAAGGGAAAGACTGGAATCGGCCAGGCCGCAAAACGATAGTACGACAGGGGGAGACCGGGTGATCCGACAAGCGATATCGTGCGATATCTGCGGTACGGAGAAGAAGCAGACGAACCACTGGTTTGTGGCTTACGACCAGGGAGCGGAACTGCGGGTAAGCGGATGGAACTCGCGCAACCGTTTGCGCCCAGGTTCGAAGCATCTGTGCGGGCAAACCTGCCTGCACAAGCTGGTAGACGATTTTCTGGCCAGGACCTTGTCATCGCGCATGTCAAAAGCCGCGCAAAACGATGCGGAGGATGAGATGCCGGTGCCGACCGTGAAGAACGACATCAGCCTGACCTCGAGCGTGGCCTACGACTCGAGCTTGCCCTACGAGGAGGTCGAATCCTCCGCGCGGCTCATCCCCACGCCAACGCCGGTTTCGCCCTCACCGCTGAGCGCCACGCCCGAGCTGGTTTCGCCGGCACGGCCCCCGCAGCGGATGCAGATGGAACTGGTTGCCTTGCCGGCAAAAGCGCGCGCCGAAGAGGCCGCTGTGGTCGTCAAAGAACCGCCCCAATATGCGTCACGGAACTGGCGCGCCGCAGCCTGGGAAAGGGAGCGCGAACGGGAACGCGAATTAAGCGCCGTCGAGCGGCATCCGGGGCTTTCGGCCCGCCGTCACTAAAGATCATTGCCGAAAGGCTTTTTGTGCGGGAGTCCGGAATGACGTATTCCTGCGAGGATGAAGCGGGATTCAGTTTGTGGCCGGCGCGGCTTCAAGCAGCGCCAGCAAGCCGGCCTCATCCAGAACAGGGATTTTGAGTTTGCGCGCCTTATCGAGCTTGGAGCCGGCTTCCTCGCCGGCCACTACGTAGCTGGTTTTCTTGCTGACGGCAGCGGCGGTCTTGCCGCCCGCGGCCTCAATCCTCGCCTTGGCTTCGTCGCGGGTGAGCGTGGGCAGCGTGCCGGTTAGCACAAAAGTGAGCCCCGCCAATTGGGCTGAACGCTGTTTCTTTTCCGCCGTCATCTCCACGCCTGCGTCCTGCAGGCTGTGAATCAAAGCCAGATTCGCAGGCTGCGCGAAAAATTCCAGAATCGCCTGGGAAATGCGCGGGCCGACCTCTTCCACGCGCTCCAGTTCTTCGGCGTTGGCCGCTCTGAGCGCCTCGATGGAGCCGAATTCCTCTGACAATAATTCCGCGGTACGTTCGCCGACAAAGCGAATTCCCAGTCCCATCAGCACGCGGGCGAGTCCGGCGGTTTTGGATCGATCAATTTCTTCGATGAGGGCGCGGGCGGATTTTTCCGCAAAGCGGTCGAGGCCGGTCAACTGCTCTTCCGTGAGGGAGTAAAGATCCGCCACGCTCGCGACCAGTTTGCGATCGAGCAACTGTTGCACCACCGCCTCACCCAGGCCTTCGATGTTCATCACGCCGCGCGAGGCGAAGTGGAGCAGGCTCTCGCGCAGCTTGGCCGGGCAATCGGCGTTGACGCAGCGGAAGTCCACTTCGCCTCCCGCGCGGACGACAGCGCTCTGGCACTCCGGGCAAACCGAAGGAAAAACGAAGGGCTGCTTTCCGCGCGGATGGTCCGCGTCTTCCAGAACCTCGACGACTTTTGGAATCACGTCGCCGCCGCGCTCGACGCGCACCCAGTCGCCAAGCTGGAGGCCGAGGCGCTCGATGAAGTCGGCGTTGTGCAGCGTGGCGCGGCTCACTGTTGTCCCGCCGATGAAGACCGGCGTAAGCTCGGCGACAGGGGTCAGCTTGCCGGTGCGGCCCACCTGCACGGTGATGGCGTTGACCTGCGTGATGCCGGAGCGCGCGGTGAATTTGTAGGCGATGGCCCAGCGCGGCGCGCGGCCAGTGTAACCGAGGCGCTGCTGGGTGGCGTGCGCGTCCACCTTGAGGACCACGCCGTCGATTTCGTAGCCGAGAGTGGAGCGCGCGGCATCAGCCTCGTCGATGAAGCGGGTCATCTGCTCGACCGAGGCGACAAGTTTATGGTTGGGATTGACGCGGAAGCCGAGGACGGCGAGCGCATCGAGAGTGGCGCGCTGGCCTTGCGGCCAGTACTCGCTCCTGCCTTCGATCTCGACAAGCAAAAAGTAGGCGTAGAACTCCAGGCGGCGATTGGCGACGATGCTCGGCTCGAGGGTGCGCAGCGTTCCGGCAGCGGCGTTGCGCGGATTGACGGCCAGCGCAAGCCCCTGCTGCTCCTTCTCTTCGTTCAGGCGAAGGAAGGCGGCTTCGGGCATGATCACTTCGCCGCGGACTTCGAAGGTCTGCGGCAGGCCAGCCTTGCTCAACGCAGCAGCGGAAATTGTCAGCGGCACGCTGCGAATGGTGCGAATGTTTGTGGTGACGTCTTCGCCGGTCTGGCCGTCGCCGCGAGTGATTCCGGTCGTCAGCCTTGCGCCTCCGCCGTCCGCAGGTTCATAGCGTAGCGCTACGCTCAACCCGTCGAGCTTGTACTCGGCCACATACTCGACTGGAAGTGATTGGCTCAATTCTCGCGCAGTTACCTGGATTTCTCTCCAGGACTCCTCATTTTCTTTCTGTACAATTTCTGTCCCTAGCGCGGAGCCAAACTGTGGTCCGGCTAAAATATGCACCCTTCGGTCCCATGCGGCCAGCTCCTCGGCGGAGTAGGCGTTGTCCAGCGAGAGCATGGGGCGGGAATGTGCGACTTTGCGAAAGCCATCGGCGGGCTTGCCGCCGACGCGCTGGGTGGGCGAGTCGGGGGTGACGAGTTCGGGGTGCGCGGCCTCGAGCTGTTTGAGCTCGTTCATCAGCGCGTCGTACTGGGCGTCGCTGATCTCCGGCGCGTCGAGAACGTAATACAAATGCTCGTGGCGGCGCAGTTCTGCGCTGAGTTCGGCGGCGCGCCGGGCCGGAGATGAGTCTGGGGAGCTTCGTTCGCCCATGGGGAGAATTATAGGGGGCCGGGGAGCAGGATAGTATGGTTGGCAGACAGTTATGGAACCAGTAACTCATTTTTTAACCGGGGCCTGCATTGGGCGGGCGGGGTTGAACCGCAAGACGGCCTACGCCACGCTTGCAGCCGTGCTGGCGGCAGAGGCTGCCGACATTGACGTGCTGTGGGGGTGGGCGGGGCCGGTCGAGGGGCTGAAGCATCATCGCGGCATCACGCACACATTCCTGGCCGTGCCGGTGGTAGCGGCTGCTGCGGTGGGGATTGTTTGGCTCTTTGATCGCTGGTGGGAGAGGCGGAGACGGCGAAGGCTGGCGGCGTCACAGTCGAATGAGCCGGGTTCGTTATTGTGCACGGATACAGGAGAGTTCCCGGGCAAAACGCCAGAAAAGCATCCCTCAGAGGCTAAAGCCCACGGAGTTTTTACACGGTTTATGTACGGGCTAAAGCCCGTACCCTTCAATCAAACTAGCGCATCCCTCACTCAAACTACAGTACTGTTCAATCAAACTAGCGCATCCGATTCAGCCAAAAAGTTAACAAGGTCAACACAGCAAGTGCGTTGGGGCTGGCTTTATTTGACGGCGCTCGTTTCCGCGCTGAGCCACTTGCTGCTGGACTGGACGAACAACTACGGGCTGCGGCCGTTTTTTCCCTTCAATCCGCGCTGGTATGAGGGGAGCTTTGTTTTTATTGCCGAGCCGGTGATCTGGGCGCTGCTGGTGACGGCGCTGGTGATTCCGTGGCTGCTGGGACTTGTAGGCGGGGAGATTGGCGTTCGTCGCACGACCTTTCGCGGGCGGGGATGGGCGATCTTCGCGTTGACCGGGATAGTGTTGCTGTGGGGCTGGCGCTGGTCGGAGCAGGGGCGTGCGCGGGCGCTGGCAGAAAACACGCAAATTGCCGCAGCTCCGGTGAAGCGCATGGCGCTGGAGCCTTATCCCATCAATCCTTATCACTGGCACGCGATTCTGGAGACGGCGGAGTATTACCAGACCGCCGAGATCAACACGCTGAGCGGGGAGATCGAGAGCGACCCGCGCCTGGATTTGCTTTACAAGCCGCCGCCGACCGCGGCCACCGAGGCGGCCAAACGCACGCTGCTGGGAGAGGTTTACATGGACTGGGGCTCATGGGCGGTGGTGCGCGACGTGGGCCCTGAACCCATTCCTGGTCCGGTGCCGGGCCTGAAGCCGCCGCAACTGCCGCTGAACCGGACGTGGACCGCGGTCGAGTTTTATGATCTGCGCTTCGACTATCCGTTTCTCGGCGCCGGCAGAACCTCTGACCGGCACCACCTGAGCGGCTGGGTTTATATCGTAGACGGCCGCGACGAAGCGGGCGAGGCGATGAACGGGCGGGAGCAGCGGTAAGGCGGGATTGCCCAAATGAACAAATATGTTCATCGCGTCAAGGCGCTGGGTTGACCCGGAGCGGCGCGACCCGCAGAATGAAAGGAGCGCCGCTTCTCCGCACAGCTTTTGCAGGTTGAAACGGCAGAATCCTGAATTGAGGTGTCCATGCCCGCATATCTTCTGTTGCTGGTTGCCGTGTTGAGCCGTTTGCTGCCCCATGCCGGGCTGTGGAACTTTACCGCGGTGGGCGGCGCATTGCTGTACTTTGGCGCGCGGCGGCCGTGGCGGGAGATGCTGATACCGCTGGCGGCTCTCATGGCTACCGACTACTGCCTCACCGTCTACAGCTACCACTACACTTTTGCCTGGCAGCTTTACGCGGCCACCTGGGCGTGGTACGGGATGGCCATGGCGCTGGGACTGATCCTGCTGCGTGCGCGGACAAGCCTTGTGCGGGTGGCGGCGGGCGTACTGCTGGGGCCGACCTCGTTTTTCCTGGTCTCGAATTATGCGACCTGGGTAAGCGGCTTCGCGTATCCGTATCCGCACACGCTGAGCGGGCTGGGTGCGTGCTTGGCGGCGGGTGTGCCGTTCTATCGCAACGACCTGGCTTCGACGGCCATCGTCGCCGGGCTGGCTTTCGGGCTTCCGGTGCTGGTGCGGCGGATGAGCGCGGCGCATGCGCAGACGGCGCTGGCAGAGAAGTAGATTTATCGTTCTGACTTCGCGGTGGATACTTCTATCAAGTTTTCGTTGGAGGTGAATCATGGCAGCAGCGGCGCAAGCAGCGTACACGCCCGTCGAGGTCTACCTGAGCAGCTCCTACGAGCCGGACGCGGAATATGTGGGCGGCGTGATCGAGGAGAGACCCATGGGCGAATGGAACCATGCTGACTGGCAAGCAGCGATTCTGGAGTTCTTCAGGAGCCGCCGCCACGAGTGGAATGTAAGGGCTGCCGCGGAGTTGAGAGTTCAGGTCTCCGCCGGCAACTTTCGCGTTCCCGACGTAACAGTAACAGATCGCAATCTTCCCGTTGAGCAGGTGATTACCCATCCGCCCATTGCAGTCTTCGAGATTCTCTCGCCGGAGGATACGCTTTCTCGCATGATGACCAAGCTCGGCGACTATGAGCAAATGGGAATTTCAACGATCCTGGTTCTCGATCCAAATGGGCGAAATTTCCGCTATAGCTGCGGGAAGTTGGAACCGCTTCCCGCAGAACCGTTTGATCTGCCGGGCAGCATCTGCCGCTTCGATCTTGCGGAGATCGAAAAACTGCTGGATTAATGGGGTTCTGAAGAGTTCTAGTCTTCCAGTTTGCCGGCGCGCTTTTTCCGTAGCCACCACCATGCGAAGCCGATAACGGCCAGGCCGCCTACGATGGCCAGCACGGCCAGTCCGTGATGCTGCACCACGTCCACTGCGCCCGGGCCCAGCTTGATGACCAGCAGGGAGAGGATCAGCCAGCGGACCATGCGGCCAGAGAACACGGCCAGCATGAAGGGGACAACTCTCATTTCGAAGACGCCGGCGGCAAAGACGCAGGCCTTCCAGGGCGTTGGCGGGGGTAGCATGGAGGGAATCAGCATGGCCAGGAACTCCTGGCGCTCAAAGCGGGTGCGAATCCGCTCGTAATGTTTGCGGTTGACGTGCTTGAGCAGAAAGAGTTCGCCTCCGGCGCGGCCCAGTCCGTAAGGCAGCAGGCCGCCGATGGCGGAGCCGACCGCGCCTAGCAGGCAATAAAGCCAGAAATGGCTTTTGTCGTACCAAACGTAGCCGGCCAGAATGGCGTCCATGGGAATGGGAATCGTGGACGAATCGAGCAGCGCGGCCGCGCCCACGCCAAAAATGCCGAACTTGGCCAAAAAATTAGCCAAAAAAAGGGCTACCAGCTTCCACTTGGCCATCAATAGAACAATAAACTGCTTCAAACAGGGTCCCCTTCCGCCCGTCAATCCGTCTTACTGTCAGAGACCATTGTACGGGCCGGGGCGATGGGCAGGGCTTTGGTCCGGGTGAGAGAATAGAGAGCAGGGAAGCCGGGGCGAGTGTCTCGAAGGGGATGGGCTTCAGCCCGTCCATTTGGATCTGATTTCGATTTTCGGCTTTAGCCGCTGAAGGAATGCAATTCGCAGCAATGATATTCCCTCAAGGGCGAAAGCCCAATCAATTTCGGCCTTCGATGTACGGGCTAAAGCCCGTACCCTTCAGCTAAAGCCCGTACCCTTCAATCGAAATCAAGTTTTGGATAGGTTATCAAGAACGAATGCCCACCGACCAAGCGCCAAACGATGTGAACGAGCCCAACGGGCCTGCGGGAACCAAGCCCGCAGGAATCAGCCCGGCCCCGGGCGTTCCGGCTGAGGGCGAGCAGTTGCGCCCGGCGGCGTCCCCGGTGGTTCGCGGTTCGCGCTGGATCGATTACGACACCCACGAGCTGCTGCAACTGATCAGCGATCTGGAGGACGAGCGGCGCTGGGCGCGTCTGCGCGAGGGCTTCTGGCTGGCTATTCTTTTCCATTTGGCGCTGCTTTCGGCGGTGACCTGGATTCCCAAGTATGTTTTCAAAGTGCCGCCGGTGGTTGACCGGAATAAGCTCCTGGCGCACAAGGATTTTACGTATCTGGATACGCCGTTCACGCTGCCGCCCAAGCCGATTATCAAGCAGCTCCCGCAGCATCCGCTGATTGACAAGGAGACGATGGAAGAGATGAAGCGGTCGAATCCTCCGGCTCCCGCGCCCGCGCCTGCCGCGCCGGCTCCTGCGCCGCCGCCGCCGCCGCCCAGCCAGCAATCGCAGATTGAGGCGCCTCGTCCGGCTGCGGTGCCGGCCAAGCCCAACTTTGCCATGGGCTCGCAAAATCCCGCCGACCAGTTGCGCGACGCCATGAAGGGCGCATCGCGGGACCGCGGCATTGGCGGCGAAGGCAATCTGCCCGGTGGCAGGCTATCGATGCATCCCGGCGCGGGCACCGGCGGCCTTGAGGTTCTCTCTGACACCCAGGGCGTGGACTTCAGCAGTTGGTTGCATTATTGGTATTACGAGACGAAGCACACCTGGGATCCGCTGATTCCCGACGAGGTGAATGCGCCGATCTACAAGTCGGGGATGGTGGCGATTCGCTTCAAAGTGCTGCCCAACGGGCGGCTGATGGACGGCAGCCTGATTTTGGAGGGCCGCTCGGGAGACGTGGCTCTGGACCGCGCGGCCTGGGGCGCTCTGACCGGCTCCAACTACCCGCCGCTGCCCAAGGATTTTCACGGGCCGTTCCTGGAACTGCGCGCATGGTTCCTCTATAACATGGAGCCGCCGTCGCGGTAGAATGGCCAGTTAGTTATTTTGATTGAAAGGCTAGCTCCGTGCGTGTTTCCGCTGCGATCTTTGCTTGTGTAGTTTTGCTGGTTCCCCACTTCGTTCATGCACAAACCGTGCCATCTGATTCGGCTAATTCCGGTCCTGCATCAGCCGAAACTGATAAGCCAAAGCCGAAATCGCCCACCGGCGGTATCGAAATCCTCTCTGATACGCAGGGTGTGGACTTCAAGCCATGGCTGGCGCGCTGGCATCAAGAGACGGAGCGGGTTTGGAACCCGCTGATTCCTGACGTAGTCAACCCGCCGAAGCTGAAGTCGGGGATGGTGGCGATTCGCTTCAAGGTTCTGCCCAACGGGCGTCTGGTGGACGACAGCATGATTCTGGAGGGCCGCAGCGGCGACGTGGCGCTGGACCGCGCGGCCTGGGGCGCTCTGACCGGCTCCAACTACCCGCCGCTGCCCAAGGATTTTCACGGGCCGTACCTGGAACTGCGGGCGTACTTCCTCTACAACATGGAGCCGCCGTCGCGGTAGAATGGCCAGTTAGTTATTTTGATTGAAAGGCTAGCTCCGTGCGTGTTTCCGCTGCGATCTTTGCTTGTGTAGTTTTGCTGGTTCCCCACTTCGTTCATGCACA
>Ga0302319_10014318_pt1 | contig 14805 bp, 14 predicted proteins | sample Bog_T0_2_FD_203319 | JGI IMG/M metagenome (GOLD analysis project Ga0302319, IMG submission 203319) | Peat permafrost microbial communities from Stordalen Mire near Abisko, Sweden - Bog_T0_2 | ecosystem: Environmental > Terrestrial > Soil > Wetlands > Peat | place: Sweden: Abisko, Stordalen Mire... | reverse complement strand
CTCCCGCGATATGGGCGACACGCCAGGGTCGCTGGTCTATTTCGGGCCGGCATTTCCCGATTCCATTCAATTCTTCAACCCTACGGCGCCAGCGGCGGGAACTACCATTGACAAGGCCTCGGATTTGAATCCGGAGATGCTCTTTTCCGGCATGAACACGGTGCCCGCGGCGAATCGTACCGAAACCTGGCGGCAGCGGTTCCTGCGATCCCACTATCAGCAGGAGTTCGTGACCAACCGCTCTGGCCGGCAGGCCGCGGTCACGGACAAGACCGGTGAAGAGAAGCCGCGGCGGCAATTCGGCCTCGGCCAGTGGCTGGCGCTGGTAAAGCGCAACCTGATGGTTAAGGCGCAGGACCGCGTGCAGACAGGAATTCTGCTGGGCCAGGCGCCTTTCTTCGCCGTGCTGGTTTGCATCATCGCCCACCCGCTCCGCGCCAACGACTTTCCCGGGCTCATGGAGAAGCTTCCCATTGTTCACTTCCTCATGGTGGTGGCGGCCATCTGGTTCGGCTGCAACAATGCTGCGCGCGACATTGTGGGCGAGTGGACCATCTACAAGCGCGAGCGAATGGTCACTCTCAAGCTGCTCCCGTATGTGTTCTCCAAATTCGCCGTGCTCTTGGCGCTGTGTATCTTCCAGTGCGGCTCCATGCTCGCAATTGTCTATCTGTTCCTCGGGCTGCAAGGCAGCTTCCTCTCCGGTTTTTTTGTCCTGCTCATGGCGTCCATGATCGGCGCGGGACTTGGACTTTGCGTCTCTGCCGTTGCCAGGACCAACGAAGCCGCCATTGCCATGTTGCCCGTCATTCTGCTTCCCATCATCGCCCTTGGCGGCGGCATGCGCCCGGTTTACCAGATGCCCAACGTTGGCCAGTACATCAGCGGGGCCATTCCTTCCCGGTGGGCCTTTGAGGCGAATCTGCTGGACGAAGCCAAGGCCAAGGAATGGAAACCGAAATTCCCGCTTCCGGGCACGATTCCCGTTGCTCCTGGTGGCCTGCCGGTCTCGGGTATGAATGTCCCGGGCCAGCTCCCCACCGCGGTTCCAGCGGAGCCGATGCCCGGAGCGCCCGATCCAACGGAGATTCCGCCAACCGATTTCGCGCAGCATCACATACCAAGCTTCGTTGTTGACGCCAAAAACCGCGCCGGCGATGCGATTGAAAGGCCCGCCCTGAGCACGGAAAAGAACGCCGTCGCCTATCGGCACAAGTTCAGCGAATCGTTGGTGGTGCTGGGGGCAATGCTCCTTATGCTGACGGCGGCGGTCATCGGGATTCTTCGCAAACGCGATAACGATCCACAATGAACTGGCGGAAAGTGGACCCATGGGCCCCCGGCTTTCCCTCTTTAACAGCCTGTGGTGAAAGTCGGGATTTGAAAGGGCACGACTTTAGTCGTGCCGTAAGTCGTTCACAATAAGCATGGGCTTTAGCCCCTCAGGGACGGTACTCGGCATTTTCGACTTTCGCCACAGGTTGTCAAGGTCGGATATTTCCGGACGAATTGTACTTCTTGATTCAGACATCGGCGCTTACAAAGCCAACGCCGGATGTGTCTCTGAAGGTGAGGTTCAAGGATGAATGACATTCCGACCCCGGATCAGCCGGTCGTCACCTTTGCCGAGGCAACCGATCCCGGCACATTGCGCAAGGAGAACCAGGATAGTGTGCTGCAAGTCCGGACCGCGCTCGGCGAGATTTCGATCGTGGCCGACGGCATGGGTGGGTACGAGGGAGGAGCCGTTGCTTCGCGCATGGTGGTGGCCGGCTTCAGCGAGCATCTGGCAAGCCTTCCCGCGGACTACCCGGCCGACAGTGCAATACGCGAGGCTTCGGCGCTCGCCAACGGGAATGTCCTTGCAGCGGCAAATGCGCCCGGCTCGTCGCACCGCCGGATGGGCTCCACGGTGGTGGTCGCGCTGGTCCAGCAGGATGCTCTTGAGACTCGCGCCTGGATTGGCCACGTGGGGGACAGCCGCGCCTACCTTGTGCGCGCCGGCGTCATGAGCCGGTTAACGAATGATCATTCGCAGGTCCAGTTGCTGATTTCGAGCAACCTGATTACGCCGGAGGAGGCCGGGAGCCATCCTGACGCGTCCGTGCTGACGCGCTGCCTGGGCCATCACCCCGAGGTGGAGATCGACATTAAGGCGGTGTTGCTGGTTGCCGGCGATACGCTGCTGCTGTGTTCCGACGGATTGTGGGGGTATGTGGCTGAGGAGGATATCGAAACCGTGGCGGCCAACCCCAATCTCACCGTCGATGGCGCTGCAAGAGCAATGCTCGATTTGGCGCTGGTTGCCGGCGGCCACGACAACATCGGGATCGAGCTGGTGCGGCTCAGCGCCCCCCCCGTCACGGTTCCGGCCGCCGTTACGCCGCCGCGCAAACGCGGGAAATTTGGCGTTCTTGCCCTTTGGGTGCTGAGTCTCGCCGGCTTGGGCGCGCTTGCCTGGTTTGCGATCACCCATCATTGGCTGGATACAATGCTGCATCCGCAATGAGGTTGAAATGCGGTGGCCGGCGAATAAGCCGCGAGATGCGATTCGCCCGGTTAGAATCGAATTTCGGGAAGGCGCCACGATGCCAGGCAAGCTGGAGTTACTGCTGGGACCCATGAGAAGCAATAAGACGGCGGAGCTTTTGCGGCGCGCGGATATGCGGCGTCAGTACGCCGGCCAGCATGTCCTGGTGCTCAAGCCCAGCAACGACACCAAGAGCGGTCCCGGCGTGGTTGAGAGCCGGAATCCGAGAGGGCACGGAAAGATGAATGCCCTGGAATTCAGGTCTCAGGACCCATGGGAAGTTCTTCCGGTTATCGCCGCGAGGGAGAAGGACATTGGCAAGAAGGTCGAATGCATCGCGATTGATGAAGGCCAATTTGTGGAGGGACTCTTCGCTTTCACCCGATGGCTGCTGGACGCAAACCACGACGTTCTGATCGCGGGCCTCGACCTGGACTTTCGAGCGATTCCATTTGGAGAGATGCTCAACCTGTCGTGGTTTGTGGGCGCATACGGCGGCAGCATTACGGAATGCATTGCGTATTGCGCCTGCGGGAACCGCGCCTTTTACTCGCAGCGGCTCACTGAAGGCCAGCCCGCGCCCTATGCCAGCCCCATCAAAATGCCCGGCGACTCGTACGAACCGCGCTGTGCGGAACATTTTGTGCTGCCCGGACGTCCTCACTGACAATTCCTCGCGCAATTGGTGTTTAACTGGGAAACACTGTGCGGGACGCGCCACAAATGCTCCGTGCCCCATTCATTCGCTTTACCGGGGCCCCCGCGGACAGGCGGGTACCGGGGTACCTTTTGGGTCGGGGTGGTCCGTGGGGTGGTCAGGCGAATGAGTGGGAGACCACAAATCTCAATCGACTGTTGTTCATGAGGAACTCTACGCAGAGAAATGATGACCATTCGTGAGGGCAACGAAATCCGCCGCGTTCAGGTTATCGACTCCCACACCGCGGGGGAGCCGACGCGCGTCGTTCTTGCCGGCGGTCCGGAGTTGGGACGCGGCGACCTGGCCAGCCGTCTGGAGCTTTTGCGCACCCGGCACGATGGGTTCCGGACAGGTGTGGTCTTGGAGCCGCGCGGCTCAGAAACTGTGGTTGGGGCATTGTTGTGCGAGCCGGTCGATCCGTCGGCCGCGGTCGGAGTGATTTTCTTCAACGATGTTGGCTACCTGGGCATGTGCGGCCACGGGACCATAGGCCTGGTGACGACGCTTGCTCACCTGGGCCGGATCGGCGCGGGCAAGCATGCCATCGAAACGCCGGTCGGCACGGTCGAGGCGGAACTTCATCCGGATGCAAGTGTGTCCGTACGGAATGTGCCAAGTTATCTTTATCGCAGCGGCGTCGGTGTGGATGTGCCGGGGCAGGGCCGATTTGTGGGAGACATCGCCTGGGGCGGGAACTGGTTTTTCCTTGTTTCCGATCACACCGAAGAACTGAAGCTCATCAGGCGGAACAGTTTGATTACGCTCGCAACCGCCATTCGAAAATCGCTGGCAGATGCCGGCATTACCGGGAAAGGAGGGGAAGCAATCGATCACATCGAGCTTTTTTCAGCGCCGGAGAACAAGCGAAACTCGAGCCGCAACTTTGTTCTTTGTCCGGGAGCGTCCTTTGACCGGTCGCCTTGCGGAACCGGAACAAGCGCGAAGATGGCCTGCTTGTTTGCCGCCGGGAAACTTGCCGAAGGAGAGGTGTGGCGCCAGGAAGGGATATTGGGAACGGTGTTCGAGGGCACCGTGTTAGCGCTTGAAAACGGAGTTTTGCCCACCATCACCGGGCGCGCCTGGGTTACCGCCGAATCGACGCTGCTATTCGAAGAGACTGATCCGTTTCGCGAGGGGGGCCGGTTGGGATGACTGGCTTCGATGTCATCGTTCTGGGTGCGGGAATCGTTGGCAGCGCCTGCGCAATGGAGTGCGTGCGGGCCGGGTTGCGCGTAGCGGTTGTGGAGCGCGATGCGGCATTGAGCGGAGCCACCGCGGCGGGCATGGGCCACGTAGTTGCCATGGACGGCTCGCCTGCGCAATTGGCCCTCACAAACTATTCGCGGTCCTTGTGGAGAGAGTTGGCGCCGGATCTTCCGGCGAATGTCGAATTTGAGCCGCGCGGCACAGTTTGGGTGGCGGCGGACGATGAAGAGATGCGGGAGGTTCATGCGAAGCACGCGACCTTTGCCGCTGCCAGAATTGAATCCGAAGTCCTGGATAGCAGGGAACTGGCGGAAGCGGAACCGAATCTGCGCCCTGGGCTTGCCGGTGGACTGCTGGTACCGGACGATTGCGTGCTTTATCCGCCAGCCGCGGCCCAGTTTTTTCTTCGCGAGGCCATTCGCGGCGGAGCTATTCTTCTCTGTGACCAAGCGGCGGAGCGCATTGCCAACGGGAGAGTTACTCTGAAAGACGGCAGCAGTTACTCAGCGGATAAGATCGTAGTGGCAACCGGAGTGGAAACACACCTGTTGCCTTGGCTTCCCATTCAAAAACGCAAGGGGCACCTTATCATCACTCGCCCATACCCCGGGTTTCTGCATCGTCAATTGGTGGAACTGGGATACACCAGGAGCGCGCACAGCATAACTACCGACTCGGTGGCGTTCAACATTCAGCCGCGGCCAAACGGGCAAATAATCATTGGTTCGTCGCGGCAATATTTGAGTCAAGAGGAAGGGGTTGAGCCGAAGGTGCTCGAAAGAATGTTGCAGCGCGCACAGAGTTATATGCCGGCGCTTGCCGAGATGCCCGGCATACGTTCCTGGGCGGGGTTTCGCGCCGCCACGCCCGATAACCTGCCTCTGATTGGCGCAACCTCCGATCCGGGAATATTCCTGGCGGTTGGGTTTGAAGGGCTGGGTATCACCAGCGCTCCAGCGGCAGCGCGGCTGCTGGTGGACGCACTGTTGGGCCGCGTTTCCGAGATCGACCGAACGCCATTTCTGCCGTCGCGCGTAGCTCAGGCGGCGGCAACCAGTTAGCGGGGACTTATGGAGTGTCTCATTATGTCGACGCTTTGAAAGGGCACGACTTTAGTCGAGCCACAAACTAGTTAAGCCGATGCTTTGAAAGGGCACGACTTCAGTCGTGCCGCAAGTGCCGCAAAATCAATTCGGGCTTTAGCCCCTGAGGGAAGTTTGGTACGTAATAACAACTTGTTTAGAGCTTCGTTATCTGGAGATGTTATGAAGTGGTTTGGAGTTATGCCCGCGATGACCACGCCGTTCGACCGCGAACTTAGAGTCGATCACGGCTTTTTATCGGAACATGCACGATGGCTGCTCAGCAATGGTTGCACGGGTCTGGTGATGCTCGGCTCCCTGGGGGAAGGCGCGACGCTGGAGCACGCTGAGAAGATACAGGTGCTTGAGACCGCCGTGCGGGCTTCTGAAGAGAGAAAGACGTCGGTAATTGCTGCCGTTTCGTCGCTCTCCACACGAGATGCCGTGAACCTGGCCAAGCAAGCCGAGGATGCGGGATGCAATGGGCTGATGGTTTTATCGCCTTATGTCTATGCGTCGGATTGGCGAGAAATGAAGTATCATGTCTCGGCAGTTATTGGTGCTACAAATCTTCCTTGCATGCTCTATAACAATCCCGTGGCATATAAGACAGACTTTCTTCCGGATCAGATTGCGGAGTTAGCCGCGGAGCGCCCCAACCTTGAGGCGATAAAGGAGTCGAGTACCGATGTGAGGCGGGTTGCGGCCATTCGAGCGATTCTCCCGGACAGGCTCACTATCCTGGTTGGCGTGGACGATGCGATTGTTGAAGGAGTTCATGCGGGAGCGCGAGGTTGGGTTGCGGGGCTCGCGAATGCATTTCCAGCGGAGTCGGTGGAGCTTTTCAACTTGGCGCAGGCGGGCCGGCACGAGAATCTCTTCGCGCTATATAGCTGGTTCCTGCCGTTGTTGCGCATGGATACGGTGGTCAAGTTTGTGCAGCTTATCAAGTGGGTTCAAGGTGAGACAGGTACAGGGTCGGCCAGAGTTCGCGCGCCGCGCCTTGAGTTGGAGGGAACGGAATTGGCGAATGCGCGAAAGTTGCTGAGTACCGCTTTGGCAAATCGACCCGCGGTTCAATCCACACCCTTTCCGGCTTTGAAGGAGGCTTGAGTTATGAGCGATGTTATCCAGGAGAAATATCCAATACTGGGCCGGTCGTTAATTGCTGCACAAGTTACCGGCAAGCATGGTTCGCCGTTCCACGGCTACAATCCGCTGGACGGCAGCGAATTACAGCCCGCGTTCTATTCAGCTACAGAAGAGGATGTGAATCGTGCCGCAAAGGCTGCGGAAGAAGCATCGGCCGCGTTTGCCGCGACGTCGGGCCGTGAGCGTGGACAACTGTTGCGGAGCATTGCGGATGGCCTGGACAGCGCGGCCCAGGAATTGATGGATCGAGCGCATCTCGAGACTGCCCTGCCACGGCCGCGTCTCACCGGTGAGGTTGCGCGAACCAGTGGGCAACTGCGCCTGTTCGCGTCGGTGGTGGAGGAAGGCTCGTGGGTCACGGCACGCATCGATACGGCCGATCCGGCACGCACGCCCCCCAAGCCGGACATTCGGTCCATGCTGCGCCCGCTGGGTCCAGTCGCGGTTTTCGGAGCCAGCAACTTTCCGATTGCATTCTCGGTGGCTGGCGGGGACACGGCTTCCGCGTTGGCCGCGGGCAATCCGGTGATCGTGAAGGCACACCCGGCGCATCCCGGCGTCAGCGAGATTGCAGGCCGCGTGCTGTCTGCGGCGGTCGAAGCCAGCGGCCTGCCTGCGGGAATATTCTCATTACTCTTCGACGGCGGATACACGGTGGGCAAGGCGCTGGTCGAGCATCCCGCGATTCGCGCCGTGGGGTTCACCGGTTCCTTTCGTGGCGGACGCGCCTTGATGGATCTTGCGGCCAGGCGCCACCAGCCGATTCCGGTGTACGCCGAGATGGGCAGCGTGAACCCTGTGTTCATCCTGCCCGGCGCGCTTCGCGAGCGTGGCGAGGCGATTGCAACGGGGTTGCACGCATCGTTCACCCTGGGTGGAGGACAGTTCTGCACCAAACCCGGCATCGTGTTTGCAGCGTCGGATGAGAGCGGCGCATTTGTGCAACGGCTGCGAACCGCCACCGAAGGCGGCCCGCCATTCTCCCTGTTGACCTCCGGCATCGCTTCGGCCTATGCCAGCGCCCAGACCAGGCGCGAGCAATTGCGAACAGCAACGGGCGCGGCAAAGAATGAAACGGGCTTTGACGGATTCTCGGCGCAGACCATGCTGCTGGAGACTGCGGGTAGCGAATACTTTGCCGATCCGGCTTTTGTTGAGGAGGTGTTCGGTCCGACCACATTGCTGGTTCACGTGAGCGGAGCGGATCAGATGCTTGAGGCGGCGCGTGGTCTGGAAGGACATTTGACCGCGACAATCTTTGGCACGGAGCAGGATCTTCGCGAATATGAGAGCCTGTTGCGGATTCTGGAAACCAAAGCCGGCCGCGTGATATTCAACAGTTTTCCGACAGGGGTTGAGGTGTGTCATGCAATGGTGCACGGAGGTCCTTATCCGGCTACATCGGATGGTCGATCGACCTCTGTTGGCAGCCAGGCCATCTATCGCTTTGCACGTCCGGTGGCTTACCAGGGAGTGCCGCAGGCATTCCTTCCGCCGGAGTTACAAGACGATAACCCACAGGGCATTTTGCGTCTTTGGAACGGTAAGTGGAGTGGACCCGCTCAATGAGTCGAAGCGGCGGCCCGGGAGTTCGATTTGAGTCGCAGCAGGTAATAAACGGGAACCCCGCTGGCAATAATCAATAAACCCGGCCAGGTGGTTGCTGTTCGATAACAGAACAAGACACCGAGCACAATGCTTGCGCCCACAATGTATAACATGGGCAGCCATGGATAGCCCCAGGCGCGATAGGGTCGTGGAGCATCGGGGCGCGTGCGGCGCAAACGAAACAGGGCGGCCACGGTGAGAATGTAAAACAGCAGTGCCGCGGAGATGACATAGTCCAATAAATTGCTGTAGAGATTTCCGTATTTCCCGGTGGCCGCATCGTAAGTGCGCGGCAGCACCAGGAACAGCGACCACACGCACTGGATGATGAGCGCCCATCCGGGAACGCGCGCCTTGTTCAATTCACCTGCGCGCTTGAAGAACAGGCCGTCCTGCGCCATGGCGTAACAGGCTCGCGCTCCCGCCAGAGTCAGCGCGTTGACCGTGCCGAAGGTGGATACCATGATCAACAGGCCCATGGCCAGCTTTCCGAAACTTGGCAGCACGGTATCCACAACCAGAGTCGCCACGCGGTCGCTTGGCGCGGTTTGAATAGCATGCACCGGGAGCACCGCGAGATAGCAGAGATTGCAAAGCATGTAAAGGACGCAAATCAGCGAAGTGCCAAGCGCCAGTGATAGGGGAAGATTGCGTTTTGGATTGCGCACCTCGCCGGCCACAAAGGTGATATCGTGCCATGAGTCGGCAGAGAACAGCGAGCCGGTTTGCGAAACGCAAATGGCAACGAACATGCCGAATGCAGTCACGGCGCTGACGCCGTCGATACCGGTAACATTCACGGGGCGCCATGCGGCGCTGAAGTTATTGCTCAGAACGCCGGGGTGAAGTAGGAATGCGATCCCGCCCAGCACCAGCAGAGCGAAAACGCCGGCAAGCTTGGCCACGGTAAAGATGTTCTGGATCACCTTTCCCCATTGCACGCCATAGCAATTTACGATCGTGATGAGCAGAATAATTCCCAGGCCGGCCACCTGCGCGGTGGAGAGCGAGAGCGCATACCCGGGTAGCACCAGGACGGGCGTAATCAAGTAGCGGCTTTCACTGATGAACGGGAATGCCACTCCACTGAAGCGCGCAAATGCGATAGCTACCGCGGCTATGGTCCCCGTCTGAATCACCGTAAGCAGCGTCCATCCATACAGGAATCCCAGCATCGGCGAGAAGGCTTCGCGGAGGTAAACATACATGCCGCCGGCCTGCGGCATCATGGCGGCGAGTTCGCCATAGCTCAGTGCGGCGGCGACCGTCAGAACGCCGGTAATGGCCCAAACCACCAGCAGCCATCCCGCGGAGCCAACCTGGCGCGATATCTCGGCGCTGACGATGAAGATGCCGGAGCCGACCATGATGCCGGCCACAATCATCACTGAGTCAAACAGACCGAGCGCCTTGCGGAACTCGACCGGGTGTTGGACGGAATCCTGAGAGATGGGGACCTCCGGCGGCGTGGGCTATGCTTATGGCTCACTGAGGAGCATGCAGGCATCATAAGGTGTGGTGTGTGTATTTGTCTCGCTCCGGCGAGGAACACTGTGCCTGACGCGCCACAAATGCCCCGTGCCCCATCCATTCGCTTTTTTCTGGCGAATGGGTGGGAGACCACAAAGCTCAACCGGATTTGTTCATGCGAAGCGCCGGGGCGGGACTAACCCCTTTTACTTCGTGTGTTCGAGGACTTCCGGGTTGAAAGGGCTTGCCGTCAGCGTTGTTAGCATTTCACTGGCGCATGTTCAGGTCATTTGGCTTACAATGGTGAACAATCTTCCCGCTGTTATTCACGGAAAGATGGGGGAATCGGCAATGAAGACAGCTTTGTCTGCCGCGTTAACCGGAGCGATCCTGTTGGCGGCGACGGCGGGATTTTCGCAATCCGCGAGCCAACCCGCGGCCATCGGCAGCTTGCAGGTAAAAAGCATCAGCATGGTGGAGATTGACACCAACCATGTGAGGGTAAGCGTGAATCTCACGCTGGTTCCATCTCAGTCTGCCACGCTCAGTGACCTGCGTCTTTGCTCGTTGCGCCTGAATGGGCTACCGGTTTTTGCCTCGCCGCTGGAGCAGGAGATTGTACTTAAAAAGGATGTTTCCACAGCTTTGCCTCCGCTATACATCACTGCGATGTTTCGTGACCTCACCACGGTTCAGCCGCTGCAGAAAATGGTGGAAAAGCAGAGCGTGCATTTGCAGGGCGTGTTGATGGCAGCCGTGCAGCTTACCTTCATGGAGAAGCTGGCGCTGCACACGCAGCACCCTGAAGTTGCCGTCGCACTCAGCCAGGACGTGCCGGCGCAGATAGGCAGCTCCCCTTTTGAAAGGACCATGGCGATAGGGATCCTGTCGGTGATCGACGCCGGGCTCCAATCCAATGCGAATGCGGCGAAGGGCGCTCTCGGAATGATGCCCCCCTGGATCGGAGATCTGAACAAGCTGGCGCAAACCGACCTTTTTGAAGTGGAATCGAGTTATGCGCTGACGAAGGGGGATGCGAGTTATCCGGTCCTGTCAGACAGGCTTGGCTTTCTTGTCGCATCCGGCAAGGTGGTAACCACTGCCGAGGCGCTGGAGCCGTGGAGGTATGACGCCGAGTTTCTGGGGGCGGTAAAGTCCGGCGGCGTCAAGCTGGTCAAGAAGAGCCAGGAGATACAGCTTCTGCCCTTGGTTCCGAATGGCCCCATCCTGAAGCAGAGCGCGAACGACTTCACAGTGGTGGCGCGCGGAAACGCTGAAGAGAACCCGATTACGGCGGTAAGCCCGAGTTACGGTGAAGTCGTGGTGCTGCGTCGCGCCGCGCCGTCTTCCCTGGCTGTCATTTCGCTTCATGACCCGGCTGCGCAACCGGGGCTGGCCGTGGCGCCCACCGCGGTGGCTGCTCGGGACAGCTGGGACCAGGTTGCCGTCTTCCGCCTGCGCCTGGATTCCGAAACGCGAAAGGTGCGCTCGGTGGAGGTTTTGCAACTTGGTGCGCGGCGGAATGGTAAGGGAATTGCGCTTACCGAACCCGTGGACTCCGAAGTGTTCGGCTCACCGATCGTTACGCCGGATGGGGTCATCGGCGTGGTTCAGGATGAGCAGTCGGGTGCATTCCTGCCGGCGGATTTATCCACGGCCGCCCCTCCCGCTGCACAGAGTGCGGGTCAGGGCCGATAGCATCCTGTGGCCAAAGTCGGGCTTTGAAAGGGCGCTCATCCGGGCGGTAGGCCGGGGATTTACCCCCGGCATGAACCAGCAGAATCAACGCCGGGCTTTAGCCCCTGAGGTATGCAACTCGCCCAGATTCCGCCTTCTTCGCAGAACTGCTGAAGCCAGTCTGCGTAGACAGAAAAACGGCGGCGAGCCGAGGGGTTCGCCGCCGTCTGGCTTGGTGTCAGCTGGTCATTACGGATGCAAAATGCTCTCACATATGCGGCGCGCCTCGGCGATATGCTGCTTCGCACGCTCCTGGAGCCCTGCATTCATTGGATTATCGTATCCATACTTGACATCTTCAAAGGCTACGCCCAACAAATCACGGGCTGAGCGAATCGCGCCGCCGCCCTCTGCCCTGGCATCGGGAGGCGGAGTGAAATGGGCATCCTTACCATCGTCCCGTGCCGCCTTCTTCACTTCGTCGATGGCCTTATCGATTTCATCCCATGCGTGGCGCCGTGCGTCCGCAGTGTGGGGGTTGTGGTCCCATTGCAGCCAGTCTCTGGCCTGGCGCAGATTGGAAAGAGCATGGAGGTACCGGGGTTCCTGGGCATGCGACGGCGTTGGCGATGCCAGGAATATGAGGGTCAACAGCGCAAAGGCTGTGGCAGTGAGCAATTTGAAACTACGCATTCAGTTCTGTGCCTCTCTTTCGGGGGAGATCAAACTTCATAGGCCGAAGGATACTACGCCGTCCGGCGCGCTGCACAGGGTGAATTGACCCGGTTTTCGTTTTTTTATATTGGCGGCCACCAAGCTGCCACGGCGCAAAACTGGACCAAAACAGCCCTCAGTTTGAGAAGATCGTGTGGTCCTTGTCGCAGTGCTGCACTGTCTTTGCAGCCTTTGCTGCGGCTTCTTCCGCAACGCGGTCGATTCTCTTCTCCGCTGCTGTGTTCGACACAGTTTCCTTTTCCAAAGTCGTCGCTTCTGGATTCTCAAACTGTTCCGGCATCGTGGATCACCTCTCTGGTAAGAGTGCGCCGGGTGCCCCATGCCTAACCATCCCACCAAAACCGGGTGCCCCAGGTCCCTAGCCGTTGGGGACCTGGGAATGCTCAGACCTCGGCAGCCCCGCGCTTCCCCCTCCCTCGACATCCAGTGTCATCGGTTGTACTCTTCCCGTGAATGCCCAGAGACTGGGATCCACTGCCCGTGCGCCGGAATTAGATTGCCCTGGCGCGGACCAGCGTTACTCATGCGCGCCGTGTTTCTTTAGAATTGCTTCCGCTGTGTCCTCATCTTTTTGTTTTGCATAGGTGAGCGCCCTGCTCGGGGTCTGATCGATTGCGTTCACGTCCGCTCCTTTATCCACAAGCGGCTCCACGAGGCTCTCAAACCCAAGCTGCACCGCGCAAATCAATGGCGTGTCCTTGTACGCATCCGACAGGTTAGGATTCGCGCCATGGTCCAGCAGGAACTTGACGTCGTCCTTCTCGTCACGCATCACTGCCCAGAACAACGGGGTAGCGCCGCTTGATCCCTGGGCATTCACGTCGGCGCCATGAGCGATCAGGAGCTGGATCATCTTGTTGTGATTTTCGGCAAATTCGGCCAGCCCGAGCGGTGTATACCCTTTGCCTTTTACCTCTTGTTCGGTCATGCCCTGGGTGCTCAACTCCTTTAAAGAGCTGGCCGCCTGAGAAGATAGAAGGACCCCAGGATCCTGATGATTCGCGGTCATAAACTCCTGGTTCAGATCGTCGGGAAGGAAAGGAGGGTAGCTGTTCTTCGTATTCACGTCGGCGCCGGCGGAGATCAAAAACGCGGCAACGGCGTACTGGCCATGAAACGCGGCCTGGTGCAGCGCGGTATCGCCGTTCCTGTCCTGGGCGGAGATCGCCTTGGGATCGGCCGCAAGTATCTCCTTCACCTTCTTCAGGTCGCCCGAGCGCGCCGCTTCCTGGATGTCGTCGCCGAAAGCGGTGGCGGCGCACAGCACGGCGAGGGCAAAGATCATGGCGGGACGGGCGGTGAGCAGTTGCAAGCGTTTACAAGACTTCATACTGAAATACATGGTTCCTCCAAGTCGTTTCCGACTTCCCACGAAAGCTCTACTTAGGTTAGATGTGAAAAAAAGACCGCGGGTGGCCCGGGCGCCGTGGGTGCGAGTTCTGCCGCCATGCGTGGGTGCCCCAGGCCGGGCCCCCGCGGACAGATCCCCGTCCGCGGGGTGGAGATCCCTCGCATTAGGGGACCTGGGAATGCCGCCTTGAAGGGCTGTGCCCCGTTCATCGCAGTTTCATCGCGATGAGCGGGCGTTGGCCCAACTCCCCCGACCCCAGAAAAGCTGTGCTCCGTTCATCGCAGTTTCACCGCGATGAGCGGATGCTCCTCTTCTCGAATGCGTGCCAAATTCAACCAGGGGAAGGCCCTGAAAATAACGCCGTAGATTTTGTGCCAGTTCTGGGGGTGTCGTCGGCGGCAATGTTGTTTACCGCGTAGGAGCCAGGTTTACTTCAAACGGCGAACGCCGGGCATGCGACCGAACGCCTTGTCAAAGGTAATGACTTCACTGGCCCCAGACTCGATGGAAACCTCTCGAATCAGGTGATCGGCGAACCCAACCGCGCCTTTGCGGGAGGCTTCCAAAACTCTCCAGGCCAGAGCTGGCGATTCGACGACCACGCCTCGCGTCTGCAGCAGGCTTTCGAAAGTGCTCAGAACCCTTTCTCTGTCCCATCTGCCACGGAGCACCCACGACAGTTCAGCCAGAACAAGAAGCGGAACGAATACTCCGCCTGCGGAACGGGCTGCCGCGAGGGCAGAACGGGATTTCCCGGCCTGGATCGGATCGTCGTTAAGGTAGGCGCGAGCCCAGACGTTGGTATCGGCGGCAATCACTACCATTGCCTCCGGGCCTTCGCCGCATCCATTTCCTCAAAGGTCATCAGGCCGCCTGCCTCACGATCCAAATCCTGGCCGCCCTGATCTGCAATTCTCCATAGGTCTTCAAGGTCATACAGCACAGGCTCCACCCTGACAGCTCCACGGGCGGGAATGCTGAAACGGATACGGCTGCCTTTTTGGATTCCAAGGCGCTTCCGCAATTCCTTAGGCAATGTTACCTGCCCTTTGGAAGTGACAGTCGCTTCCACGGCAGTCGCCGTCTTTTGAGTGGCTGAGTCCATGATTCACCCTCCTTACATTATAGGCCTAATTGCCTTACTCACCAAATAGGACAGGTGGCCGCGCAGGGCCGACGCATATAAATGTCCATAGCTTGCTATATGCAGGGAGCTGGAAATAGTTAAGAAGGGGACATGGACAATCCCCTGAAGTATTTTTCTGAGTTGCGCGATCCTCGCATAGAGCGAAAC
>Ga0302319_10014316_pt1 | contig 14806 bp, 13 predicted proteins | sample Bog_T0_2_FD_203319 | JGI IMG/M metagenome (GOLD analysis project Ga0302319, IMG submission 203319) | Peat permafrost microbial communities from Stordalen Mire near Abisko, Sweden - Bog_T0_2 | ecosystem: Environmental > Terrestrial > Soil > Wetlands > Peat | place: Sweden: Abisko, Stordalen Mire... | reverse complement strand
GATGAACATCGAGATTCCAGGCCGTGCGCTGGTGAGCCTTGAAGGCGCTTTCGATGCCGCGGTGGTTCGCGCCGTTCTGGAGAGTCTGCGCGGATGATCCCGGCTAACACACAGATTTGGCTTGTGGCCGGAGTGACAGACATGCGCCGGGGCTTCACCAGTTTGGGTGGTCTGGTGCAGAGCGCGCTCGACAAGAGCCCTCTGTCGGGACAGGTCTTCATCTTCCGTGGCCGCAGAGGTGACCTGGTGAAGATGATCTGGCACGATGGCGATGGGATGTGCCTGTTCCAGAAGCGTCTTGACCGTGGCCGCTTCGTATGGCCGCAGGCAACCAGTGGAACTGTGTCGCTGACACGTGCGCAACTGTCGATGCTGTGCGAGGGGATTGATTGGCGTCAGCCGGCGCGGACTTGGCAACCGCCGATGGCGGTATAAGTCATAGCTGATAAGTTATCGCGATCTTACTGTATTTTACGCGTGCACTGAGTTATAGCTCATGGCATACTGCGTACATGATCTGCGCCCAAGCTCATTCAAGCGAGATAGAGAAGATGGGCGCAGCGGCATTGAGCCATCTGGTGATCGCGCAGATGGTGCGGATCGAGCGGCTCGAGTTCCTGGTGGCGAAGCTGAGGCGCGAGCACTTCGGGCCGAAGTCGGAGAAGCAGGCAGTCAACGAGGCACAGTTGACGCTCTGTTTGACCGGAACCGTGATCGAGTCTCAGCCGATGGCGCAGACCGAACCGCCCGAAGCCCTTAAGGACAAGCCTGCACATGTTGAACGCAAGAGCCGTGCTCTGCCGGCGCATCTGCGGCGTGAGGTCAGAACGCATCTTCCCGAACACACCAAGTGCCCGTGCTGCGACGGAGAGTTGCGCAGGCTGAGCGAGGACACCTCGGAGATGCTTGAGTACACGCCAGCGAGCTTCTTCGTCATCCGCCACGTGCGTCCGAAGATGAGTTGCCGTAAGTGCTCATGCGTAGTGCAGGCCCTGGCGCCGGAGCGCGTGATCGATCGCGGCCTTCCAGGGCCTGGCCTGCTGGCGCACGTGGTGACAGCGAAGTTTTGCGACCACCAGCCGCTATATCGTCAGTCACAGATCTTCGCCCGCGAAGGCGTCGAGTTGGACCGCTCCGTTCTTGCCCGCTGGGTAGGTGAGGCGGCGGCACTGCTGGAACCGGTGGCTGAAGTCCTGCGCCGCTATGTGCTCGCAACGGAGAAGTTGCACAGCGACGACACCCCGCTGCCGGTTCTTGCGCCGGGAACCGGTAGAACCAAGACCGGCCGCTTCTGGACATACGTTCGCGACAACCGCCCCGCCGGCGACAAGAGCGCTCCGGCTGTGTGGTTCGCCTACTCTCCGGACCGCAAGGGCGAACATCCGCAGCGGCATCTGGCGAAGTTCAAGGGCATTCTGCAGGCAGACGCATTCGCAGGTTACGACAAGCTCTATGAGAACGGCTCGATCCAGGAGGCACCATGCCTGGCACACGTTCGACGCAAGTTCTTCGACCTGATGAAGGCGCATAACTCGCTCATCGCCACAGAAGCAGTCCATCGCATCGCCGCACTCTACCGGATCGAAAAGCAGATCAAGGGACGATCTGCGAACGAGCGCCAGGCGGTTCGCTCCGCAAGCGCAAGGCCGTTGTTTGACGACATGCGACGATGGCTGGAACAAGCTCTCACACAGCTGGCGCCCCGGTCGGATACGGCCGCGGCCATCCACTACGCGCTCAGCCTCTGGGATGCGCTGGCGCGCTATCTCGACGATGGCCGCATCGAACTGGACAACCTGATCGCCGAGCGAACTCTGCATCCGGTCGCCATCGGCCGTCGCAACTACCTGTTCGCAGGCTCGGATGCGGGTGGACGGCGCGCCGCCATCCTCTATGGTCTGATAGGAACAGCGCGGATGAACGGCCTGGACCCCGAGGCTTACCTGCGCTATGTGCTCGCCCGCGTCGGCGAGCATCCCATCAAGCGCATCGAGGAGTTGCTGCCATGGAACGTCGCCGGAAAACTGGCCCCCGCATCACAAAAAGCAGCATAGAACCGACCGCCTTCGACGCCTCGCCGTTCACCTCGTCGATCTATCCGAACATAGACGAATTCACTGAACATGGTCAGATCGTCATCGGATACATCGAGCCCATCGGCGGCGTGGCCATCGCGTCAGAGGGTCGGCAGACGTTTGCTATGCTCCGCCGGCGCAAGGACGAAACCTTCAAACAACTGCTCGGCCGGCTCGATGGCGCCATCGAAAGCGCCACCATCGATGATGTCCACATCGACGAAGTGAACTCGCCACAAAAGTGACATCCACACTGCTTGCGACCGGTCGTGTCCACTCGAATCACTCGTGGACACATACGGTCCGATCCCGCTCAAATCCAACACCATCCGTCAAGACGGCCAGAACGCCACGCTTACGGAGGCTGTACGCTCCAAGGAAAAACAGATTCTTGAGGACAAGCGAAACCTCGAGACGCAGGTTGCCGACCAGGTGGCCGAGCAGCTCAAGTCCGAACGGCGATGCCAATGGCGGTAAGGATTGCTCGTTTTATCTCAATTCTTCCGGAACCAGAGGCATTGAATCGATCAAGCGTGAAATCCAGACCCGACGCATTCTGGAGTTGCGACCGCATGAAATCAACGCTTGCGTCCCTGGATTCTAGGATTTTTGGCGCGAGAAGCCGCAAAACATCCAGAAGGGCTTGTATCCCAACTGTCCGTGTAATAAATGAATCTGGACGCGGATTTTGCCAAAATAGAATTCGGCATGCGCCAAGGTAGTTTCTTACGATCGTGAAAATGAGGTCGTCGTTATTATCGAGGTACAGTTCTCTCAATGGAGAACCATCTTTTCTCAAATCTCTTAGTTCCGAACGAACTTTTCGTTTCCTGTCGAACAGCGCATTTGAATCTTTGATCGGATTGGACGAGATCAGACGAATGAATCCATCCACAATTGCCGCCATTGATACATGCCAGCCTTCAGCGTCACGATTATCAGGTATAAATTCGTTCTCGGGTGAGATTGTGATTCGCCCATTGATTGGCGAATCGACCTGCATATTCAGCTTCCTCGCCATGAAAACAGCTAATTTGTCGGGACTCCAATATGGTGCATCCTCCTCCACGATGTTGTAGCCGAAGAGCTCATACGTCAGGCTCCTATCGACCCGTTTCTGAGTGGAATTGATGGTTGCGAAGAGTTGGGCCTGAAATGGCCTCGGCAAATCAAAATATACGGAGCAAACAAGCGACATATCTAAGCGCGCGGCGGAAGCTCTGGTAAAACCAAATAATCTGTGTTGTCCGTCGACAATTGAGGCCAACTGTTTAGGCGATGGAATTGTTATCAGGGGAGTGCCATTCGTATCTGTGATTGACCAGCGAAGTTCGGCGTCCTCTTCGATAAATCCGTCTTCATTTCGATAATTTGCCGCCAGGATTAAGGAATTCGGAAATGCAGCATCGCCTCGAGAAATGTAGCTCCCAATTGCGTTCAGCCTGTCCGTATCGATTGCACGTTGGTTACCTGACAGCTCGTAAGCGTCGCCGTTGGCACGGGTAGCTCTAAGCTTGTCGCTGAAACAAGTATCGAGAAGCAGTTCGGCCGGCAGCACAGTGACATAAAACGGACCCATCGGTTGCTGCACTTGAATCGCAGGCGCGGAAAACGGGAACTTGATCATCGAGATTCACCTACACTTTGAAACCGGATGTTGTGCCCATTAAGCGCTCATCTACCGAGCCACCAAGCGAAGCGTCAGGCGTGAAATTGGAATACGCATCGTCTAATCCATTCGCGATGCACCACATAAGGACGGCAAGAATCGAAAAGATTATGCCGACGATGAGGCTTAAATAGGGGTGATTAAATTGCAACAGCAACGTGAGGCAGCACACCACAAAAAAGGAAACCGACGCAGCATAGCCAAATGCTCTCAGATCTTGGTTATCCTTTTCAGTGGTAATGAGTTGAAGTGCTGAGGCACAGCCAATGGCAGGGAAATATGTATTGAATGCGGTCCGAATGCCCTCTGCCGGATGTGTTCCAGGCAGATTAAATCCATACTTTAGGAATTCGATCCAAATCGCTATCCCACCGAACACAATGACTCCAAACACAAGGGTATTCCAGAAAGGAGGAGAACCTAGCGGTGTTCGGATTCGTTGATATAGGTCTCGTCCGAGGTCAGGAAAAGAATTGGGCAAAGGTTTCAACGATTTGTTCATCATTCCTTGTGAGGACCCTTTCCTGTACAGATTGGCGGTACACACCGTACGGTTCAATCATAAAGTTAGCTGCTCAACCACATACGCCCCATGCACCTTGCTCTGCACCCCTGTCTAACGGAGTATTGTTCATCGCACGTCAGGCGATCCTGCGCCTTTGTCGCGAAATTCATGCACGAGGCCGTACTTCCTGAGCAGCGGTTCAAGTTGCCTATAAGCTTGCGCGTAGTTGGAACAAAGGCCCGCGAACTCAGCGACTCTCTTGAGTTCAGCTCCAAAGAGCCGACGCTCCAACTCAACTTCTTCAACAACCGACTCAGGCAGCGTAACAATGAAGTCAAATATGGTAGCCTTCTCCTTTCCAGGAGCTTGTCGTAGAATTCTGCCCCGCCTCTGAATGAACTGGCGAGGGTTTCTGGAACTCGCCAACAAATAGGCGGTATGGCAGCTCGGTATGTTTATTCCTTCATCAAGGCAGCGGATCGCTACAAGTGCATCGATGTTAGCTATCTTGAATTCCTCCAACAACTCGCGCCGACGATTCTTTGACTCGTTCGAAGTGAAGCGACTTGAGCGCCACCCGAGTCCACCCAGAAGCATCGAAACAGCCTCAACTTGCCGCAAGAACGTACCATCATCGGGTGTCTCAACACTGCCGTCCCCGCAATAGAAAAGGCTTGAAGGCGTGGGTTCCGCCTGCTCTAGCAGAGATTTCAAGGCAGGCAGTTTATTCTTTGCGGCTCCTATCAAGCGTGCTCGCTTAAACAGCAGCATTTCCAGCAACGAGTCGCTTGACGAACCGTCGTCACTGACGGACGACATGGCCGAACGCTTGGCAATCTCCTCACTTAGCTCAACATATGTCTCAGTCTCCTGCTCTGTCAGCTCGATAAGTACCAGATGGTAATCATAGGGCGTGAGCACTTTATCTCTCAGAGCCTCAGCGAGCGTGTAGCGTGCACAGATCGATCCATAGTAGGCGTAAAGGGGATCGGCATCATCGCCATCATTGAATTGATCTTCGGGCGTAGCCGAGAGTCCAAGGCGATACCGTGCTTGCGGTGGAAGGCTGACGATTGTCTTGGAAGATCTGTGCCGGTGGCATTCATCACCCACGAACATAAGATCCTTCCCCTCTATAGTCCTCAGCAACTCCTGAAAAGGCTCCCCCTGAAGCGTCTTATTGACAACCACTGCGCACACGAACGGAAGCAGTCCTTCGTTGAACAACTGGATTACTTTGCCAAGCTCTTCCCTCCAGGTTGAGACACTGTCATAGCAGGCAATTGCCGCCATATTGAAAAGAGCCGCTTCGTCCAGCCACTGATCCGCCAGGTCTGTATATGGAACAGCAATTATGAGGAACAACCTCTTATTCGCGACAAACAGCCGTGTGGCTGCATATAGCGCGGTAATTGTCTTGCCAGCACCTGTAGCAAGCGCCAATATGCCCTGTAAGTCCTGAGCACGCCACCTTTGAAGTGCTTCCCGCTGATGCGCTTTGATCGAGAATGGCTTCCCGCCCAATACGCTTGGTTCACTTGGCCCTGATAGCGGCGTCTCCAATATCGGGCGAGTCAAGCTCTCCCATATTGCCAGCTCAATCTGAGATGTCGGCGGTGTAGTGATCTTCTTGGCAATTTGGATCAATTGTTTGCGCGCAGCATCCGGAAACTCAAGGACGAGAGTGCCCTTACTCCTGTTGGACCAGAGCCTTTCAAACCCAGTGACGTAGGGCTCTGCGAATGGGCGAAACTCTTCACGCCAGGAAGGAAACACGTTGATTGACTCAAAGTTATATTCCGGTAGCAACGCGTTTACGGTTTCATTCGCGGAGCCCTGAAACACCACTTCATCGCCAGCCACATCTCGAAAGATTCCGATCTTTTCGTGGTACATTCCTTGTCGTTTTAGTGCGACCTTCACAGAGAGAGCGCCCTGAGCAATCATCCACGACAAAGCTTGTAGCCGTGCATAGGAAAGCTCTTCAACCACCTGTTCAAGCGTCTTAACAAAGAGTCCGCCAATGCGTTCACTGATAACGCGAAGATCATACCCATTCAGAATTGCATCCGATTCTTCTTGGGTGAGTTCGCCCCCAAAAATTAATCGCATTGTGCCTTGTTTCTCAATGAGTGAGCCTATCCCCTGTGCAGCACAAGAAAGCATTGACGCGCTAAAATAGCCGACAGCGCGGTCATAAGATATGGAATGGGTAAGAGCAGGAATATAGAAGTCCGAAAGAAGACTGTCTTCTTCGGATCGATAGACTGGCTTAAATTGCAAGTCGCGAAGCACCTAGAATTCGACCTCCGCCGCCACTGATTCTGCCGATTCTTCCGTCGAAGTCAGGAACCCGTGTCTTTTCAGAGCTTCGATAATTGCCCTGTCTCCGTGAGAATCTGATGGTGTTTCGCGTAGCCATTCTCGAATAGTTTCAAGTCCTCCATCTGCATAATCTTCAAAGATGCTAACCAAATCATCTTCCTTTTCGTCGCGCAGGCAATCGGCATCTTTCGTTTCAGCTAGACCAATCAGGTAGAGAAGGTTCATCGCTTCTTGCGAATTCTCGAACGGCCTTCCATCCACGAAGTCAGTTGCTTTGGCTCTGATTTCACCGCGCCTCTTGACTTCAAATCCGAGGACGGCTGCAAAACACAACAAGTCCCGCTTGGTGGCGAAGATGGGCTGATCGTTTGCCTTCTTTAGCGGTGTTCCGTAGAGCAAATCGACCAAATCATTGTGTGACGCATTGTGCCGAAAAATGCGCATCAGCGAATCTCCTCGATTCTCGTCATGTCCTTCTCACAGCCAAACAGCGAAGTCTCAATTCGCCGCCCGTTAATGACAAGCTCCTCTGAGTGCTTCCCATTCCTTGGTCCACGATTCTGTGAGATCAAAACGTATTCTTTGCCTACCCGCGTGTTCAATATGCTCAAAACGTCGGGGCTACCCTGTGAGCTGGAAACGAAGAGCGCAACTTGTTCCGCCATCGAAGCGATGAAGCTTGCAGTGTCCACTCGGTAGGTACTATCGAGTTGTCCAAAGGGTGAATCAAGTACAAGCGGTGCGACGATTCCTGGGATCAAGATAGGATCGTTCGCGAAAACCGATCTGTCACGACAGAATTTGATCAAGGCCGCAATGAACGCAAGGCTGAGAAGCTGGTTTTCACCACTGCTTCGTGGGACCGTCCTTCCGTTATGAGAGAACGTGAGATCAAATGAAAACCCTGCACCGAATTCAAACCGATAATTCCGCCTTGCGGTAGCGTTCAGAATCTCGTTTACTTCCCGCGCAATATAGACCTTCGCCTGCTCCTCGTGATGGGCGAGAATGCCTTTCAAGAGATCGGCGGATCGTTCTGCCAGAGTCTTGCGGTTCAGCAGTTTCAGTGCTTTGGCACTGCTGACCGCTAGCCTCTGCTGCTCGCGCGCACAATTCTCGATTGTCCGTTCGTAAATCTGGAGTTTGAGGTTGAGTTCTCCGATCTCTCGGTCTGCTGCACGCGCCTTCTGGGCCAGATCAGCCCGCGCACGCTCTTTTTGCGCGATTTCGTCAAAGTTGATATTCGAGAGCTGTTGACTCAGCTCCGCAAGTTGCTGCTCAGTAATTTTGCTTGTCTGATAGGCCGCTGCATAGGCTTTCTGCAGGCGTTGCAGATCCTTTGGCGCAGTGCTTCGCTTCACGCGTAACTCGCCCAGGAAACCACGCGCGCGCATTACGCGGCTTTGAACTTCGGCGTTACCGGCCTTACGCAACAGGTTCTGAATGTTCCTGAAAAACTCCGAACCTGGCGGCAGCGGCCTGCCACAGACACACTGCTCTTCGGAGAGAAGTGTCGTGACGAGTTCCTCATTGTAGGGGCTAGGAATCTTACCCCGCAGCTTCTCGTCATCAATAAAATGCAGGGTTTCAGCGGCCAGCCGTGTCGCAACAACACTCAGCGCCTGTCGCCCAATCCAACGGATTGTGTCTCTTTCCGCTTCTGCAAGTGCCGTGGCCGCTGACTTTCCACGGGCCTCTAGCTCTTTTCGTCGCTGCTGAAGATCCTTGGCGGAACGAGTATCGCTGAGTTCCTGATCAATGACGGCGATTTGATCGTTATATACAACGATGTTTTCTTCCAGGCGCTGCTTTGCACTCTTGACGTTTTCCAGATTGCGCTGTGCATCGCGAAGTTCAGCGCTCTTTTGGCGGATGCGATCATCCCCTGGCAGCGCAGCAAGATCATCCGTGTATTGCTTCGCTGCAAACCTCAGGTCTTCGATTGCGCAATCCGCAATCGTTGATCCGAGCATGTTTCGAATTGCCTCGCCGACCTGTCGAAAGTTTCCGGTGGACGCAAAGCTTTCAGCATGCTCACCATCAAAGAAGAAATGGCTTGCCATCTCCTTGGGAACGACCGACGAGATAAACGCATCAGAAGCAGGAAGTGGCTCCAAGTTTCCGTTTACGACTTCATAGGCGGTGAGACTTTCCTCGCCTTTGGTCCCCGGTGCCGCCGAGTACCGGCGAGTCACGGTGTAATACTTGCCTTCATGCTCGAATGAGACATCCACCTTCGCATGGGTCGCTTTCTCCAACGCAGCCTGATAGCTCAAGATGTCTTCAGACTTCTCAAACTTCTTGGTGACGGAATTGCGGCCATAAAAGCACCACAAAATGGCGTTCAAGAGCGTTGTCTTACCGACTCCGTTCTCCGCGTGAAACAGCGTTACGTTCTTGACCGGATCAGTAGCAAACACTATCGTTTGCGAGCCATAAAACTGACGGAAATTCAGAAGTTTGATCGTCAAGAGTTTCATGCTCGGTCAAGCTCCCGCGCAGCCACCTCTTCGATGCGTTCAACGACTTTGCTGCGCCGCTCTTGCTTTGCGCCACGTTCGTTGTGGGCGTAACGCTTCTCAAGCTGAATGATCGTCTTGAGAAACGCTTCCAACGTTGACGGCTTGATTTCAATCTCATCATTCATGCGCTACACGGGCCTTTGTGGGAACCTGATTCTCTGTGCCTACATAATACAGCCTTCGAGTGTAAAGCCCTCGTGAAATCAACGGCCTAGCGCCCAGGGCACCACTGAAAAGGGGGATATTCTGTATGTGATCACCGCTTCACTTCCATGCAGACGTGGTAAACTTCCGAAGTGGACCTCAGCAGCTCATTCAGCTACGCCTTTGCAGCTCTTCGGGGGCGTCAAGCCCGAAGAACGTACTACGTCGCGATGTGCCCGCTCCGTCTGCTCCCGAAGCTCTTCCTGTACGACGAAGACGAACTGCCGGCTGAGCTGAGAGCGCAACGCCCGCTTAACCGTTCGCGGATTCCTGGTATCGCACGGTACATCCTGGAAAACCGCGAGGAGTACGTGTTTTCGTCCATCACCGCGTCTGTCGATGGAGCCGTGTCGTTCCAGCCCGTTCAACCAGAATCCGACCTTGGCACCCTGAACATTTCGATGACGTCGAAATTCATCATCAATGATGGCCAACACAGGCGCGCAGCAATTGAGGCCGCCCTATTGGAAAACCCCGACCTCGGGGAGGAGACAATCTCCGTTGTACTTTTCTTGGACGGAGGCCTGCAACGAAGCCAGCAGATGTTTGCAGACCTCAATCAATATGCCATACGCCCTACCAAATCGCTCGGGATTCTCTACGATCTACGCAGTCCGCTCGCTCAACTTGCACGAAGCCTAGTGGACAGCGTTGCTGTCTTCAGAACGCTTACCGAAACAGAGCGAACAAGCATCTCCAACCGATCCCTGAAGCTTTTCACTTTGAGCAGCATTTATCAGGGAACAAAAGCGCTACTGGCGAAGAAGCGGACTGATGAAGTAAATGCCGATGATCGCGTTTTGGCGGCAACGTTTTGGGATGAAGTGTCAAAGCACATTCCAGAATGGCGGATGGCAGCAGCGCGAAAGGTGACGACTTCCGAACTCCGTAGAGAATATGTCCACGCACATGGGCTTGCCCTTCACGCACTGGGGCTTCTCGGCTCAGCGCTCCTGCGCGACTCGCCGCGCAATTGGAAAGAGAGACTCACAGCATTGGAAAACATTGATTGGTCTCGAAGGAACATCAAGTTGTGGGAGGGGCGCGCACTGGTAGCAGGTCGAGTGAGCAAGGCCAACAACAACGTGTACCTCACTGCGAATTATCTCAAACAGGCAATCGGCTTAACGCTGAGCGCGGATGACCAGATTTTAGAAGCGCAACTGGAGAGGAATCGCCCATGAGCCAACTTGTCACCAACATCGGGCGGACTACTCATCTCACCAAAGAGATGCTAACCACGCTCGAAGCAGAGATCAGGGAAGTTTACTTGGGAGACGCACGCCCCTGGGTGGTCGGATATAGCGGCGGCAAGGACTCGACCACGACGCTGCAACTCGTGTGGAATGCGTTGAAGGCGCTTCCCGACGCGGCTCGCAAAAAGCCGATTTATGTGATTTCGTCGGACACGCTCGTCGAGACCCCAAAAATCGTTGAGTACGTTGACCGTACTCTCTCCCAAATGAACGACGCTGCGAAGGCGGCGGGGCTTCCCATTACTGCACACAAAGTGCTTCCGCTCACCAACGATTCATTCTGGGTGAACGTCATTGGACGTGGCTACCCCGTCCCATCAACGCAATTCCGTTGGTGCACGGAACGCTTGAAGATTAACCCTGCGAACAGTTTCATCCTTGATAGGGTTGCTGAATTTGGTGAGGTCGTCGTCGTGCTCGGCGTGCGCAGTTCCGAAAGCTCTACCAGGGCGCAAGTAATGAGCCTTCACCGCATCAATGGTTCGTATCTTTCCAGGCATTCGACCTTACCCAAGGCGTTTGTATACACACCCATTGAGAAGTTCACAGTCGATGATGTGTGGACCTACCTTCTACAGGTCCCGTCTCCATGGGGGGCAAATAATCGGGATCTGGTAACCCTTTACCGCAATGCCCAGGCCGGAGAATGTCCACTGGTCATCGACAAAACAACGCCTTCGTGTGGCAACAGCCGGTTCGGGTGTTGGACGTGTACGGTCGTCAACCGTGACGCGTCCATGGAAGCGATGGTCGAAAATGGCGAGGAATGGTTAGAGCCCTTCTTGGATTTTAGAAATCACCTGGCATCCTTGCAAGACTCCGCTTTGTGGCCCTCCATTCGCAAATACAAGCGGAGAAACGGTCGTGTGAAAACCAAAGATGGAGCACCGCAACCTTGGGGTCCGTACACCCTTGAAACACGTAAGGCGCTATTGAGGGGACTGCTGGAAGTTCAGAAAAAGGTTGGCCCAAACGGAACAAATGAGAACGGTGGCCTGATCAACAAAGCTGAACTGGAAGCCATTCGGACGCTTTGGCGTGTTGAAGAACACGATTGGGCCGACTCCGTCCCTGCCATCTACAAAGAAGTGATCGGAGAACCGCTTCCGTGGGTTCAATACGAGATTCCGGTGTTCTCAACAGAGGAGCAGTTCGCACTGAATGTACTATGCGAAAAATTCGACGTGTCAGCCGACATGATGTCAAAGCTTATCGAGCTTGAACGAAGCCTACAAGGAATGAGTAGACGTTCTTCCGTGCAAAGAAGACTGGCTGCGGTGTTGGAGGAGGACTGGAGAACAACTGAAGAACTACTCCAAGGGAATGGTGAGGACGCCAGTACATGCTCCTGAAGCGCCTTGTCCTTCACAATTTTGGAACCTACGCTGGATCGCAGGAGCTTAACCTGCAAACAGCCCCCGAGAAACCCGTCATACTGATTGGCGGGAAAAACGGTGCGGGTAAGAGCACACTCTTGGAAGCGATTCGGCTATGTCTGCACGGGCAAATGTCAGACAGGCTGCTCACTACCCGAGAGCGATACGAGCGATACTTGCTGGCAAAGATGCACAGAGGTTCTCCGAATGACCTTCCTGTAAAGAGTTCATTTATTGAGGTTGAGTTTGACTACGGGGACCAAGACGGTGTGCGCAACTATAAGGCCCGTCGATCATGGCAGCGGAAGCCCTCTGGAGGAATCACGGAGACCTTCCAACTTTCCGCAGACGATTCACCTGTTTCGGATGTGGATGCAGGTCATTGGCAGGAGTTCATTCAGGAATTGATCCCGATGGGTGTTTCTGATCTGTTCTTTTTTGACGGTGAAAAAGTACAACTGCTCGCCGAAGATGAATCCGACAGATTGACCCTGGCTGAGGCCGTGAAGAATCTCTTGGGGACCGACATCATCGAGAGATTGCATGCGGATGTGAGCATTTACCGGTCTCGCGCTGTTCAATCTGTCGCAGAGGAAGCGAATGCTCCTGATATCGATGTATTGAATGCGACGGTGGACCTGATGCGTGATCGGCTCACACAGACAGTCGCCGCGGCGAATGAGACCTCGAACCGTATGGAGGCACTGAGAATCGAGGTAATGGATCTTGAGCAAAGAATTCAAGAAAAGGGAGGATCGTACGCTAAGAACAGAGGCAAGCTTGAAGAACGCAAGCAGCTATTGAGTGCGCGTGTGGCGGCATTGGAAGCGCTGATTCGAGAAAAAGCTCACGCGCTACTGCCAGTAACCTTCGCGCCCAAGCTGCTAAAGGCCACGGTCGCGCAACTCGCCCTGGAGCAGGATCTTCGCTTCCAGTGCGTTCTTGAGGACGCACTAGGGAAAGCAGCTCGCGCAACGCTTACGCGCTTGAAGAAGCTCACGCTGAAGCGTGGGGCAGCCAATATTCCTCTAGGGGATTTGCCTGAGTTCGAGAAAATACTTTCCGTAATCAAATCGACCCACAAAACGCAGGAGTGGGATGCCCCGATGATCCACGATCTGTCAACTGCGGATGAACAACAGATTCGCTCGTGGGCAACCGAGGCACTCGATACACTTCCCAAGGAGTTAAAGCGCACATCCGAGGAACTAGAGACGCTTTATCGCGAACAGCAGAACGTTGAGCGCGACCTCGCACAAATCCCACCCGAAGAGACTCTTCACCCACTACTTGTTGAGTTGCGCGCCCTGCATAAGAGGCTAGCGGACTGCGCAAACGAGGCCATTCAGAAGAATACGGAGGTGGAGCAAGCGCAACAAGCGATTGCAAATGCAGAAGGAAACTATCGCAGAGCAGTGGATACTCTGGCAGCCACCAGCTTGCATCGTGAGTCACTGCAAAAGGCTGCACGTGTGCAGCAGGTACTAACCGAGTTCAAGTCGGCTATGATCGAGCGAAAGCTCAAGCAGGTTGAGATAGAACTCACGAACTGTTTCAATCAGCTTTCGCGCAAGCGCCTCCGAAGAGTCATCACCATAAATCCGCATTCCTTCCAAGTGACGATCAAAGATGAACATGATCGCGCCATCTCCAAGCAAGAGCTGTCAGCAGGAGAGAAGCAAATCTATGCCATCTCTATCCTTTGGGCGCTGGGGAAAGTATCTGGCCGCCCACTACCTATAATTATCGACACTCCACTTGCACGGCTAGATAGAGATCACCGTGCACTGCTTGGAAGGCGATATTTTCCCTACGCAAGTCACCAGGTTATTGTCCTGTCTACGGACACTGAAATCGACAATGACTTCATTCCGCTATTAGGCGACAGCGTGGCAAGGACCTATGAATTGAGCTTTGACTCGGCGAGTCAAAGTACCAAGGTTACCGAAGGCTATTTTGCGAGGAACAGTTCTTATGAAACTCAGTAAAATTCGGTTGACAAAGGACGCATCAAACCGGCTCCGCTTTCTGGCTGGCAGAACGGGGCTCACGCCAAATCTCCTGTGCCGCATGGGATTCTGTCTCTCGCTGGAGGAGCCGAAGGCTCCCAACCCCGAAGAGTTTCCAGAAGAAGAACGGGAGTTTAACCGGTACACGCTACTCGGCGAGTATGACATTCTCTACATTGTTCTCTTGCGTCAACGACTCTTCCAGGATGGAATTCCAGCAGAGCGATTGGAGAATCATTTCCGTGCCCACATGAACCGTGGAATCGTCCTGTTACAACAGCGCGTCAGGGGCGTTGCTGATCTCGCGAGCCTCGTCAGCGACAACGCCACCTAGTGCCATCAACTCTCAAATTGCACGAACGAGTGAAGAGTTCTTCACGGGATTTCGGCCCAGAGTGTGCCCCTAATTCTGTCGGGCCAACTGCGGCTTGCTGTGAAGAGCAAAGTGCCGTTAGCAGCCGCGCACGTTGACGACGAGCCTGACTCGGATGAGGGATAGTCGAGAGACAAGACCCCTTATGAAACCGGCATCGGCTCGTTCGGTGGCAGTGTGCAATGGCCAAGCAACCGGCAGGAAGAAGGAGGCGGGGATGAACTCGAAGCTAACCGCTGAACGTCTCTGCCGGCAAGCCATTGTTTATGTTCGTCAGTCCAGTCCTGGTCAGGTACTCCATAGGTACGACAGCGACTCGCTATGTTCACTCAACGACTCCAATCCTCAAGTGGCTCATGCCAGATCGGATTTTCAAACACGGCACCGCAGTCAATCCATCGATAGGCGACAAATCCGGCAAGCACCAGCACTGCCAGCAAGACGCTGCCGCAGATTGTATTTGCAACGATTTCCCACATCGAGATTGGGTCC
>Ga0302319_10014313_pt1 | contig 14808 bp, 14 predicted proteins | sample Bog_T0_2_FD_203319 | JGI IMG/M metagenome (GOLD analysis project Ga0302319, IMG submission 203319) | Peat permafrost microbial communities from Stordalen Mire near Abisko, Sweden - Bog_T0_2 | ecosystem: Environmental > Terrestrial > Soil > Wetlands > Peat | place: Sweden: Abisko, Stordalen Mire... | reverse complement strand
TCTTTATTGAATTCTCTTTCTTTTGTGTGTTCATTGGCCATACCTTTCTTTGCGTAGAAGGGTTCACGCCATTGCCCGAACCCGACGATTCGACTTGACCTTTCCGGTGCTGGCGGACAGAGTTAACCGGCCTTACCTTTTGTTGCCGAGCCAGAATCTTATCATCGAGCCACGCCCTAGCTTGTTCAGTCATTACCAGGGCATAGGTGTTGACCGCCCCGCGGCCCCTTCTATTGGCGGTCCACGCTTGCAACAGCCCGTTCTGTTCAAGGGACCGAATCGCCTGAATCGCCGCCGGCTTGGAAATGCCAGCGCCGAAATCGGCCTGGCGCCCAGAACGGGTGCGTATGCCGTTGCAGATTTGTCCGAGGCCGATTCCGTCCTGTCCCTTGCCGAATCCGAATGTCCGCCGGCCGACATAGAGCGCGACCCTGGCTTCGGCATCACCGAGGAAAGGCATGATGAGATCAAGCAGTTCATTCGGGTACGGCGTAAAGCCGGGGCCGAATCCGTTCGCCCCCAATAGGCCTTTGACCCCGTCATCAGCCATTCGTCAGGCTTTCTGTCTTTTGGGTATGACTCGTGAGATACGAGAGCACGTCCGCGCGGCGGTAGCGGATCAGGTGTCCGACGCGGACGAATGGCACGCCGCGTCGAAGAAGCCGATCACGCCTGATACTGCCGAGAGAACGGTTAATCCACCGTGCGAGGTCACGCTCTGTGATGAGCGCGTCTGGTATTTCATGAACTATCATGCGTCCAGGATACGGACACACACATTGAACCACCAATGGGTAACCCTTTCGTGGCAAGATCTCGACAGAAGATTTCGCCACGATTGTTCGAACCTATCGTGGTTTTTCGTCGTCTGGTTGACCGAATGCCCTCAGGAACACTTGGTACAAACCCATTCGACCGCGCTCGCGATACCGTTTCTCCGAGCGTTCGGCCTGTTTGGCTGTGATCTTCCACCGCGAGTTCCGTTTGGGCAACTCCAATGCGATCTCACCGTAGGTCCTCCCTTCAAGCAGCATCAGGTAAATCGTTTGGTCCCGCTCCGGGTCGTCCTGTGGGCGGTGCTCGGGTGTGGCGCTGTGGGTCTTGACCGCGTCTTTCAGACTTTCCAGAGCTGAATAGAAGTCCCTGAGACTGTCCATGCTTCCGGCTCGGCCGTTCATTCGGGCGCTGCGAGCCTCGGACATTTGCCGGCGGAACGCCCTTTCCAATTCCATCCATGCTTCCTTGGTTTTTTCCTCATCCCGGTCGAGGACTTCTTGCATCACGCGCGCACACTGCGCCATGGCGGAAACGGCGTCGAACTCTGCCCCGACAGCGTCAGTCATCCCGATGCGCGCGAGATTTACAGGGGTGTCGAAGAAGGCGGTAAACGCCCTCGCCAGAAACTTGACCTCTTCGCCGGACAGAACCGTCCCAGCGGATCGCACTTCAAAGATGCGGGCGAGGGCCTCACGCCATTCCAATAATTCGGCGTGATACTTGTCCGCATCGCCCCACCACTTCTGCAAGTCCTTCGTGGTAACCGGAGGTAATCGGCTGCCACTGCCGGCCACGGTGCTGGAGTTTGAGTTGGCCCGCGGGACACCCGGACGCTTCTCTCCCATCGCTCTCCTCTCGCGCGAATCCCAGGTGAAGCGCCGCCAGCGAGGAGGGATGCCCCCGCTTGTCGCCCCGTCGAGCTAGGCGGCCCTCACATGCTACCCCAGAGCGTCAAGGCGCGCCACGGTCACGTGATCGCCGGAAAACAGCAATTCTTGCGGTGTTCGGAAACAGCGTAACCGAAAGAGGTTCGTTCAGGTTGTCGTCGGCGCCGTGAGCACGAGCAGGTTCGGAATGTCTGCGTAGTCGCGGACGTTGTGGGTAACGAGAGGTACGTTCAGTTGCATGGCGGCAGCCGCGATCCAGGTGTCAGCGAACGTGATCGGTCGGCCTTTTTTCTCGCGAGCGCTTTTTATTCGTGCCCATAATCGAGCGGTCTCCGCGTCTGGCAGTAAAGGCGTGAAGCGCCCCAGGAAGCGGCGCATAAGGTCGCGCCGGTTGGCGCCCCAATTCTTCACCTCCATGCCGTACTCGATTTCTGCGAGTGTGATCAGCGAAACCGCCAAGGGCCGGCCGGCGAGAATGGTTTGGTAGGCTGGCGCGAGTGGATGGGATTTGAACAGGAATGAAACTACGTCGGTATCCACAACAGCGGGCGTTGTGGGATCCATTAGAGAGCGTTAGGCCGGGAGCGCTCGTTGCGAAGCGCCTGGATCAGCGCCACGAAATCCTCCGCGCCCTCGGGGTCGTGCTCCGTGTCGGCCATCAGGTCTTCTACCGTCACCGGCGGTTTGAGGAATACGCCCGCAGGAAGCCGCACCTGATGCCCTCCCGTCTCCATCTTGTCTGCCCGTTGTTGCATCTCGATTTCATTTTACAGCAGCCGGCCGGGGCTGTGCTGATGATTCAACCGCCCCCCAAGGCGGGGGGAAATCCGGGCCGCGCTCGCATCGTTTTTTCCCGGCTTGGCCGTGCGGACTACACTCGGAACCAACAGTGAACGCTACAGGGACTTCCACAGGGACTCTGCTTCAATTCAACGATCTCCAGTGAACAACGGTGAGCAGGCCAAAATCACTGGATGTCCAACAAACACAGGGCTCTTACGCATTAGTGAGCAACCGCGAGAAACCGTGAGCGGGTCGCTTTGGGCGACTCTTAATCAGTAGGTTGTAGGTTCGATTCCTACCGCGCTCACCACTAAAATCAATAGGGTGTGGCTATCGATCACGAGGCCTGTCGGTCGGCGACCAGCCATCATGACAACCTTATTGTTGACAAATAGATTTATCTTTGAAACTCTGGGATGATTTCGTGGCATGGACACGATCAAGAGCGACGCCCAGCGAGAGCGGACGGCCGCCCAGCTCGCCGGATTCCGGCGAGCACTGACAAGAGTGCAGCCGGACGCAGCACGCAAACGCTCCGCGGCGGTGCGGGCGAGTTACGAGGGCATGATTCGCCATCTCGAAGACGAGCTCCGGGAATACTACCAGATGAAGTCCGGTAGTCTGATTCTTCCAAAGATCGACCGGCTCGATCAGGTCGCGCAGTTGATTGCGAGAATCCGTATCGCAAAGGGCATGTCGCAAACTGATTTGGCCCGACACCTCGGCGTGAGCAAGCAGGTGATAAGCCGGTACGAAGAAAACGACTACCAGACTGCGGCGATTTCCAGGCTGCAGGAGATCCTCGACGCTGTTGGAGTTAAGGTGAGTGTTAGACTCACGCCATAGCGCGGCGAGACACTCAACGGTTCACACGTGCAGACAATACTTCACTTCTGCTGCCCACCACCGCCAACGCCATGATCGGCTGACTGGTGGTCAAGCGGCAAACTTTCGCACGCTCGGAGCGGGCGCTCTCGGACAGAGATCGGGTGCGCGGCAATGTGCGGACCGCGATGGCATCAAACGGAGATCTTCATCCTCTGGGGAATCTTCGGATGGGCTTGGTGCGGAGACGTCCAGGGCGACCGCGAATGTCCCACAGAACGGTCGGGTGGCGATCGAGATTCTTTGGGCACCTTGCGATACGGCGGAAATCAAGTCTCAGTCAAGCTAGACGAGCTCGCGGTGGGCCTCTTTGTCGGTCAACGGCAGCTCCCGTGAGATCAGCCGCAGATCGAACCGAAAAATCTCAGGTTGGGCAAACCCGATTCGCGCAAAGTCCGAGTGCGCGGGATTCAGAACGTAGTTCCGCTCGCCAAGGATTACGGAAGGCACGGACAAGACTGCCGATCGCTGCTGCGCAACCCAGACGTCTCCAAGAAGTCTGGTCGCAACCTGCTCGCGAGGGCTCAATGCCGACCATCCCTCCGGCAAATCCTTATCAGCAATTCTCTCGATGGCCACGTCCTCCGGAATGCCTGCTGCGCCGAGAAGGTATTTGTCAGGCAGCGTGCCGGACAAGTGCACGAGAACTTCGAGCACCGCGAGCGAGCGGTTTTCGCTCATGTACAGGACGCGGACTCCTCTTGAGTTCCACCGCCCACCGACACGGCGAGCACCCTCGCCATCGTATGCCGGGTAGGAACTCCGGCACAATCGGAATGCCCGCATCAGCCAAGGACACCGAATTCAATTCGTGTAAGTACTTCGTCTGCTTCCTGGAAGCCCTCTTCTGTAGCGGTGGCCTCCAGCGGTGTGCGGCCGCTTAGGGAAGGATTCGGTGTCTGCAGCCAACCCAAGGCCTTCTGTTGGTTGGCGAAAACCTCGCCCGCGCGTACCGACAGAGTGATGAACCGGCCGGGCGGCATTGTCTCGAACTCGCGATTTGACGGCGTCGTCGCCACGTTACGAACCTCACCTCAAATATACGCCTTTTCCGGCAGTTTCACCTACCTCCTCCTCGCCCGAGACGCCGCATCAACTTTGAGTCGGTGGTTGCCGGTGCCGAAGGTGCAGCGCCTGGAGGAGTTGAACCTGCTGCTGACGGCGGGATCGCGCGAGGAGCAGGACCGGGTGATCGCGGGCCGCTCGCAAACCGTTGGCGCGGGGATGATCGCCGAACGGCAGCATCTTCTGTCCCTGACCGACGAGGGCTTCGATGTGGGCCTTCTTACATATACCGGAGATCAATGCCGGCGGGTGCGCAAAGGCGTTGACGAACTTCTATTCGGCGCCATTACCGGTGGGCACTTCGGTCGAGGTGAAGGTCTATTCGGCGTAGGTGGAGATCTGGCATCAGGCCAAGTACGTGGACCGGATGGCTTGTTACCGCGGTCGTCCGAGGTCTTATAAGCAAATAATTCCACGGAGCCACATGCGACCAATCCAGTGTGCCAACTCGTCCGGAAGCGGCTAAACTCGCCAATGCCCACGAGAAGAACGCCTACCTGCAAGCGCATGAATCAGAGGTCCTTATAGACGGAATAGACAAAACGGCGCCAGGCGGAAACCATCCCGGAAAAGACTCTTAATCAGTAGGTTGTAGGTTCGATTCCTACCGCGCTCACCACAAATCATAGAAAACACAACCAGTTACAGGCGGACTGCTCGTGGGCTGCCGAACCAGTCGGTCACGCGGCCGGTCATTAGCTTTTGGCCAGGGCCGGCCGGAGCGCGCCCGCCCAGCTAGTGGACCGGCAAAGCCAGGAGCGGTGCGCCGGGCGAACGGTGCGGCGCGTGTGCGCCGCCGCGCGGCAACGTTGCCCCGATTGGTCTGAAGCCTAGTCCCCAACTGAAAAAGCCCACCCCGTAGGATGGGCCCGTGCGCCGGACTGCGATGCGGTCGCCAGTCCGACTTACTGCATCAGCGTAGTGGGCGGCCGGATCGCTTCGGCCGCCGCCACGCGCCTCTGCTCCTGCTGCCGCTTCTCCTCCTGCTTTTTCCGCTCGCCGTCGAGCGCCGATTCCAAGGCGGTGATGACCGGCTTCGTCACCGCGATGTCCACGTGCGTGTAGCCGCGCGTCCTGCTCAACTGTGAGTGACCGATAGAGTAAGAAACCCAAATGTGCCGTGCGGCGTGCCACCACCACCGGCTGGCGCGTCGGCGCTCCCCGCCTTTGTCCTGCGGATCGGCGGGATGGGACCCCTCCGATCAACTCGCCTTCCGCAGCACGTCCTCCACAGCCTCAGGATGCTTAGCGATGACCGCCAGCAGCACCCGCGTGGGGGCGTCCGGGCGCGACCGCCCTTGTTCCCAGTTTCGCAGCGTGGCTGGCGGGAAGCCGAACTTCGTCGCGAACTGCGCCTGACTCAGCCCCAACTTCGTCCGAACCTTGCGCACGTCAACCTCAGGCACGTGCACCAGCGTGACGCGGACGTTGTCGTTCTCGCCGCGGGTCCACGCGATAGCCTGCTCCAATCCTTCGACGATTCGCGCACCGACGGCCGGCCGCTTCCTCGGGACGCGCGCCGCCTTCTTCACCGCCCGCTTGGTTTTGGTTTTCGTAATCATTCCCGCCTCCTATTTTCTCGCCGCATACCTAGCGGCCAGGATCGGTACCTCCCGGCCAGAGCCCAACGGACCTTCCGCACGCCGCCGATCTCCGGGATCACTTCGCCTGCCTCCGGGTTCGCGGCGATGAAGGCCACTAGTTCTGCGCGCTCGGCATCGGATAGCAGAGGTCTGACGTCCTTCAGGAACCGTTCGGTCTCCACCACCGTCATCGGGGCGGCAGCCATGCTATCTTACTATACGCAATCTGCGCATAGCGGGCAAGGAAGCGCTTTTCCATCTTGCGAAATCCGCAAGATGCTTGGACGATTTGATAACCGCGACCGGCGCGCCTCTCCCCCGTGCCGCGCGGCGGCAACCGAGGCGGCCGCCATGCCTCATGGGGCCGGCGAATGCCCGTCCATCCGTTGAACCTCGCTCACCTGAACCGATACCAGTCCGTCCAGTCTACGGCAGGCGGGTTTCCTATCTTGGGTGTCTGGTAACGGCCCGCAAAGTGCAAGCTGTTCGGCATGCGCCTGACCTGTCGACTAATGGTGGCTTCTTCGATTCTGGCATTGACGGCTGCCGGGTCGGACGGACCGGCGAAAAAGCGCGTTGGTATTCCGGACCTCAGGAGTCCCGCGGCGAACGGAATAGAGGATTCGACGAAGACCGGCGCGGTGGGGCCAGGGAGCACAGGGCCAGGGGTAGTGCGGGCGCAGATTCTTCTCGCCCGCGCCAGGTTCTCGCCGGGTCAAATTGATGGCGTCTATGGCGACGATTTCGGGGTTGCGGTCAAGGGATATCAGGAAAGCCACGGTCTGAAGGCGACCGGCACCGTTGACGCCGAGATGTGGGGACTGCTGAATAAGGACGCAGGGCCTGTCCTATTGACCTATGCGATTACCCCGGTGGATGAGAAAGGGCCTTTTCTGCCGTTACCGGCCGAGGTTCAGGATAAGGCGAAACTAAAGTGGCTTGGCTTCGAAACGCCGGAGGAAGGACTAGGCGAGAAGTTCCACATCTCGCCCAAACTGCTGGCTGAGTTGAATCCCGGCAAGAAATTGGACACGGCGGGGGAGCGGATCGCCGTGCCGAATGTGCGGCGCACCGTTGCGGGTCTGGCGGTACACGTGGTGGTATCGAAGTCCAAACGCACCGTGATCGCATACGGCGCCGGCGGAAAGGAATTGGCGCGGTATCCGACCACCATTGGGGACTCGCACGATCCTCTGCCGATCGGCCATTGGACTATCGTCGGCATTGTCCACTACCCGTGGTTCGACTGGGATCCGAAGATGCTTTGGAATGTGGACAAGACGCTGCCCAAAGCGGAACTCGCGCCGGGCCCCAACAATCCCGTCGGCGTCGCCTGGATCGGCCTCTCAAAACCGGACTATGGAATCCATGGGACGCCCAATCCGGGGAATATCGGGCACGGCGTGTCGGACGGGTGTATCCGGCTGACGAACTGGGATGTGGAGGAACTGTCACGCATGGTTCGACGGGGCACACCGGTCGACCTGGAGGAGTAGCGTTTGAGGCTCTCTGTTTGCATCGCCGGGCTGTTGCCGGTGGTTCTCGCCGCCGGCGCGACCTCTTCGATTCTGGAGATGGCTCCGCCCATACGGGGACTCGCCCTCGCGGATCTGCGGGATACATTCGAGGAAATTCACGCCGGACATAAGCATGAGGCGATCGACATCATGGAGCCGAGAGGGACATCCGTGCGTGCGGTCGTATCCGGAACCGTCCGCAAGCTTTTCCTCAGCAAACCGGGGGGCAACACGATCTACCAGTTCGACGAAACGGGAGCGTATTGCTACTACTACGCGCACTTGGATGGATACGCCGAGGGGTTGCGCGAGGGAATGCGGGTGGCGCGGGGAGATGTCATCGGTTTTGTAGGATCGACGGGAAATGCCGATTCGCGCTCGCCGCACTTGCATTTTGCGGTCTTCGAACTGGGGCCGGAGAAGCTGTGGTGGCAGGGAAAAGCCATCGATCCATATCCTGGCCTGGTAGCTGCGGTAAAGCGGGCGAATTAGCGGTCTGCCTTCCGGCGCCGCATGCAGAATCCGCCGAAATGAGCGCAGTCTTTGCGTTCTGTCGTCCGCGCTAACTCGTCCGGCTCCGCTGGCCGCGGCGGCGGCGGCGGAACGCCCGAGCGACGCTACGTATGGTGCGCGCCGGCGGCAGCACCGCGGCAGGTCTTCGACGTCTATTACGACGACATCGCCATCGGTATGAAGCGCCTTGGTCCGGCGAAATAACTGGGAACGGTGTCGTCAAGCTGCATCCGGCTCCGGTTCGGCCTCATGCCGCCACAGGAATATTGACGGGCGCCTGCGGAATTCGTTCCATAGTGCGACGATCAGCTTGCGACGGCCATTGGTGTCCATGTTCCGGGCCCGCAAAGCCAACCACAAGCCGAGCGCGAACGATACGCTGAAGTTCAACAGTCCCGTCGCCAGCAAGCCCAACGCCGCCCACCAGAGGTCGGGCCAGAGCAAACTTCCGCTCCGCGCCAGCGCCGTCACGTCGTAGGAGAGCGACGCACTTGCCAGCGTGATGTGACGCACTTCCACCGGCACGCCGGCGAAAACGCTGACGAACGGCAGCAACCCCAGCAGCAGTCCCAGGCACATGTAGCCGGCCACACCGCTCAAGTGATGCTCTACCACCCCCGCCACTTCCTCCGCTACTTGCGGGCCCAGCGACCCTCTGATTCTGCGGCTCTGTGCGATCGCTTCCGGCAGGCGGTTGAGCACCATCCAGTTGGCGGTCCATCCGGCGAACAGGCTGGAGAACCACAGGAAACAGCCGGTGATGGCGGCGAACGGGATGGTGAACGACCGCAGCGGGTTCATCGACTGGAGACCGTGCCGCGCGACTTCGGCGGACAGAACAGGATGTCCATTTTGCCATTGAATCACGAGGCCGATCAATACCGCCAGCGGGATCGCGCCCAGCAGATTTCCAACTGTGACAATGGTCTGCGTACGCGTAATGGCCGCCACCAGTTGCACTTCGGATTGCATCCCGTCTTCCTTTTCCAGCGCGTCGCAAAGCGCGGCCGCAGTCATCGACGGCATCTTCGAAGCCAGCCTCCAGCCCAGAAACTGCATCAGCACAAAGCTAATGGTGTAGTTCAGGCTGTGCGCCACCCCAATCCACAGCGGCGCCAGCGCCATCGCCGCGAAACGATATTTGAACAAGGCCGTAAAGGCCGTGATCCCTCCGGCTCCCAGCGCCCCGTAACCCATGGTTGCCCAGTGGGACCGGGATCCCGCAATGTAGTGCTCTCCGCTCTTGCCGGTGTGCCTCACAATCTGGCGCGCGACCCGGTTCACGCTGCTGCGGAGCAGACTGTGGACACCACGCTCGTCGGCAAAGGCGCGTATCAGCATCGACGCGAACAAGCGGCCGTCTTCCTGGCTGGAGAGGACGCGCAAGAGAACGTCGATCCTTTCCAGTTGCGCGATCACCAGGTCCAGGCGGAACACTAAATCGGCCGAGACGCCTTGTCCCTCCATGCGTGCATGCGACAGTCCCGCGGAGACACGGCACTGGAACACGATTTCCTGGAGCCGTTGGCGAGCCTCGCCCTGTGCCGGAAATCGCGCCAGATTGCCGGCCGCGTCCACCAGGTCGTAGAAGGGAGATTCGGTCTCATAGCGGTGCGGCATCACGATCATGACTCCGCGGGACAGGCCGATCGAAGCGGCCCGCAAAGCGAGCAGGCGAATGGCCACCGGGAAGTCATCGGCCGACCCGCCCAGCAGTTCGCGCCACGGAGCCGTGTCTTCGTCGCTCAGCGCTGCGACCCATGCCGCATCCCCGGCCTCCAGTTCCGCCATGCGAAGGGCCGCGTAGAGATCGAGATCGTCCTCCATCTGGGGAAGCAGGCGTCTCTTAACTCTGGCGATGACTTCCCGCGGCAGCGATGTGGCTTCCGGCAGTCCGGCCTCGGAAAATAGCCGCGGCGCGAAAGCCCTTACCCAGATCCCCTGGAATCTCTCCCGCGCGCCGGGGTCTCCGCGAAGGGCCTTGGACAGATGGCACAACCTTGCGGTACGCGACTCGGGCGGTGTGATTTTGAGCCATGCCAACGTGTTTTGCAACCACTGCCGCTCCATCTGCACGGTAGGTTCGGCAGGGAGGAGGGATAGGGCCTGAACCGGGTCTGGGGCGAGGGATCGCACCACTCGATGATCGCGCAAAAGCGTGCCTTTGAGAGAACTTCGTCCGGCGCACTTCGTGCCTTCACTTCCGGCTGGCGACCGGGAACAGGGAGCAACCGTGGAGTTCGTTCTGTCGTCCGCGCAAACGCGTCAGGCTCCGCCGGCCGCCGGTTTCGACGCGCCGCGGGGGCGGAACGAACGGGGGGCGGATGGCCCGAAGCCAACACATCGGAAAACGCTGCGCGGCGGGGCGGCCGAGCGGCGCGACGTCGGCGCTCGTCGGCGGCAGGAGTCGCGTCTCGTCGTCCCGGCGGATTCACGGTGCGTAGTCGCATGCTGTTTTTTTAGCCGGAGCAGCCTCCGCGAGTTCGACCCCAGGAACGAATCGGGCCGCGCGGGGCGGTGGCTCACCCGCACGGCCGGAGATCGCGATCGGATATTGGCGAATCCTCCCGGAGCGAGCCGGCACGCAAACCTCATCGCGAACTTCGCCAGAGGGCGTGCGGAATGACCGGGTCGCTCGCCCATTTCCCGGTGAGCCCGAGAATGGTATGGTAATCGCATGCGCGTTGGACGGCATAGGACCCCGGCTGCCCGGGCGCACACATTCCTGCCACCATGCCCGACCCCTCCATTACAACCGCGCCTCAACCATCCAGCAAACAGTTGTTGCCCTGGCTGGTGGCGGTCGCGTTTTTCATGGAGTCGCTCGACACCACGATTCTGAACACGGCCGTGCCCGCCATCGCGGCCGCGTTGCGCGTGACCCCGCTGAGCATGAAATCGGTGCTGGCAAGCTACACCCTGAGTCTGGCCGTGTTCATTCCAATCAGCGGCTGGATGGCAGACCATTTCGGAACGCGGCGAGTATTCGCATCCGCCATCGGGTTGTTCACCCTCGGGTCATTCCTGTGCGGACTCTCGAGCAACATCCACCTTCTTGTCGCATGCCGTGTTTTGCAGGGCTGCGGCGGAGCCATGATGGTGCCGGTGGGCCGGCTCACGCTGGTGCGAACATTCGCCAAATCGGAACTTGTCCGCACCATGAGCTTCGTCGCCATCCCCAGCTTGGTGGCTCCCATGCTGGGGCCGGTTACCGGCGGACTGATTGTGGGCTACTTTCACTGGAGGGTCATCTTCTTCGTCAACGTGCCCATAGGGCTGACCGGACTGTATATGGTCTATCGTCATTTGCCGGACTATCGCGAGGCGCACGGGCGCCCGCTGGATGTGCCGGGCTTTCTGCTGTTCGGCTCCGGCATCGGATTGCTGTCCTACGTGCTGGAGGTGTTCGGCGAACACACCCTCTCGGCGGCCGAAATGCTCGGGATGTTGGCAATTGCCGCCGTGCTACTGACCGTTTATGGCTATCGCGCCACGCGGACGACTCTGCCTCTGCTCCGCCTGAACCTGTTCCGCATCCGCACCTTTCGGGCGGCGGTGGCCGGTAGTTTCTTTACGAGGTTGGGCATTGGGGGTATACCCTTCCTGTTCCCACTGCTCTACCAGGTGGGACTGGGTTTCACTCCCATTCAATCGGGACTGTTGCTGATGCCACAAGCTGTCGCCGCCATGAGCCTGAAGCTGGCGATGCCCAAAATTCTGGCGCGTATCGGCTACCGCGGCGTCCTGATCTCGAACACTTTCACCATCGGTGTACTGATCGTTCTATTTGCCACCATCGGGGCCGGCACACCGATCTGGCTGATCGTGATCCAGACGTTCTGCTTCGGATTTTTCACGTCGCTGCAATATACCAGCATGAATACGCTGGTATATGCAGACGTGACCGAGGAGCAGACCAGCAGCGCCAGCACCATTGCGAGCACGATGCAGCAAATGGCCATCAGCTTCGGCGTTGCGTCGGCATCGCTCGCCACGGCGTTCTTCATTCCGGACCGCTTCCATGCGAGCGCTCCGCAAATGATCGAGGGCATTCACAAGGCGTTCCTGGCCCTGGGCGCCTGGACCGTCATTTCCACGCTGATATTCGGCGGTCTACGAAGCGGTGACGGCGACAACATAAGCCAGCATCAACTCGTTCATCACGTCTGAGAAAAGACCACAATGATATCCAGCGCACCGGGCGCGTCCAGTTGCCGGCGTGCCGTCGCGCCGGCCTCACTTCTTCGCCGCGGGCATTTTCGCGCTGGGGGTACTATCCGCCTTCAGATCGCCCAGGGCGTATTGGATGCCGGCCAAGAAGTGTCCCAGCAGAGGCGCGTTCCAGAAGACGGGCGCACCATGCCCCAGTGAGCTGTAGAACACACGGCCCTTCTCATACGCGCGGATCCAGGTCACGGGAAAATCCCGGTCCGCCATGCGCACCGGAAGGATGCGGTGGTTTGGAGAGAAACCGGTTTTCTCCACATCGATGCTGAGAAGGACGTGGAGATGATCGCGCAGGGCCGCCTCCTGGAATTGGAAGGCCTGATCGGCAATCTGGAGTTCGTCACCGTGAAACACGGCATTCAGCGGGCTTTTCGGATCCTCCACCTTCACGGTCATGGTCTCCCCGTCCCACGGATGTCCACCGTTCTCGGTCGCGCCCAGCATCTGGCCGAACGGCGGCCACTGGTCATATTTGGGATACTGCACGAAGGTGGCGATGGCATCGTGGATTCCCACGAATCCCTTGCCGCCGGCAACGAACGCGAGCAGCGATCTCTTCAACTCCGAGTCCTCAAATAACACGCCTACCGTATTCAGGAAGCAGACTGCGTCGAACTGTTTGATCCGCTCGGGGCGGAACATTTCGACATCGTCGCTGAACACCGCCTCGAAGGCGCCGGTACGTTTACCCAACTGCTGGATCGCGTAGTTCGCCGCCGGAATGGTGTCGTAGGAACTGCCATGCCATGGATGGCCGTCGCGCATCGCCAGGTTAGTCACCAGCATGCGGCGAGGCCTCCTCGGTTTGACCGGCGCCTTGCCGGGAACGGCGGCGTCCACTTTTTGTTTCTGCTCGGAAGGCAGCGTTTGGCCATGGAGGAGCGTTAAACCAAGCGCCCCCATTAACAGCAGCTTGCGTCTCATTGATGAGCGACTCCGCCCCAAGTATATCCCCGGAGCCAGCCGGTCGCGGGGGGCCCGATCTCCGCGCCACGGCAGCGGGCGCGGAACTGCCGGGATGCGTGCGGAACGTGGCCGGTGGCTCCGCGGGAGGTTGGGCGGCAAAATGAAAGGGGGCCGGCGTTGGAGTTGCTGACCGGCCCTCCCCCCCGCGTTGGCGGCTTTAGTTGCCGCCGCCCGAACCGGGCCAGGTCACCTGGACCACCGTGGGGCTGTTCTGGGTGGTTCCGTTGCCGAGTTCTCCGTTTTCACCGGAGCCCCACGACCACACGGTTCCGTCGCTGCGAATCGCCTGGTTGTGATGGTCGCGCCCGGTTATGGACACGATGTTGCCGAGTCCCTTCACTTGGACCGGCACTAAGCTCTGTGCCGGGCTGAAGGAGCCCGAGCCCAACTGGCCTGCGCCATTGGAGCCGAACGTCCAGACAGTGCCGTTGCTCAGGAGAACGGAGGTGAAACTATCGCCGCCGGAGGCTTGGATGGCCCCGGCAAGTCCGGGAACCTGCTCGGGCAGATAGTGGTCCGCGGTAGTTCCATCGCCCAGCATGCCGGCGCCGGGGTAGATGCCGCCCCAGAAGTTGCCCCCCCACGTCCACACGGTGCCATCCGACTTAATCGCGACTACGTGAGTCCACCCGGCGGAAACCCAGATGACGTGGTCGATGCCCAACACGGGCGCCGGAGTGTACTGGGGGTTTGTGGTTCCATTCCCCAGTTCGCCATTCACGTTGTTACCCCAGGCGACCAGGGTGTGGTCCGGCATGAGGGCCACACTGAAGTAGTAGCCGGTGGTCACCATGAGCGGATTGCTCAAACCCTGCACCTGGACGGGCACGGGGTAGTCGGGGTTTAGATCGGCGACGCCATTGCCGAGGGCGCCGGACCTATCCGTTCCCCATGCCCAGACGGTGCCGTCGGACTTGACGGCGAGACTGTGGTACGCGCGGCTGGCAACGGAAACGATGGAGCTGAGTCCGCTGACCTGGACGGGGGTCGCGCTATCGCTGGCGTTGCCGTTGCCCAACTGGTTTACCCCGTTCATGCCCCAAGCCCAGACACTGCCGTCGGACTTGAGAGCGAGATTATGTTCCTCGCCGCCCATGACGGCAATCGTTCCCGTGAGGTAGCCGGCGCCATAAGGGCCGAGCACCTGGACGGGAAGCGAACTGTCGGTGGTGGCGCCGTTTCCGAGTTGGCCGTTTGAATTCATGCCCCAGGTCCAGACCGAGCTATCGGCTTTGAGCACGATGGCGGCTCGCGCTCCGCCCCACACGGAGACAGGCCAATCCTGGGTATTCCACTGCGGGTATAGGGTCACATTGGAGTTGCCCATGGTGAGGGTTGCGCCGGGGGCGTAGCCGGCGCCGGAGCCATCAGGCGCGATGTTCCAGCCGATGAAGGAGTGGCCCGGATTGAAAAGGTAGCCGCTGTTACCGGGAACCAAGACCGCCTGACCGGTGAAATACTGGTTGGGGTCTGAAGGACCGAAACCGGCGGTGCTGCCTACACCGGAATACGTGACGGTGTACGGGCCCAATAATGGAGCGGAATAGTCGGCGGTAATCGTAGTGTTAGCGGCCGGCATGGTGAAGGTGGTGGAGGGCGATGGCG
>Ga0302319_10014310_pt1 | contig 14809 bp, 9 predicted proteins | sample Bog_T0_2_FD_203319 | JGI IMG/M metagenome (GOLD analysis project Ga0302319, IMG submission 203319) | Peat permafrost microbial communities from Stordalen Mire near Abisko, Sweden - Bog_T0_2 | ecosystem: Environmental > Terrestrial > Soil > Wetlands > Peat | place: Sweden: Abisko, Stordalen Mire... | reverse complement strand
CCGAAGCTCTGTCACCCCGCGACGAGCGCAAAGCGTCCATCTAGCTCGCTCTTCCTGATTGGGTGAGCAGGCTACACCACTCAAAAGATACCGCAATACCTGCGCAAACTAAGCTATTAATACTAGTCTATTAATACTGCTTTGCGGCGACAATCGGCCTTAGGTCATCGATGACATGGAATTCCAACCGCCCGCGTGAACTCCGCATCTAAGAGATTTCGCGCGATCTGGTTCATCCATAATCCGTTCGCCACCTGTGCGATACCCGCAATCTCCACCTTCCGCGTAGACAGCTCAATGTGGAAGAGCACAATAAACCGCGGCAGCCCTCGCCTGATCTGCAATTCCGCAGTGAGGAAACTCATGACCGCAACCAGCTCCCAATGCCGGCCCAGCAACTTCTCCCACATCGTCTCTCGGTTCCGCTCCGGTGAAGACTCGACTCCATACCGCTTCGGGACCTGCGCGATTGGGCAGCCGGCAATCTCAGGCCCCAGACCGGACAATGTACCCTGCGATTCGCCGATAGTCCCAGCCCCGGTTCTCTTCACTAAGATAGTCATAGTCCAGGATGAACTGCTGCGGTTGAATCAGCCATCCGGCCACCGGGATCCGCAGGAACAGGAATGGATCGAGACCTCTCAGCGTCTTCAAAGCCCATTATCGCGGGTGCGGGCCACGGTAAGAACTGATGCAGGTCCAGGCCAATCCAGTTTACGGACTGCACGGGGTTCGGGCCCAAACTGCAAGGTTTCCAGAAACCGAACAAGCGATGCCAATAGCCGATAGTCCATTGAAATGGCAGATCTTCTGCCACTGTTCTGGTTCGTTCCGCGCCCGCATCTTAGAAGTCATATTAAAACCCCTCATGAAGTCATAAGACAATCGCAATTCACTTTTCTTATGAGAGTATCAGACATTTTTGTATTGTTTTAGATCGTGGCGCCGCATATGATGTAGCCATTGCATGACCCCTTGGTTCAAATTTGTGGCGCGTGACATTACCCCCATGTCGAGCGGAGAGTCCGGCTCTTTCGGGAGCCGGACTGCACTTTTGTATGGATTTGCATGGAGAAACGATGCGTACGGCCCAGATCGCGCGGCAGTCCTCACCCCTTACTAAAGCGCCCGAACGAGTTGTCAGAAACGGAATGCGAGAGGTTATAACAATGTTCAAGCTGTTGGTGCTCCTCATGGCGGCCTTCACGCCGATTTACGCGCAGAGCAATTTCGCCACGTTGAGCGGACGAGTTCAGGATCCCGCCCAGACGTCCATTTTCGGAGCGCGGGTTACGGTTACGGCCAAGGCAACCGCGGTGGCACGGCAGACCGCGACCAACCACGAGGGCCTGTTCGAGGTGCCGAACCTGGTGCCCGGAGAGTATTCACTGCAAGTGAGCGCCAGCGGTTTCGCCGACCAGAAGCGCGATATCGTTCTCGAAGTCGGCCAGCACATGGGGCTGGATCTCTCGCTGCAACTGGGCGAGAAGTACGAGACTGTTTCGGTGGTCGGGTCGGCCGAGATGCTGAAGACCCAGGACGTGAGCCTCGGCGATGTCATCGAACCGAAGTCGATTCAGGAACTGCCGCTGAACGGCCGCATGTTGATCGACTTGGCGCTCACCGTGCCCGACGCGCACGTCGGCATGGGCGCCCAATCTGGCGAGGCGAGCCCGCTGTACTGGCGGCCAGGCCAGAGGTCCGCGATTACCATCGGCGGGAACCGGCCTAACGCCAACTACTATCTCCTCGATGGCGCCACGAACACAGATCCGACCTTCAATACGATGAACCTGAGCCTCTCGCCGGATGCCGTGCAGGAGTTTCAAGTCCAAACAGGCAGTTACTCGGCGGAACTTGGCGGCGCGGGCGGCGGTCAGATAAACATCATCACCCGTCAGGGCGGCAGCCAGTTCCACGGCACGGGTTATGAGTTCCTGCGGAACAATGCGCTCGACGCACGCACGTGGAACGAGATGCCGGGGACCAGTCATCTGGTGCAGAACAACTTCGGCGGCGCGCTCGGCGGTCCGCTCTTCGGGAAAAAGACGTTCTTCTTCGCGAATTATGAGGGCTTCCGCCAGACCCAGGCGCAGACCGCGATGGACACGGTGCCAACGGACGCGGAAGCCAGCGGCGATTTCGGTACGGGCGGAGCGACCGTTTTCGACCCTTCCACTTCCCACGCGAACCCGAACTACAACCCCGCGTTGCCGGTGAGTACCTCCAACCCTCAGACACTGCGAAATCCGTTCGCAAACAACGTGATTCCGGTCGCCCGGCTCAACTCCGCAGCCGCCCTGATGCTGAAGAGCTACGTTCCTCGCCCGAACACGATGGGCGACATGGGCTACGGCATGACGATGAACGGGACTCCCACAGTCTTTGGCGCTGGCATGGATTCCAACAACCTGCTCGACGTTCGCGATGGCCAGGAACGAAACAATCAGGGCACCATTCGCGTGGACCGGACGTTCTCCAACAGCGACACACTCAGCGCTCGTTTCTCTTCGAGCAACGAGCAGGGATTCATGCCGCAGAACCTGCCCGGTTACGGATTCAATTTCGACAATGCGTCTCAGAACGGTTCCATTATCTGGACCCGCATCATCTCGCCCGCTGTCGTCAACACGGCTTCCGTCGGCGTCTCCCGGCTGGGCATGCACCACTGGACGCAGAATAATGGCGTTAACGACATCGTCGGCACACTGGGAATCACCGGGACGAATTTCGGTGGACCAGCCGCCTGGGGCGCGCCATACTTCAACGTTCAGGGGTACTCGCCGTTCGGAGACGCATGGCAGGCGACGCCCATGAGCCAGTGGAGCACGACCTTCGAGGGCCGCGAAACGCTGGGCTGGCAAAAGGGCCGCCACAGCATGAAATTCGGCGGCGATTACCGTCGCGTGATCTGGCCCATGTGGGCTCTGGTGCAAAGTCGCGGGTTCTACCAATTCACGCCAGGGTTCACCACGCAAACGGCAACCAACGACGGCACCGGATCCGCTCTGGCTAGCTTTCTACTGGGCGATCCGGCGTCTAGACAATTGCAAGCCGGGGTGCCCAGCATGAACCTGCGGAGCTGGTCCGCGGACGCCTTCGTCCAGGACACCTGGCGCATCACATCTTCCACGACCCTCGATTTCGGAGTGCGTTACGAATTCGAAACGCCGCTCGTGGACATCCAACGCAGTTGGAGCAACATCGAGCAGCAGGGCGGGCAGTTGGTTGCATTCATCGGCGGCCAGAAGGGCATGCCCAAGGGCCTTCAATACCCTCCGAAGTTGCGCTTCGCGCCCCGGCTGGGCATTGCGCACCACTTCCAGCAGACAGGCGTCGTTTTCCGTGGCGCATACGGCATCTTCTATACGCCGGTGGACATGAATACCTGGTGCAACCAACTGCACAACGTACCCATCCTGTTCCCCATCACCCAGCAGAGCGACAACTTCACTCCGCAAATCAGTGGATTCAATTTCCCGCAGCCCGTGCTGGGCAAGACCGTGGTAGCCTTCACGGGCTTCGACCCGCACGCGCCTGCACAGTATGTTCAGCAGTGGAGTGGCTCGCTCGAGAAGAGCCTGGGGCACGACACGACACTGGAGGTTGGCTATCATGGAGCGCGCGGGTTGCATCTGCAGCAAGCGCACCTCATCAACAACGCGTTGCCAGGACCGGGAGCGATTCAAGCGCGCCGGCCGCATCCCACCGCGACTTTCCTGGCGGGCACGGTTTTTCCAAGCACGATCAACGTTGCGAGCGGCACGTTCCCCGTCAGTTCCGTGAATTATCTCCAGGACTCGGCCCGAAGCTGGTACGACGCAGGTTACGTCAGCCTGCGGCGGCGGTACTCGCGCGGGCTAAGCCTGCTGGCCAATTACACCTTCGCGAAGAACCTGAGCACCGCTCCCGAATTCCGCTCGCCGATGTCGGAGTCGGCAATCCCGCAAGACAACAACGATCTGAATGCGGAGAAGGGGCCGGCGTGCGACCTGCGCCACCGCTTCTCGGTGAGCGCCGTATACGAAGTGCCTGCACTGAGAGCCACTACCTGGATGCGCGCGCTCACGCGCGATTGGCGGCTGTCCACCATCTATCAGGCGCAAAGCGGATTCCCATTCACGATTTCGGTGTTCGGCGATACTGCAAACGCGGGCTCGATCATCGGCGAGAACCCCATCCGCGCGAATTACAATGGCCAGCCGGTGTTCGGCGCGGGTACGAAAACCACTGCGGAGTGGTTCAGTCCCACTGCGTTCCGCACTCCGGCCGCGTACACCTTCGGCAATGTTGGGCGCAACACCGTCTACGGGCCGGGCATGCAAACAATGGATCTCGCGCTGGTGCGCTCGTTCGCGCTCGCCGAGCGCCAGCATATGGAGTTCCGCGCCGAGGCCTTCAATGGGCTGAATCATTCGAACTGGGGTACCCCGAACCGCTTCGTGAACACGCCGCAATTCGGCACCATCACTGAGGCCTCGACACCAGGCCGCGAGTTCCAGTTGAGCGCCAGGCTTTCTTTCTAGGCGCCGTTCGGTTGGACGAGGCTTAGCATGCGAGAACAAGCGCGTCAGATGCACTACGACAGCGCAGCGGACGCAGCAGCGCCCACGGGCGCGCCAGCCTCCGGAGCCGCCTTCATCGCGAAGCGAGCTCGCGTCTCCGGACGGATGTACAAGCGCGGTTGGTGGGTGAAGCGCGTGGTCCGGCCCACACTCGCGGAGAAGAACGCGGAGTATCGGCGTTTCTCCGGGGACGACATGTTCGCCCTCTATCCAAAGCTGAAAACGGCGCGCGACGGCGAAGGCTCGTTTGAGGCCGGGCTCGCCGCGACGCGGGAGCGCATGACGCAGAAGATCCGGCAGAGTGTGCCGGGCTTCAGATTGCGCGACCTTCAACTGGGTGAGGGTGCCTGGACGCTGATGCGCAGCACCAGGCCGGGCGAAGGACTGCTCTCGTGGACCAGAGTGGCCGTGCGCACGCCCGCCGAATTGGGCGTCGAGCCATATGTAGCGCCTCCGACGCAGGCTGCGGAAACGGTGAAGGCCGCGGCGCGCTTGTATGGGGCGGCCCTGGCCGGCATCGCGCCCATGGACGAGCGCTACGTCAATCTGCGGGAGCAGGGCCGGCCGGTTGTCTTCGAAGATGTCGATGTGCCTGCAGTGACGGAAGAGAAGTTCGTCATTCCCCGCAAGATGAAGTGGGTCGTCGCACTGGCGATTCCCATGGACCTCGATCTGCTCGCTCAGGCGCCGTCAGCGGTGGCCGACACGGCGAGCGGCCTGGGCTATAGCCACTCCGCGTTCGTCGTGGCCTCGCTCGCCGAATTCATCCGCGGATTGGGCTACCAGGCCATCCCGAGCGTGAACGACACGGCGCAGAGCGTGCCCTTCGCTATGGACGCGGGCCTGGGCGAACTGAGCCGCATGAACAAGTTGGTGACACCGGAATTCGGCCCGGCGGTTCGTCTCTGCAAGGTCTTTACCGACCTGCCGATGAGCTGCGACCAGCCGGTGGATTTCGGTGTGGTCGAATACTGCAAGCTCTGCAAGCAGTGCGCCAAGGCATGTCCGCCGGCGGCCCTTTCGTTTGACGACGAGCCCAGTTTCAAGATTCTCGGCGAGTGGAATAACTCCGGTCACAAAGCGTGGTTCGAGGATTCGTATCGCTGCTTTGCCTACTGGCAGGCGAGCGGTACGGCGTGCGCCGTGTGCCTGACAGCTTGCCCCTTCACAACAGCGGCCCACGCATGGGTTCGCCAAGTCGTGAAGGCAACTGTCTCGTTGACGCCCGCTACGGACGGCCTGTTCCTGGCAATCGACGACGCGGCCGAGTGCGAAGCATCTCGCGATCCCGAGCGATGGTGGGCGGACGAACACTCGGATGCGTCGAGAGCGCCCAGTCCGGCGCCCGCGCCAGCCCGCAACTCCAGTTTTGATCGCGGTTGCTGAGCGGCGAGAGCGCTGACACATTTCACTCGCCGAGTATTCTGGCCAAGCTCCGCAATCAACTCGCGTGACTCGCGCGCAGGAATGCGGGGCGCACCTGATCCTGAGCAGCAGGGGTGAAGCGCCGCGCCTGCATCCGGCATCGAGGGTGACTCCGGCTGGAAATGCTCAATCAGCGACGGCCGCCTGGCGCGCCACCAGTACTTCCGTCCGCGCTGGACTCTTCTGCCTCCGGTAGTCAGGCAATAGCAACATCAGGCCGGAGGCAATGATCGCTACGACCACCAGATTCAAGAGGAAGGCCGTGTACGAGCCGGTGACGTCGAATGCCTTGCCCATCAGGACCGGGCCGATCGCTCCCGCGAAGGCGTAAGCCGTCCATGTGAAGCCGTAGAGCGTCGAGAAAGACCGCAGGCCAAAGTACCTTGACAGAAGGTAAGGGGTGACGTCAGCCTCCCCGCCCATGCCCGCTCCGATCAGCGCGGCGGCGACGATGCCCATGCCGGCCGAATGCACGCCTGAGAGCAGAAGCGTCCCCAGCGTGGCGCATAACAGCAGACCGCAGCCGACGCGCGGCGCGAAGTAACGGTCGAGAAGCCAGCCTGCAACGAGTCTCCCAAGGAGACTCGAGGCGCCCATCGTCGAAATAGCGATCGCAGCGCCGCCCGCGGCCACGCCCCGATCCGTCAGTAAAGCCGAGAGATGTGTAACGACGCCGTTCTGGCATAGCGAGGCGAGAAACAGGACTGCCACCAGAGTCCAGAAGGCTCGCGATCGCAGGCCTTGCCGGACGGACACCCCGTGAGGCTCGACCCCATGGGAGCGCCCGGATCCGGGCTTGTCCCGGACCAGGAAGAAAACCGCGGGCCACCCCAGCACCAGAACGGACCCGCCGAGCGCAGCGTACGCTCCGCGCCAACCGATGCCGTGGATCAGCGCTTGCGCCAATGGCGGCAGGACCATGGCCCCGATCGCTCCACCCGCCAGAATTAGCGCCAGGGCGAGCCCGCGCCGTCGTACGAACCATGTAGCCACAGTGCGGGCATATGCGAGGTGCGCTGCGCCGTTGCCGATCAGCCCGAGCAGGAAGAACACCGCATAGAGGTGCCAGAGGCGCGGTGTCAGCAGCGACAGTGACGCGAATGCCAGACCGTAGATAGTCAGGCACGGAAGTATGACCCGACGCGGCCCATAACGGTCAAGCAGCAGCCCAAGAACCGGCGAAGACGCCGCAAGAGCCAGGGCCGCGAAACCGAAGGCCAGCGAGACGCTTTGGCGCGACCACGCGAACTCCTCGGCCAGCGGCTTGAGAAAGATCCCGAACGTGTAAACAAGGAGCGATCCGAAGCCCACGAATACGCCGATAGCCGATCCAAACACGACGCGGCGCCCAGGGTAGGCGGGGCTGCTCTCTTCCGCGAGTTCTGAAGCGGCGCTGGAGGGCGGCGAGTGATCCATTGGGTCCCGTTTCGTATGCTCTGCACCGGGCTTCAGAACATCAGTTTGAGCGCGAACTGCAGCAACCGCGGCGGCGCAGCGGTGAAGATCTTGCCGAAGTTCGATGAGTTCAAGTCAGCGACGGGCAAACCGAAGTTGGCGTGATTGGCGACGTTGAAGGACTCCGCCCGGAATTGGAGCTGAGTCAGCTCAGCGATGCGAAACGTCCGCGTCACCGAAAGGTCGATATCGGAGAGAGCCGGCCCCCGGACCACGTTGCGGCCTTCGTTGCCGAACTGGCCCGCCTGAGTCTGAGGATTCAATCGTTGGAAGGCCGTTCGGCTCACCCATTGTTGTACGGTGTGCGGCCCGCTGTTCGGATCGCCAATCAGATTGGGGCGGCTCGCAGTGATGCCTGAAATCGGCGGACTGTTGGCCTGGAGCGAGACGTTCGTCGAATCGTAGACGCTGAACGGCGTCGGGGAATTGTGGCTCGCGATGGCGTTCAACTGCCACCCGTTGAAGAGTAGGCGCACTGGTGCGGCCGCGCTCTTTCCGAGCGTCGGCGTCCAACTGCCGCTCGCCACAAAGCGATGCCGCGCATCGAATAGCGACGGGCCGTGTTCCGCAGCCAGATCGAAGGGGTTTTGTGCGAGATCGTTTTCGCCGGCCAGGGCTTTACCCGCCGAGCCGGACAGGTTCATCGCCGATAAGTAATCCAGCGATTTGGCGTACCAGTAAGAGACATTGAAGCCGAAGCCCTTCGTGTAACGGCGCGAGATGCTCGCCTGTCCCGCCTCGTAGGTTGAGTTGGTGATGTTGGACAGCAACCCGACGGTCGAGAAGTCGCAGCTTCCGCCACCCGCTGGACAATTCGCGTAGATTCGGCGGCGATCCGCGTTCTGCGCGGTCGCGCCGGGCCCATACACGGCAGGGTTTGCTTCGACGTTGCGAGGCAGATGAGTGCCCTTCGTGCCGACATAGCGCACTTCCACCAGGTAGTGCCCAAGGACCGAACGCTGAATGCCGAAGTTCCAATCCTGCGCGTAGGGCGGACGCGATGAGGGGTTCATGCCGAATACGGTTGCCGGCCGCACGAAGCTATTCGGCGCGGGGTAGGTGTGCCCGAGGTAGGGGTTCGCGAAGTTCAGCCCTGCCCCGCTGTATTGGTTGAACGCTGCAGTTGGCAGGGAGCTTACGGGCGCCTGTGACGCCGTGCCCGCGCCATTCTGGAACTGATCGTAGAAGACGCCATAGCTTGCCCGAATAGACCACAGCCCGGCACCGGATGGATCCCAGGCAAAACCGACGCGCGGCATGAACGCGTTGTCGCCTCGCGCGATGCCTGCGCCGATACCCGGATCGCCTGGGAAGACGAGCCCCCTCGGCGCCCCTGGCATGACCTCGGACTGGACTCCGGGGATGAAGCCGTTCAGCCGGTTGTGGATCTCAGTGAAGGGGTTGATTCGCTCGTATCTCAGACCGTAGTTCAGTGTGAAGCGCCTGGTTACGCGCCATTCGTCTTGAGCATATGTGCCGAGGCTCCAGATGCGAGTACCGCGATGAAAGTCGCCCAGGCCCTGATAGAAAGTCACGGGCGCGCCCAACAGCAGATTGGCGATTGCGTTGTTAGTGGGAAATGTCCCGGCGAACACGAAGAACGCGTCGGGCGCGATCGCCTGGAACATATTTAGCTGCGTGCGCAGGAAATCGGCTCCGAATTTCAGCGAATGCCGGCCGTGGAACCAGGACAGTCCATCCTGCGCCTCATAGCTGTTTTGCGCGGAGATGCGCGGTCCCGTAATGGCGCCGCCGATGGGTGAGTAGCCCGCGATGTTGAAGAAGGGCGGCCCCTGCCCGGCCTGACTCGCCGGGCTGTAATCGAAGCCGAAGGCGCTCGGCGGAGTCTGGTTGAGGCGTTCATCGAAGTTGAAGATGTAGCGGAAGAATGTCGCCCGCAGGGAGTTGCTCAACACCGATGAAACGAGATGCGTGTTCGAGATCACCGCGGAATGCGTTGTTACGTCGTCACGTGTGGGGAAGCCTGGCAAGTCCGATCCGCGAATCGATATGGGCGTCAGATCGTGTCCGCCAGAGTAGGAATAACGGCCGAAGAACTGGTCCTTGTCCGTAGCGTTGAAGTCCACGCGGCCGCCAGCCTGATCGTAAAAATCGGTGGCGACAGTGGTCGACTGGTAGATCGTCGGAGCGATGTTGCCCGGCTTGTACATCTGCAACACGTTCAAGGCGACAGGGTTGATCGCTCCCACCGGAATCCTGTTGCCGGGAAACGCCACTCCGCCCGCGGCGATGTTCAGGAGAGGGTAGCCCAGATCCGAGAAATCGCCGCCCTGCTCCTGTAACGTCGGAACCGTGGCCGAACTCGTCGAACCCTGTCTGTTTCGAAAACCCTCGTAGTAGCCGAAGAAGAACAACCGGTCCCGCTTGACCGGCCCGCCCGCCGTGCCTCCGAATTGATTCTGCTTGAGAGGTTCAACGCCCTGCGAGAAGAAGTTGCGGGTGTCCATCTTGTCGTTGCGGAAGAACTCGTAGAGGGACCCATGGTATTGATTGCCGCCGGCGCGGGTGACGACGCTTGTGGTTGCTCCATCCGTCCCGCCATACTCCGGCGGAGCGGTTTGCGTCAGTATCTTGAACTCCGCGATCGCGTCTACCGGAATCTTCAGCGCAAACCCTCCGTCCATGCGGTTGATATTCTGCGCGCCATCGAGCAAATAGAGATTCGCCTCCGGCCGCATTCCGTTGACCGCGTATGCCTGACCTTCCCGCAGCGGCCCGCCCGCCTTTGCTATGCCCGCGGGCAAGGGGGCAACGCGAGTCTGGAGCATGCCGAGTTGCGAGAAATTGCGGCCGTTGAGCGGCAGATCGAGAACCTCGCGGCCGCTCACCACTTTGCCGAGCGTGTTGGTGGCGGTATCCACCACGGGCGCGTCACTCGTCACATTGACCGTCTCGGTGACCGAAGCGAGTTCGAGCACCACCTCGACGCGGACGGTCTGGCTCACGTTGACCTGAATGGGCTGCTGCGAATACCTCGCGAATCTCGGCTCCTCCACCGTCAGGCTGTAGCTCCCGACCGGGAGCGCGGTGACGCGGAAGAACCCGCTCGGTTGCGTCATCGTCTCGCTCGTGAATCCCGTGTCGAGGTTCTTTACGGCGATGTGCGCGCGGGCGAGCACGCCGGCCGTCTTGTCTGTCACCTGGCCCTCCAGTATGCCTGTTGGATCCTGCGCCAGCGCTCCAATGGGTGCCAGAAGGCATAGCAAGAGTGTTGTTTCAGCGGACTTAAATGACATGTGTTTTGCGCCCCTGCGATTGCGATGGGGTTGATCGTACACGGTTTGGTACGGTTAAACAATTAGATGAAAATATTAGTTTGAACATAGTAGCTGCCCGACATGTCTCGATTTGAGTATGGCCAAGAGTTCGGGTCTGGGGTATTCAGAGGGGTTGCGACTTCATCGAGGAAGCCGGGAGGGAGAGGAAGCGACTTCAACCGATACGTGTGCGCAAACCGAGTGAGCAACCAGGCCAAGGGCGTGGCAATGGATTGTGGAATCAGCGGTTTACGGTACGGTCCGCTGGCTCGTCGACAAGCTTGCGGTTCTCGCGCTCCTGCACCCGGGACACTCCACGCCAACTTCCCTCTAGTAGATTTCAATGATTGAAGATGCCGCATTCCCCGGTTATACTCGCCATCATTCCAATAAAGGTCCGGTTTGATGCACCGGACCTTCTTGAGAGGGGCTCGATGCCACATATCCAATTACCTGAAGGTCTGCCCGGAATCACCAGCGGCTTTGCGTTCCGCCCGGAAACCGCAAAGCCGATGCGCGAACTGGCGGAGGTGTTATTGCGCGGCCCAAGTTCGCTGTCGAGCGGCGAGCGTGAAATGATCGCCTCGTTCGTCTCCACGCTCAACGACTGCTACTTCTGCCAGACCAGCCATCGCGCTGCCGCCGCGCACCATCTTGACGGGAACTATCCGTTGGTGGATGCGGTCCGGTTTGACTACCGCAACGCGAATGTCAGCGAGAAGCTTAAGTCCCTGCTTGCCATTGCAGGCAAAGTTCAAGAAGGCGGCAAGAACGTGACTCCGGACGACATTGCTCAAGCACGCCGGTACGGCGCGTCAGACCTGGAAATCCACGACACGGTACTGATCGCCGCAGCGTTTTGCATGTACAACCGTTACGTGGATGGGCTCGCCACGTTTACGCCCACCGACGACAGGTTGTACGACGAGATGGGCGCCCGGATGGCGCATCAAGGCTACACCGCGCCGGCTGCCGGCGAGCAGGCAGCAGTTGCAGGCAGCCGGCAAGCGTGAGCGAAAGAGAGGCGATATGTCCACGAATTCCACAACCTTGCGTGAAGAATGTGGGGAGGCGCTCTATCTTCCCGGGGTGGAGAGCGCCCCTCAACCAGGCATCTACAAGGAACTGATCGAGGCCGCTCGAAGCCAGGGAACCGAGTATTCGAAAATCTGGGACCTGTTCGCGTTCCAGGAGTCCTTTACCCTGAACCTCTCGCGTTTCACGGAAGGGGTGCTGCGCAAGCCGGCATCGATCAGCTCCGCAATGCGGGAACTGATCGCGGCATCGACGTCGTTCCTCAATGAGTGCCGCTTTTGCACGAAGGCCCATGCCGCGGCGGCAGCGGAGTTGCTCGGCAGCGAGGAACTGGTGTGGAGCGCGCTCAGGGATCTCGAGTCTTCCCCGCTGGACGAAAAAGACAAATCGCTCTTGCGTTTCACAGCCAAAGTCACCGGGAACCTGCCCGCGATCGGTTCCAAAGACGTCGAGACTGTGCGCGCTGCAGGATGGGATGACGAAGCAATCTATTACGCCATCACGACCTGCGCGCTCTTCAACTTTTACAACCGCTGGATTAGCGCCACCGGAGTTCCGGAAATGTCGGCGGAGGCGCACCGGCGGCAAGGCAAGATGCTGGCAACACGAGGCTATGTCCGCGAGGAGAAGAAGTAAGCCATGGCGTATATCGACCTGCCCGCGGAATTACCCGGGATTCGGGGCCCAATGGCGTTCCGGCCGGAAACGGCGAAGCAAATCAACGAACTTGTAAACGTACTGTTGCATGATGCTCACTCGCTCTCGCCCGGCGAGCGCGAATTAATCGCAACATACGTCTCATCGCAAAACGATTGCTTCTTCTGCCAGACGATTCACGGCGCTGTCGCCGCCCAGCATCTCGGAGGCGACGAAGAGCTGGTTGAGAACGTAAAACGTGACTTCGTGCAAGCGGGGATATCGGACAAGCTGAAAGCGCTGCTCGCCATCGCGGGCAAAGTTCAAAAAGGCGGGAAGCACGTCACGCCCGACGACATCGGAAAGGCTCGCCAGGCAGGCGCCACCGACCTGGAGATCCACGACACGGTTCTCATCGCGGCCGTGTTCTGCATGTGCAACCGCTATGTGGACGGGCTGGCGACGTGGGCTCCGGAAGGTCCTGAGTATTATCGGGGACGCGCGCCGAAGGTTGCAGCGGAGGGCTATTCCGCACCTGCCGCAGTCGCGACGAGTGCGGCGCGTTAGCGATCCTCGGCCGCCGGGAATATCGTACTCGCCGATTCTGGGGCTTGCCTGTATCGGCTAACCCAGTCGCCGGTGAACTGCCCCACCGCGTGCCACTTGTTCTCCAGGCCGCTATGGCATTTCGCACCCGCCGAGAATCGCCGGCTTGCCCGCAGTTGCCCTCCGATGCGCGCGAGCTTCACATACGGCTACGCGATCACGGTGAGCCAGTTTTATCAGCATCCGAACCAGAAATCCAGAAGAAAAGGGCCCGGCGCCGCGACGGGCCCTTTTCGCGCTTGAAAGGCAACTACTGTTACATGGCCAGCGAGTACACGCGCGCCTGTCGCTTTCCTGGCTCGTGCTGGCAATTGTGTAGCCGTGCTTGCTGGCGAGCGCCGGGATGAAGCCGCGGACTGAGTGCATCTGACACGCGGTCGCGGCCATGCCCTGCCGGCTTCCCGAAGAACCGACCGCTTGGAGGATTCCGCTTGCTGCACAATTGCAAATACCCTATACTCGATAGTTGAAGTGGATATTGAGGTCTACTTTTCTGATGCACACTCGACTGGACCTTTCCCATACAAGCTCGGCCCCTGGGGTCGGCGTGACTCAACTTTCTATTCGAAGCCGAATGGCTGCGTGCGCGTGTTGTCTTTCCTGCCTGCCCGCCTGTTGCTGCCGCTGAGCTAGCGGCCGCGACTCCTTCATAAACCCCCGTCTGCCAAAGGCCTGAGATCAGGGCCATCGCAGAGCCCAATTAGGTCGCGCTCTGCGCGCGGTGCATTGGCCATGCCTTCGGCAATGGGGGTGAATCCCATTTAAGACATTGCAATTAAAGGAAGTAACAACATGAGATATCAATTTGATTCCAATCCTGAAGCCAAGGTGCTCCTGCCTACGGTAACGGCGATTCTCTTTCCACTGCTGCTCGCACTGGGGGCGGCTTCCGCGACGGCGCAAAGCCTGAACTGGGAAGGACAGACTGGCGTCTTCGTGACGCCGCTGGCCTATACGGCGGCATCGCCGGAGCACAACGCCGGCAAGCCGATCGTGGCTTACCACTATCTGGACGCGGGCAGCGTGCTGGGCGGCTTTCATACCGCTTCGGTGACTGAAGGCGCGTTTGGCCGGCTAGAGTTCGGCTACACCCGCGTCTTCCACCAGGACGGCAACACGGCAGGGCTGAGCCCGCTGTGGAAAGACGGCTTCAATATCGTCCATGCCAAGGTGAATCTGGTGAAAGAGAACGCTGGTAAGAACCCCTGGCTGCCGGCGATCTCCGCTGGATTCGTCGCGCGCACCCAGGTGGCGAACGTTGCGGGTCAACTCGCGACTCCCACGCGCACTTACAACAACGCCGATTTCTATGCCGTAGCGACGAAGACCATCACGCAGACCAAGGTGGTTCCGGTGCTGCTCAGCTTTGGGTACAAGGCGACGAACGAACAGGTGTTCGGGTTGGCGGGCAATGCTCCGGGCTATAAGGGCCGGGCGTTTGGCGCGGCGGCCTTCGTCTTCAAGGGGCCGGCCAAGAGCACGATCATTCTCGGCTCCGAGTTCGCGCAGCAGCCGCGCGAAGTGCAGAACCTGCCGGGTGCGGATGTGCCGACCACGATCACTTATGCGGCGCGCATCGTGCCCTTGGAGAAATCGAAGTTCAACATCGATTTCGGTATCGCCCAGGCAGCGGGAAAAATCTTGCCGGGCGTCGATCTGAAAGTGCGGCATCAGTTTGCCTTAGGCATTTCCTACGGCTTCTGATCCCCCACAAAGAGCGCAGTTCACGAATCAGGAAAGAGGAAACAATCATGGCAGAGCTGACACCCCGACCGAGACTTGCGACGTTGGCACTACACGCGGGCCAGA